>CEUV01151789.1_pt1 | contig 34756 bp, 31 predicted proteins | sample 356401 | NCBI WGS metagenome assembly CEUV01 (sample SAMEA2622710, study PRJEB7988) | marine metagenome | isolation source: saline water (ENVO:00002010), including
CAAACCGTTCCTGTCGGAGACGGTGGACCAATCATGCGTATTCGTGAAGCACTGGTGGGATGATCGATGATTCCAGATGATGCCATTGAACGGCTTCTTGAAGGATGCCAATCCATTGCAAAGCAATGTGAAACACAAGGAATTCAAGAATGGGAAATCGTAGCATCACAAGGTTATGGACGTTCATTGGACATAGAAGCAGGTCGAATTTCTCTCGCTTCTGGTGGTGGCGAGGGAGGCTTTGGAGTTCGAGTCTTACAGGATGGACGCTACGGCTATGCGCATCTCGTCGATCCAAGCGGTGCAGAACATGCTGTTTCTGAAGCGCTTTCCATTGCCAAGGCAAGCCCAAAAATCGAAGATTTTTCACTTCCAAATGCAAAAGATGCATCACCCGTTGAAGGCATGCGTGACGATGCTATCCTCAACCTCTCTGCAGATGATTTGTTGACACAAGGTGATGCTATCATCTCCGAAGTTGCATCACTTGACAAGCGAGCTATGGTCATTGGTGGAGGTGTCGGTATCGGAGCAGAAGCAGGAGTCATGCTTTCCAGTGAAGGTGTTGAAGCCTCTGGAATCACCACATCACATGGCCTTGGTGTTCAGGTTTCGATTGAAGAAGACGGACAAATGACGAGTTCGTGGGAAAGTTGTTCATCTCGAAAACTCATGGATGGTATTCCATCCTGTGTTCCAATGGCTGTTGAATGGGCACAGAAGACGCGTGATCCAATATCGGTCGAATCACAAGCAGTCGATACGGCGGTATTGATGACTCCACAAGGTATCAGTTCCCTGTTTTCAAACATTATTCGACCCTCAATTTTAGGTGAACGAATGGTTCGAAAAGAATCATATTGGTCTGAGAAAATGAACGAAACCGTTCTTGATTCGCACCTCACCCTGCTCGATAATCGAAGGTTGGAAGGCGGCTTTGCATCATCATCCCGAGATGGTGAAGGCGTACCAACCTCTTGCCATACCATCGTTGAAAACGGTGTTCTTCGAAAGATGATCTGGTCGACACGAGATGCTGCCAAGAATGTGGCTGAAGGTCGTATTGATTCTGCAACAACCACCGGTTCGGCCTCAAGAGGAAGCCACATGTCACCGCCGACAACGGGTTGTGGTGATGTGCAACTCCTCTCATCAAACAAGGCACAATCAAGAGATGAATTGATTCAAACAATGGGTGAAGGCTACATTGTCCACAGTGTTATGGGTGCACACACAGCAAATCCTACGAGTGGCGATTTCTCGGTAACGACGAGCACAATCCTCCGTGTTGAAGATGGTGAGATTATTGGTGCTCTGAAACAAGCTGGTGTTTCTGGAAACTTGTTCAAGGCAATTTCAAACAACGTCCACCTCGGCATGCCATCAACATCTGGTGGCGTCTCGAGTACGGGAAGCAATCACCTTTCTGACATTCTTTTCACACAAGGAATGAGGATTAATCCGGCCTGAATTCAAGAGGGCATTGTTTATCACCCCTCGTCATTCTTGTTCTGTTCCATGGAGGTCATGGGAGTGTATCGTCTTCACCAATCCGCACAAAAGCCCGTCGCCTGTTCTCCGCACAGGCTCAATCAAAACAACACGCCTGGCGGAGGTGAACTTCATGAGCGGTGATGATCGATACGAGGATCACATCTCTGCTGTTCTTCAGGAATGCCCTGGTGTTGAACGAGATGAAGTCAGGTCAGCGTTCCAAAAGTACGAGGAAGAATTCTTCATTCCACCACAGGATGCAATTCGCTCGATTATTCGACGCTTCAAGAGTGAAACGGATGCACAACCTACAGCAACCGCAAGAACGGGCCAGTCAAATCGGCAAACGAAGAAAGTCAGCCGTCTGTCTGAATTGAAATCAGATGATCGTGATATCGAGATTGAAGTTGAAATCGTCTCACACAATGTTCGCGAACAAATGATACGTGGTGAATCAAAATCGATCGCCTTTGGTCTGCTTGAAGACGACCCTTGGCAAGAGGGAAGTGGAGAGAGAACACGTTGGGAATACAAAGACTGGGGGAACAACAGCAACATCACCCCAGGTTCTGTCGTACGCATCGAGGGAGCCTCCGTGAACGAGTATCAAGGAAGAATGTCCCTCAACATCAATCAATCATCCCGAATCGCTGTTTTGCGAGAAGGAAGTCGGCCTGTCGTTGCTCCTGGAGAGCCTGTTGACATCTCTGATTTACCAAGCGATGGGTATGTCTGCATCGTTGGCCGCTTGATGTCCTCTCGTCCTGATCAAATTCATCGCCGAGACGGAAGCGGTAGCATCGATGTGGTTCGTGGCCGACTCGCGGATGAGTCCGGCGCCATTGGATTCCTCTCTTGGGAGCCATTCGAATTTGAGGTCGGCACACTTCTCAAGATTGACGGTGCGCAAGTCAAAACATTCCGTGATACGCCTGAGTTGAATTTTGGCCGTACCACCAAAATTGAACCCTTCCACGACGCTTCCTTTGCTGACACTGATTCGCTTAAGGAAGGCATGGTATCAACAATAAGCAAACTTCGAGATGGTTCGAAAGATGTTGAAATCGTTGTTAATATCACATCGTGGGAGAAGCGTACCTTCACCAAAGAAGGGCAAGAGCGCCACCTTTGGTCTGGACAAATTGCAGATCCAACAGGGCAATGCCGTGTGAGTGCTTGGACCGAACTTCCAATCGATCCCTCCGCACTACCCCTCACGGTCCGTATCACAGATGCTCGTGTTCGTGCTTGGCAAGGTATTCCCGACATTACCATCGACCGTGAAGACCAATTAACAATTCTCGAGGAAACACCATGGGAAGGCGAACTCGACCTTGAAAATCTCAAGATTGAGGTGCCTCTTGATGAACTCGTATCCGGACCAAGTCGAGTTGGTATTTCAACCAAAGGAACAATCGTGTCCGTACGAGAAGACTCTGGCACCATCATGCGATGCCCAGAATGTCGACGCGTCCTTCGCGAAGGGCAGTGCTTTGAGCATGGAGCTGTTGAAGGAAAGGAGGATGTTCGCCTGCGGTTGGTTCTCGATGACAAGGCAGCAACGTGCGCACTGCTCATCTCCAAAGACGCTGCACTGGCCCTACTGGAAACCGACCACGCAACAATGGTTGACGAGATACAAGCGAATGGCTCGATGGCGTATGTTCAATCGATTCGAGATAAGTTACTCGGGTGTGAATTGGATGTCACCGGGCGCATCATCAATGATGGGCAAGGAGCGATGATTCTCTGCGATGGTGCTACGTTCTCAACAACCGACACTGGATTGAAAGCGACCGAACTTCGTGCACAATGGGGGTTGCAATGATGACGCCATCACGACAAATTCAACGTCAACCTGCTTGGTTCATGCTGGCCTCTGAGTTCGGAGAATCCACGCTCAACGAGAAGGGATCAGGCGAATTCGACCCAACATTTGTCATTACAAAATTGGGAGCAAAAGTCAACCGTGTCATCGTTTCTGGCCTTGTCGAGCGCCTCGAATTGCGAGAAACGAGCAACGGCTCACAAATGTATCAGGGCCAGTTGCGCGATCCCTCTGGTCTTCACTACTTCTCCGTTGGCGAGTATGCATCCGAGTCCATGCGGGAATTCATCGTACAATTACTCGACAAGGTCGATTCTGGTGAACCAGTCTTGTTGTCGATGACTGCCAAAGCCCGTTGGTATCAAACAGATGAAGGAGCGGTTTACACATCCTTGCGCCCCGAAGAAGCTGCGATTGTTTCTCGTGATCGATATGCATCTTGGTTGGTTCGTGCATGTGATGCCACACTTGAACGGCTTGATCAGCACCAAAAATCCTTGAGTTGTGAACCGACCAGGGAAGCGATGCTCAAGGGAGGCATCAACAAGGAACTCATTGACGGTCTTCTCGCAGCACAAGCACATTATGGCCAAATCGATACCGAAGGCTATCGACTCAATGTCATGCAAGCATTGGACATTGCTGAAGGGAAAATGGCTGCTGCTACGACAGCCCCGCCCAAACTCAATCTCTCTGAACCTACTTCTGAAGACGAATCCGAAGGAGATGGGGAAGACCTCCAAGCTGTCATTTTGGAATGCATCCAGGCAATGGATAATGGTGAGGGCGTTGATTTCGAATCCTTGGTCCGTAATCTTGGAGCAAGGGGATTCAGTCGTGAACAGTCGGAAGCCGAACTCGATTCAATGAGCGATGAGGGCATCTTGCACGAACCTCGATTTGGTTGGTTCAAGATTGTAGCCTGAGCGAATTGTTCCATTACATTCAAATCTTGCCTTCCCCCTCAATCACATAGGGGTCATCATGGCAGGCATGGATTTCTTCATTCGACCGGCAACTGGTACAGGTTCTGCAGACTGGATTCGTATTCCAAATGCAGATATTGACGTCAAAATTGCACGTCGCTTAACTCGGACAATTATTCGAGGTGGTGAAGGCGATAATCTCCATGATGAAGGTGCTGAGTCAACCATTTACACCGTTCGAGGAATTCTTTCGATCGATGATTACAAGAAGATTCTGAAGATGTTTCGAACAGGTCAGCCATTCATTCACGATCCGTTTGAAGAGCGTGATGTGAAGGTCATTTTTGCTTCCTTGGAATATGAAGGATCGACCGAGAAGTTTGTCTTTGAACTCATTGAAGATGTTATTTGAGGTGGACGTGCATGAGAAAACTTGACGAAAAACGTGAAGTTCTCTATGTTATTCGTGCAATGGATGTTCTCATGTCATCAGGCATTGGTCTCGAAGCCACTGTTCACAGCATTTCTCAGGGTGGTTATGGTGTCATTTCAGAAGATTTTGCCAAAATGATGGAAAATGTTCGCAAGGGAGGGAGGCCACTCGAAAAAGAACTCAAATCCCTCATGAAGAATGTGGAAACTGAAGGGTATCGCCGTCTGCTCAACATCATGCACATGAACATTACACAAAACACAGACATCATTGAAACCTTGAAAAAACAAGGTACACGTATGGAAGAAGAGCGTACAGAGGATGTAAAGAAATACATTGAAGATTTGAGCGGCGTTCCAGAATCACTCCTCTCTATCGGCATGATTGGTCCAATTATTTTGTCCGTATTCGGGCTGTTTCCACAATTGATGGGTGGTGAAGGAATGGGCGATATCATGCCAATTCCCGAGCAATCAACCATCAACGTCATCCTCAACATTGGCCTGTTCATGACACTGCTTGTTATGGTCATGATCGGTGTGAAAACACACACAAAGGATCCAGGATTGTGATACGATGTTGTTCCGTTTCCTCGAATCGTTCAGCAATCAACCAATGATGCTGATGCTTGGAGTTGTTGGTCTCGCCATGATCGGTGGAGGCATTCCCCCAATTCGAGAACGTATCCGACGACGAAAAATCGAAAATGCACTTCCCTCATTCCTCGAAGGTTTATCCGACGAAGTTGGAGCAGGTCTTGGTATCCAAGAGGCAATGCAACACCAAGCAAAATCAGCACCATCTCCACTTGGACCGCTTCTTGAGGAAACACTCAAAGAAAGCCATTCAAGTTCATTCGATGCTGCTCTCTCCAGCTTTGCAACGAAGTCACGTTCTTCGCAAGTTCAACGAGTCATGCACCTCCTTGAAACAGCCATCGAACAAAATGCTCCTCTCCAAGATATTCTCATGAACCTCTCAATGGATTATGAGCGCCTCAACGATCTCATGAACAAGCGAGAATCAGAATTACAAGGCCGAGGTGTTCTCATCATCATGTTTGTCTGCATTGGATTGCCTGGCCTCATCGGATTCCTTGTCGGACTCTTTACTCCCGCTTCATCTGGATTCCAAATTGAAGGCTTCCTCTCGACATTCAGTCTCTTCTTTGCCGCTGCAAGTGCAGTGGGTGTAGCCGTGTCAGGACGAATGCTGGGTCGTATGCGAGATACGATGTGGTTTGTTCCAGGCTGGATGGCAATGTCGATGTTTATTTTCTTGGGTGCAACCAAGTTGGTCGGAGGTTGAAACATGTCTGAACAAATTCTAGAACAATATGGAAATGTAACAATATACACTGAATCAAATCATCCATCGCCGATTTATCATGTGGAAGGATCGGTTGCTCCAAATCCACACGGCGACCTTGCGGTACTTTTCGAAGATGACAATCTGGAAGAAGTCATGTACAATGGTGGAACGCAATGTGTGAAAGTGGCACATAGAAAGCACGGCATGTGTCGAACAAACGTTTGGATTAACGATGAAGCTGGTCTTCAAATTGCAAAGAACATTGCAGCATTCACCAACGTACCCCTCGGAGACGGTCCTGGGATGGTGCCTATTTTCGATGGACGTCTGCCTGATGGTTCCCGTGTCAACGGCACGATTCCACCCGTTTCACCAGACGGACCAACGCTGACAATTCGTAAATTCAAAGAAGACCCATTAACGATGATCAACCTCGTAAAATTTGGAACCGTTAACTCACGTCTTGCAGCAATGATGTGGGTTTGGATTGAAGGACTCGACAGCCGACCAGCAAACTTCGTTATCGCTGGTGGAACTGGTTCTGGTAAAACCACCACGCTCAACTGTCTTGGCATGTACATTCCATGGCACCGTCGCCTCCTTACGGTCGAAGATACTGCTGAGTTGCAAGTCTATCACGACCACTGGTTGCGAATGGAAACACGAAGAGAGCGCCCGGATGGAACACCTGAGGTCGACATGAATGATTGTCTCAAGTCAAGCCTGCGTATGCGACCTGATCGAATCATTGTGGGTGAAGTCCGTGGACCTGAAGCCGCAACATTGCTCACCGCAATGAACACAGGTCACGATGGTTCCTTTGGAAGCCTTCACGCCAATACGGCACAAGAAACCGTAACAAGAATGATCAATCCGCCAATGAACGTTCCACCAATTATGCTCACTGGTCTTGATCTCATCATTATTCAAGCACGTCTTCATGTCAATGGAAAAACGGCTCGTAAGATAACCGAAGTTGCTGAAATCGCAGGTATGGAGGGCTCCAAACCTCGACTCAACACCATTTGGAAATACAATGCTGCAACCGACCAAATCGAAGAAACTGGAATTCCATCCAACCTTCGTGAAGTCATCTGTAAAGCGGCTGGTGTGACCCCAGATGTCTTTGAAAAGCACGTTCAACAACGTCAACAAATCATCGAGGACCTCATTGCTCGAGATATTACAGATATTCAATCGGTAACGACCGTGATTCAGAACTTCTACGCTCAGAGTCATCACTGATCGTCTTGTAGACGCAATCGTGAGAGTAAGGCATCCACTCGATCGATTTTACCTCGAACATCGCCAACACGGTCAGAGGCATCTGCAACCGATTCTGCAAGTTCCAATTCTGGTTCTTCTTCCTCAGTCGTTTGTGGCTTGAACGTTGCTGCAAGAGCCTTGAGTTCAGCGACAATCGCATCGACTTGATCATCACTCACAAGAATTCCAGGAGCGAGTCTTGGAATTTGGCTCGGTGTCAAATATCCGAGTTCAGTTCCAACAATACCTGCACAGGCTAGAACTCGTGGACGTAATTCTGCAGTATTCACAAGGTAGCCTTTGGATTCAAGGAATCGAACAATGAGACTCTGTTGCGCCTCTGAAAAATCGCCTTCACTCGATTCCAGAACTGTTTCGACAAGCGATTCAAACGATGGAAGATTTCGCTCAAGACGTTCAATGGTTCGACGCACATCATCAGGGAGATGGACGGCTCCATGGTAGAGGATTCGAAGCATACGATTTCTTCGTGCTGCTGATGGATCTTGCAACTCCTCTGCTTCACTGATTTCAAGATGAAGATCAAAAAGAGCATGCAATCGTCCTGAGACGGCTGGACTTCGCAAATCAAGACCAAGTGTTCGGGCTTCTTCTTCAAACTCCATTCGGGCTTGGACAAGATTTCCACGTCGCCCTGCAACAATTTCGGGTATGCGTTCACGCAATTGTGGACGCATCTGTTCGAACAATCGAATCGCTTCACGTTCGGACCATGATCCTGGTTTGCTCGAAAGTGCATGTTGTTCTTGTTCAGAACGATACGCAGTCTCCATAATAACGGTTCGAATAGCATCTTGAACACGGACCAATTCTACAGAAAAACCGTGGTTCGAAAGGCTTGCTATGAACGTGTTCATATCGTCCGCATCCGTTGTGCTTCCAACCAAGAGGTAATCTCTTGCAGCTGCTTCGACTTCTGCTCTACGTGAGTTGATTTCAAGCAAAGCAGCCTCTTCCTCAAGAGTGGGCTCTTCCGTTGAGAGTTCTTGCATCATTGGCGGTACTGTTTGCTCAGTCTCAACGATGTGTGAGGTTAGGCTTTCTTCTATAGAGGCGGCTACATCAGAAAGGGATGTATCGGTTTCTTCTTCAATGGACTCAATGAGATTGGATTCATCTTCAAATGACCAACCCTCCGGATGTTCATTGACAAACGCATCGACCTTTTCTTCAATGGAAGGGGTCGTCGTAACGGTTTCTTCGTCATCTTCACCAGGATATGGAATTTCAACAGAACCACCGCCACGCTTGAGCGAACGCTTGATTGTGCCCCAGTTCTTGTGTTGTGCTGAGAGAACACCTGCCACTCGAATAAGGAGGGTTTGACGATTACCCGATCTGGGCAATTCCAGTGCTTTGCATAATGCGTGAAGTTCTTCTTTTGTCATCTTGTCAAGGTTTTCTTCCTTGAGTTGTTTTGGATCATGATTGAGATGAAGGTACAGTCGTTGTCGACGTGTGCGAAGTGAACCTGTTTTCTTAATTCCAAAAACACCTAACAGGCGGCCTAAATCGTTGTTAAGAATATTCTTCAAACCATCCAACGTTAAATCCCATTCAGGTAAGATAAGATCTCGAATCAATTGCGCTCGAAGATATTCAACAGACCCGTTCTTTGCCAATCCATACGCCGATGCAATCTCCTTGAGGTCCTCAAGACGTGCCTGATAGAGTTCAGACAAGAGATTGGAACGATTGGACATCACTTCACCTATGCTTGGTTGTTTCCTTACAGTATATGTGGTTTCGCTGTCGAATCGGCATCAATGAGCCGATTTCTGCTCAGAATTTCGAATGCGAGATTCATTCTTTTTTCGCGTATTTCGGCTAAACCTTCAAACACGTTCGACAAACAGGACTTGTTGGTGATAAGATGGTATCAGCTGAAAAAACGGCAAGGACCATGCTAAAACAAGCCAATGAACTTGGCAACACATTGCGTGAAATTGTTCGACGGGACATCGCAGATGAAACTCGACGGTTCAATGACACATTGACCCAGAGGATCCAACTTGCCAGTGAAGCAATCGTTCAGGCTGTGAAAGCCAAAGAAGCAATCGCCGCAGGTGCTTCCTCCATCAACAGCAAATTGGAGAAAGCGCACCGCCGATACTCAAAAACCAACAATCTCGAAGAGTTTCGTGCAGTGCTTGAATCAACCCTCACAGAAGTTCAACAACTTCGCGAACAACATGAAACCGTTGCTACTTCGCTTCGTGAGGCGCAAACACCGAGTAGATCCGCAGTCGAAATCGTGGAACGGTTTGCGATTGAATTGCAAAAAGCGGCAGGTGGCTGGGAGGCAACCGGTAGGGAAATCGACGAGATCATTGCAAATCTTTGCGATCCGAATCCAGATGTTGCGCTTGTTGAGTTAGAAAAATACCTCACAGAGAATGGTTTTGAAATCGTCCTCGTTGGAGAAAATAGGAGCGAAGAAGCACTTGAAGAAGCGCGTCGCCTGCTCGGTTATTCAGATTCATCGGAATGAAGTCGCATCATTGCAGGACGATCTTCGTGGAATTCATCAGGCATGTTCCGTATTCGACGCTTTGTTGCCTCATGTTCGGAGGTAAGTGTTGTGAGCATACCCCCCCACTCTTGGAGAAGATTGACCATCGCGACACGATGCTTTTCCAAAGGACCAACCTGCTCAGCACAAGCACTGACTTTACCATCAACACCAAGCGTCTCAATTCGCATTTCAACCCGAGTAGCTGCATCTCGGACCTTCTTCTCCGGATCGATCATTGCAGTCATGGTCCAATCATCGTTGTTCTTTTTTGCCTCTCGAAGGATGGTGCCAACACCACGTTGTTCGACATGAATTCCAGTCAATTCAACAAGGTCTTGTGGTATGCTCTCGAGAAGTGCAGATTCAATTCGGTAAGCAAATTCTGCCGAAGGATCAAGAATATGCTCAATCTTCTTCTTGGGGAAGCCTGATCGTCCAACAAGCAACGTAAAACCATTCAATGGAGGTGGAACAAAATGAGAACGCTCTGGTGCACCCTTGTGTAAACCAAGAGTATGACGTCGTGTTTTTCCAGAAAGAAGATTGTATTGCGAACGCTTGACAACATAACCATCGATGTCACCTCCTGTTCTCAAGGCTTCGAGACGTTCAATTTCTTCTCGCGAATCAGCTTCTAAAGAGGTGATTTCAATTTCTTCTTTCGTTAGGAGGCGTAAATCTTGGCGCAAACGCAGCATTTGCCTTCGAAGTAAGGGATGATGGCATACAATTCTTGCATGTTTGATCAAATACTCGGGTTTGTCATCGCTTACAAGCACCCAAGTCGGTTCACGTCGCGAGAGAAGCCCTACAATTGCAAAGTTCTGGGTTTGGTGTTGAAGCCAATCTTCTGGACTCATGGCTACGATATCACCCACACCATCGCCCAAGAGCATGAGGGCGTCTTCGATGGTTGGTGTCTGTCGAAGGATGGCATCGAAGCTCTTACTTCGTTGCTCGAGTACCTTTTCGATTTGTTGGCGTACACCGTCGCCGTGAGATGATGTTGAAAGGAACACGAAACGCTCATCGTCCATTTTCTCACCTCGGCCGAGGGACGCTCGGCAATCTATGGGCGTAGCCCACTCGTTAAGAAGGACACCCTCGTCGAGTGTACTGTGCAAGCGATTCCTCAAGCGCAACTTCTTCGCCTTGAAGACCTTCGAGAGAAGGTCAACATCGCACTCGAAAGACTGATTCAACGAGAAGTAGAAAACGGTGCAGGAGAAGTTGCTCAACTATCTGGAGAAATCCTCCTATCTGGCGGGAAGCGCCTTCGACCTTTACTGGGAATCTTTTGCTATGAGGTTGCAGGTGGAACGGACCTCGATGAAATCATGGACCTTGCAATCGCCTTTGAATTGATTCACACCGCGACACTCATCCACGATGACATCAACGATGCAGCCAAACTTCGACGAGGTGTGACAACCTTGCATGAGCGAATTGGTCAACCCAAAGCCATCATTGCAGGCGACTGGCTCTTCGTTCAGGGATATGGACTGAGCGGACGATACACCAAAGCCTGCATTGATTTGATCCGAGAAGCCTGTGCAAACATCGCAGTTTCTGAATTCAAGCAACTTGATCACGTCCTCGATTTGTCGACGTCACCTGAGGATTATCTCGAAATTGTTCGAGGGAAAACAGCTGGACCCTTTGCAGCAGTCTGTGAAAGTGCGGCGATTATTGCAGGTGCTACCGAAGAACAATCCGATGCACTTGGGCGCTTTGGAATGGAGTTGGGTATTGCGTTCCAACTGATGGATGACTTACTCGATTTACGTGGTGATGAGCGAATGGGTAAACCACGAGGAAAAGATGTCATCGAGGGGAAGATGACGTTGCCTCTCATTCACGCACTCACATTGCTTCATGGCGATCGACGCCGACATCTTGCAGAGATCTTGAACAACTTCAACGACGGCCTATGGGATGAATTGATGGGATTGCTCGAAACATCTGACTCCATTCGATATGCTGAATCATTAATGCTCACCCATCTCGAACGAGCCATCCATGAACTCGATCAATTCCCTTCATCAATGGCAAAATCATTGCTCATGCAAGTTGCAGAGAACGTTCACAAGCGCCACGCATAGGGTGATGAAATGGATGTTGAACATCGTGAAGTCATCATTGTTGGAGCTGGGCCAGCAGGCACAACATGTGCTCAACGCCTGGCAGAAGAAGGCATTGATGTCTTGATTCTCGAACGTCGAGCAATCGTTGGCAATCCTGCACAATGTGGCGAGTGTATTCCGAATTGGGGAGAAGTCGTAGGAACGTTTCATGGATTGGAAGACCATCACTGGCTCAAGGAATCATTCAATTTCCCTGACCGAATTCAACTGCATCGGCTCGATCACATGCGTGTGTTTCTGCCGAGCGGGAAATCCTACAACTTTGATCTCGATGCATTTGCAGGCCATCGATTGCAATTTGATGGCTATCTTGCAGAAAAAGCGATTGCAGCAGGAGCAGAGATTCGAATGTCCGAACCTGTTACCAATGTTAAGCGACGCTCGAAGACGGATTCGGTGCTGATTGTCACCGAAAAAGGACGTTACACCTGTGACCTCCTCATCGATGGAAGTGGCTCTCTAGCGCATGTTAGTCGATGCCTACATGGAAAAGACAAGAACTACCGCCCTGCAGATCAAGTTCCAACAGCCTATGCACAGGTTCGAGGAAAGGTACCTGAAACGTTCGATGTCTTCCTTGGAAGCGTTGCTCCAAAAGGCTATGCTTGGATTATTCCGAAGGGGCCAGATACGGCAAATGTTGGCTTGGGCGTAAGAGCAGGTGCATTGAAAGGTTCAATCAAGGAACATCTTCAGAAGTTTTGCGACGATTTGAATCTTGAAATCCTTTCAATTGGAGGCGGTTGGATTCCGATGGGTGGTCCAATCAAAACCATGGTCGATCGAAATGTCATCGCCATTGGCGATGCTGCAGGATTGGTCATGCCATCCAACGGAGGTGGCATCTCGCAAGCGATGATTTCAGGCTGTTTCGCTGCGGAGGCGTGGCTTGATTTCAAGCGTGATTCAACACCGCTGGAGTCCTATCAAGCGCGTATTCATGCCTGCTTCGGAAGAGCATTAAAGAACTCACTTCGATCGAAAAACATGGGCTATTTGATGTTCCAAAATGACATGATAACGGAAGTACTTCTACGAATACTCGGGCCTATTGGAGGCATTAAGCGAGCCATGGAATGCGACAGACCGCTTTGGGTCATCTAAGTTGAGAATCGTTCTCGATTTCATCGGTGTGTTCAAGTCTTATCGATGCTAGCACACCTCATGGCGAGAATGTATCGTGATGATGAGGCCGTGAGCCCCGTTATTGCCACAGTTCTACTTCTCGCTATCACCGTCATGCTATCTGGCATGGTCTTCGTGTTGATGCAAGGTGCCTTACAAACAACGGAAAAGGCACCACCACAGATGACCGTTAGTGTGCGATCGCTCGACAATGGATACCATGTTATTCGAATCACGACCTTGGACCAAACACTTGACCCTGGACGAATTTCATTTAATCTTCAAGAACAAGGATCAAATGGAAACGGTTCGTTCACTGGATTTGTTAACGATGCGGATGTGTACTCGGTTATTGGTTCCAACATTTCGTTCCATGACCGCGATGCAAGTTACTCGATCTCGGCGGGTGATTATTTTGTGGTTCACTCGGAAGCCATAGGATCGGATGAAGGTGCTTGGACGTTCTCACTCTTGGATGAAAGCATACAATACGTCTTGGTCCGAGTCGAACTCACGCCGATGATTTCATGACAAGTCTTCGGTATCATTGAGTGCTCGAATGAAATTCAATTGGGCGTTCTTTTCACGCAATGCTTGTTGAAGAAGGACAAAAACGTCCTCAGAATGTTTTGAGCGAAGGGCCGATTGCCGGTCATCTTGCTTTTCGAGCACTGCATTCGCAACCTGCCATAGCGATGCTTCATCATACGGGAGGAACTCTTCTTCAAGAACAAGGAGCATTTGTTCAAGTTCGACTTCATCGTTTCGAAAAATAGAGTTTACGTCAACAATATGTTGTGCCCAATCGTGGAGAAACGCAGACCATTCTTCAGCAGCTAACTCCCCTTCCAAATCGTCGACCAATCGAATCTTAGCACGAAGATACAGTTTGCCCTCTGGAGCATCATGAACATACTGTTCGACCAGATCATCGACACTTGGATAGATATCACCGAAAGGCATTGATGGAAGTGCAGCCTGGATGATTTCAAGCACCTCAAAACGTTTTTTCCCGTGTGCGGTGAACATGATGTTTGTCCCTTGTTCTTGCATATCATCAAGTTTGCAAAGAACGCCGAATGCAGAAGGTTGTGACCATCCATCAATGGATTCAAGTTCAGAATCGTGTGCAATGTAGCCAAATGGATGTTCGTCGATTGTACAATCATCAAGCATCTGCTTGTATCGTGGTTCAAAGACACGTAGTTGTTCACGAACCGTCGGAAAGATTCCAGACGGTAAAACGAACAATGGAATCGTCTGCTCTCCGCTCATATGTGAACAAAGCACCCTCCACTCTTCAAGGATTGTTCTTCATCCACCAATATAGGACATTTCCACCTTGCGTTGAATTGTTTGATCTGAACGCTGTTCGGAATATCGATCGCTTCGAGCATTCCAAATGGATGCAATAGCATTGGAGAGATCATCCTCGCTACCTCCCATTCGTAATATTCCACGTACATCATGGCCTTGATTTGAAAACAAGCAAGTGTAAATGCTACCATTTGCAGAGAGTCTTGCACGTGAACAGTCGCCACAAAATGGATTGGTAATCGATTCAATAAACCCGATTTTCCATTCCTCTTTTGTCGAATACACCTTGGCAACATCACTTTTGTGAAGAGGTTGATGTTGTTGAAGCGGACCAAATTCAGATTCGAGGATTGCTCGCATCGATTCAGCTGAAACCACGTGGTCCAGATTCCAATCATTGGTTGTTCCAACATCCATGTATTCGATGTAACGAACTGGTATGTTTCGTGGACCGAATGCACGTACCATTGGTACAATCTGGTTTTCATTGACATCCTTTTTGATAACCGTATTCACCTTCACAGGCAAACCAATCGACAATGCTGCATCGATGCCTTCCAGAACCATCTGAGGATTTGCGTTAGTATCGCCCATCGATTTGAAGATTGATTCGTCGAGTGCATCCAACGAAATCGTCACTCGACTAAGTCCTGCCTGGTGGAGATTCTTGACATGTTGTTTCAACAACAATCCGTTGGTTGTCATCGCAATATCGAGCTCATCTGAACAAGCGCGTAGTTGGGCGATGAGCAAATGAAGATCTCGACGAAGAAGGGGCTCACCCCCTGTGAGACGAACTTTACGAAGGCCATGAGGAATCAAGGACGCAACAATACGTACAATCTCTTCAAACCGTAGAATATCTTCTTTTGGAAGGAAGGAATAGCCACTATCAAAATGCTCTCTTGGCATGCAATAGCGACAACGCATGTTGCATCGATCTGTGACAGAAATTCGCAAGTCGAGGAGAGGACGACGGTAAGCATCCTCAATGGCCATGCTTCTTCGAAGGTGGTTTGTATTGTGAATGTTTGCAAGCCTTCATCTGATAGGGATATTTGGAAGAACTATGGCCAAAGGTTGGGTAAAGAGATGGGGTCCTCGAGGCAAAGGACACCAACCAAGCCACATACCTGCGCTTGAAGTTCATCCAACATCCATCGATTATGAATGGCTTCTGCCTCCGTCAAAAAGCCATTTAATCCGCATGTTGTACCTCTGTGCACTAAGTAACAACAAACATACATTGCAGAATTTCAAGGATCTAGGCGAAGATGCTGAAAGTATGAGGCGGTGCTTGACCCAGCTTGGTGCAACATTCAATCCTGTGGAAAATGGTATTGAAATCGAGGGATGTGGAATCGAGGGATTTCATCGCTCACCCAGTGTCCTTCATGCAGGGAATTCGGGAACTGCACTTCGTTTCCTCATTGGACTAACCTCTCGACTCAAGTTCCTTAGTATGGTCGATGGTGATGCGACACTACGGAACAGAAATCATGCTGATCTATTGAATGCAATCTCGCCTTTAGGCGTGAACTTCTCGTATGGAATTGAACAAGAACGGCTGCCAATTCTGGTTCAAGGTCCTTGGAATGGTTCAGAAGTGCGTGTTGATGTGAGTCGATCGTCTCAACCTTATTCGAGCCTTCTCTTGGCATCTTGTGGCTTGAATAAACCGATTAGAATCGAAACAAATGGGGATGCAGTAAGCCGTCGCCATGCAGCCCTCACCATCGATTTGATGCGTGAATCTGGAGCGACCATTGAGCAGAAGAATAATGCAACGATGGTTCAGCCATGGACATCCAAACCTCCAGCAAACTGGAATGTTCCTTCGGATGCTTCGATGATGGCATTCCCAGTTCTTGCTTGTATCTTGACAAAACAATCGATTCACATCAAGAATCCGATTGAAACTGAACATTCACTCGGACATGAAGTCCTGCTCGACCATCTCTCTGCTTTTGGAATTCATGAGGAAGACGGAATGTTAACCTACACAGGCAAGTTCTCACTCACTGAAATCGATTTACGGGATGCAAACGACCTGCTCCCTCCACTCTCAGCGATCCTTGCTCTCACTGGCGGTGGACGTTTGCATGGGGCAAGTCATGCAAAGCATAAGGAGAGTAATCGAATCAAATCCACTGCAGAACTTCTGAAATCGTTTGGTTTGAAGTGTACCATTGAAGAAGACGGATTGTCTATAGAAGGAGGTCAGCAAATGGTAAAACCATCAGAGTTTATCGAAACATTTGGAGACCATCGTATCCAAATGACGGCCATCTTGCTTGCAACGCAAACTGGAGCTACAATCGAAGGTCCGAGACTGCATCGAGTTGCTGATCCGCGTTTCATCGATCGACTTTCAACCATGCCGACCGAAGTGCTTGTCAAGGGAATCCAACGATAGACGCAATGCAGTTGGTCGCCCATGCACACATGCCCATGGATTTGGTACGCTTCGCATGTCCTCGAGCAACCTACGCATCTGTGCAAGCGTAAGCGTATCGTTTGCTTTCACTGAACCTCGGCATGCATTCAGGAACGCGAGGTGGTCCTTACGTCGCTCAATCGTCTCCAAAGGAGCACCTTCCTCGGATATATCTTGAAGCAAATCAAACAAAAACGGTTCGAGTTCATCGCCATCCAAAAGTCGTGGAGCTTGTGTAACATCCCACTCGCCCTCACCTTGTTTTTCAAGTTTGAAACCGAGTTCTTCAAATCGTTGCAAAGAGGACGCAAGGTGTGCTTCTTGAGCAAGTGTGAGTTGAATTCTTGTAGCAACTAAGCGAGGCTGGGGCAACCATAGAGATTCATCGTTTCGTAATCGCTCATATCGAATGCGTTCATGCAAGGCGTGTTGATCGATGAGAAGCAACTCCTCACCTGCTTGAGCAAGGATATAGGAATCTGCAAATTGGGACAACGGTTCCATAACCGGTAAATCATTGTCAACACCAACGAGTGGCGCTTCTTCTGTTGGCGAAACACTCCCCCCACAGCCAGCATGCCGATGCAATTCACGCTCTTGATGTGAAAGGGCAGGTGCAATGGGTTTGGTCGACATTCCAGGTAGTACTTTTTGTGCAGAGGCTGCAATGGATTGAGGACGTGGCTTCTCGATTTGTTCAACAGTTTCATCCGCAACTTCACCGACTAAATTCAATTGTGTGCCTGCAGCAAGAGCCCAACTTGGTGCACTTGTTTTTGCTGGCGTTGATGCATTCTCTACTGTTGGAGAAGGAATCAACAACTCCTGAATGGGTTGCTTGTCTTCAGATTGAGCCAACCCTTGTAATTCCTGAATTTCTCCGCTCGAATCTGGTTTGGTTGGCGAGGTTGCAAGCGTATGCGCAATGGCTCGCTCGAGTCGTTCAAGCACACGCCATGAGTGACGAAGTCGAACCTCTCGCTTGGTTGGATGCACATTCACATCGACCTCCTTAGCCGGCACTCGCAAATGCAGGACCGCTACTGGATGTCTGCCTTGCATTAAGCGTGTGCGATATCCGCGTCGAATCGCTTGGTGAAATGGTGTTGAAGCAACCGGTCGATCGTTGACAAAGATGTGAATTTCATCGCCCTTTCCTCGTGAAATATCAGGGGCACTGATGTAGCCTGTCCATGCTTCATCACCAGGCACATCCGAATCTTGTTCAGGAAGAACCAGTGGAAGCAAATTGGAAGATTGTCCCCCCAGTACATCGTAGAGACGGTCTTCAATGGATTCGCTCGCTGGAAGATTCAAGGTCGATCGCCCATCGATGGTGCACCGAAAAGCCACATTAGGGTGGGCAATCGCATGCGCCACAACCACCTCAACAATTCGTGCATGTTCGGTTGCAGGACGGCGTTGAAATCCGAGACGAACAGGCGTGTTTTGGAAAAGGTGTTCAACCGAAACAATCGTACCATTGGCCATACCGATTGGTTCCAAGGATTTCTGAATACCATCCTCCATCGAGATGCTTCGTCCTTCTTGACCAAATGGCCTTGAAGAGACGGTCAAGCGTGACACAACACCAATGCTTGCGAGTGCTTCACCACGAAAACCAAGGGTGTGTATTTCATTCAAGTCGTCAGGCTGGCGCAACTTGGATGTTGCATGTCGAGACAATGCTAATTCCAAATCATTCTCGTGAATGCCACTCCCATTGTCTTCAATTCGAATGAGGTCAAAACCTCCACGTTCAATTTCAACATGGATCGACGTCGCTTCTGCATCGAGCGAATTCTCAAGCAATTCTTTGACAACTTGAGCAGGACGTTCAACAACCTCACCAGCAGCGATGTGACCAATAGTAAAGTCATCAAGTTGTTGAATCCTCTTTGGTTCAGACATTCTATTCACCCTCCAGTTGATGTTGCAACCGTTCAATCAAGGCAAATGCATCTCGGGGTGAAAGTTCATCCAAATTAAGATTCGTGAGTGTCGCGAGTACCTCTTCCTGTGCTTCCGAAATCGAGGCTCCATTCTGTTCACTGGTTTGCATTGCTGCGGCAGCAAAGTAACCCAAGAGAGACGCTTGCCCTTGTTCACGCGTCGTTGGTGCTCCATCTCGTCCAGCTTTTGCCCCTTGTGCTTGCTTTTCGAGGAAGGCAAGAAGGTCTGTGGCTCGCTCAACGACATTGCGTGGAAGGCCTGCCAAAGCTGCAACTTGAACGCCATAGGATTCATCACAAGGACCATCAGCAACAGTATGGAGAAACCGAAGCGTTCCATCTTTTTGCGCGACTTGAACGTGAACATTCGCAAGTCCTGGCACCTCGGCCTCAAGCCCAACAAGTTGATGATAATGCGTTGCAAAGAGACTTCGAGCACCAATTCGATTGCAGACATCTTCCGTGACGGCCCAAGCAATTGAAAGTCCATCAAACGTTGATGTTCCACGACCGATCTCATCGAGAAGAAGAAGCGAGTTCGGTGTTGCACGACGTAAAATATGGGCGACTTCAATCATTTCCATCATGAATGTCGAACGTCCACGTCGTAAGTCATCGCTCGCACCAACTCGCGTAAAGATTCGATCGATCAAGCCAATTCGTGCTTTTTCTGCGGGAACAAAACAACCTGCTTGACTGAGGATACTCACAAGTGCAACCGTTCGCAAATAGGTCGATTTACCACCCATATTCGGACCTGTGATCAACAAGAAGTGACGCTTCTCATCCATGGAGACATCGTTGGGAACAAATCCTTGCTGAACCTCCAGAACAGGATGACGAGCGTTGCTTAGCATCATTTTCTTTCCATCCGTTAATGTCGGTTTGACCCAAGACCGTTGACGAGCAGTCGTAGCAAAACATTGCAAAACATCGATTGCAGCAACACGTGAAGCAATCTGAGCCAGTTGATTGGCATGCAATCGAACACGGTCTCGTAATTCGCAAAAGAGTGCATATTCTATTGCCTTGGATTTACTTTCGGCAGTAAGTAGGAGATCGTCTTGTTCTCGAAGTTCATCTGTAACGTATCTGTTGCCATTGGTCATCTGCTGTTTTCGCGTCCATTCTTCAGGTACTTTATCGGCATGCGTTGCTGTAACCTCAATAAACCAACCAATTTGTCGATTCATACGAACTTTCAAGCTTGGAATGTTCAGTTCACGTCGTAATGTTGCTTCCAAATCGGAAAACCAAGAATGGCCTTGTTGAGAAGCATTGCGGAATCGATCGAGTTCCTCATGAATACCCGGACGAATCAATCCTCCATCTCGCAATCCCAATGGAACTTCATCGACCAAGGTTCGATGGATATCTTCCGCTACAGTCGTGAGTTGATGAAGTTCTTCAACGAGATGGGAAAGGAGACCATCTTCTGTTTCTTCACACAGACGTTGTATTGCAGGAAGACGTTCTATAGCGTTTGCAGTTGCGATTAAATCACGAGCATTTGATCGATTGTACTTCAATTGGGTTGCGAGTCGTTCCAGGTCAAGCATACCTTTGAGGCTCTCACGAAGGAGATCCAAGCGCTTTGAAGAGCGCATGAGTGCGCCGACAGATGCATGACGCGCCTGTATTGCATCATCATTGGAGAGAGGGCGCAAGAGCCAAGATTTGAGGCAACGACGACCCATCGCCGTCCTGCATTTATTCATCGCCCACAACAACGAACCTTCGTATTCACCAGCCAAGGTCTGTGTAATCTCAAGATTGCGTAGTGTGGTTTGATCAAGGACCATCCCCTCTGACGTTTCCTGAATGTCGACGTCTCGAATAGCGATGTCATCGTGACGATGGACGGAGGCAAGATAATCCGCTGCTAGGGCAGTTGCTTCCAATGCTTCAGGGGATTGTCCGAGGTCAAGATGACCGAGATCGTTCACTTCAAGCATCGCCTTAAGTCGTTCATTCGCTCGCTTTGGTTGCACAGAGTGTTGGCTCACAACAACGGAATCAAGCATTCCAAGGAGATGAAGGAATTCACTGCACTCAGCATCTCGAGGTGACACCACCAATTCGCTTGGATTCCATCGCATGATTTCATCGTAAAGCGAGGCCCACCTACCTTCGCCTTTGAATGCCACAGCCCAGGCTTGTCCTGTTGAAGCATCGATCATTGCAATCGCAGTGGATTCATCTGTCACCAATAAACTGCAGAGCAATGCGGATGCATCTGAACCGATTAACGATTCCTCATACAATGAACCGGGTGTGTAAACCCGTGTCACAACCCGCTCGAGAAGTTTCGCCCCCTCTCGCAACTCTTCCTCTTGCTCAGCGACTGTCACCTTGTAGCCTGCACGGAGCATGAGGCGAAGATTTTCCTCAAGTTGATGCCACGGAAATCCTGCCATAGGAATGGGCTGCTCAGCGTTTTTGTCTCGTGAGGTTAAGGCGAGGCCAAGCACATTGGATCCGATTTCTGCATCATCATGAAACAATTCGTAAAAATCACCCATTCGGAAAAAGAGAATTGTTCCTGGATTGGCTTCTTTGAGCTCATGGAATTGGTCCATCATGCTCCTTTTTGCCATTGAAACAGCCTCCTTGCAGTATGCAGGATGAGGCCTACTGACGAGAGATGATTAAGGTTCGGAAAAGTCGCTGTCTTATCCTCTCTTTGTATGCATTGCTTTCTCGACCATCATATAGCCTTGCGTTGCAATCATAATCACGCCGACGAGGATGAAGCCGAAGTTGAGTAAGCCTCTTCCAGAAGAAAGTGAGCCTTCGATGGATAAATCCAGTGAAACCCGATTTGCTTCGCCTTGTGCATTGAAACCATGAATGTAGAGCGTACCGTCCTCAACCATCCCTGAAGTCGTTTGAAGCGGGAATGGATAAGCGAGGTTCTTCGATGAAGCATCCCCTGTATCCAAATCAACACGCAAGACAGATTTGCTACCACGTTCACCGAAAAGCCATGCACGATGATGCTCGCATTCGTAGATCATAAGCGTTGATGGAAACTTCATCATCTCCATCGAATCGGAGGAGACAATGTGGATCTCTTCGTTGGTTGCAACGATTGCCCCTCCTCCGGAGGTTCGGCTGATGGAATGAATTTCACTTCCATTCTCGATGGTTTGACCGAGCACTGTAGGAGCCGTTGCGTCACCGTCCCAGTACACTCTTGCGAGCACGATTTGGGTAGAGGATGCTGCCGGACTTTGTGATTGAAGTTGGACAGTATACGTCCCTGCCACAAGGAAGGTCGAATCCGCGAGGTACACAGCCTCATCCCAAATCAAAGAACTTTGCATCGCAGAACTGTTTGTAACAAGCCCTTGCCCGTTCAATCCACGAAGACCTGAACCACCATCCTCAGATGTTACCAGTAAGCGATTATTGAGCAGAGAACTCGAGTCCGATGCCATCGCGTTGATACCAAATTCGGAACCATAGCCATCGTCCAGTATTTGATCGAAAATCATTCCATTGACGTAGGTTGAAAGGGTGTTGAGCGAAGAGGAAAAGGTCACAGTCCCATCCTCATCTGCTGTGAACAGTGTGATGTTCTCGATACGAGGGTCATTCACAGGTAAAATATCGTCAACATCGTCCGAATCCATTTGTTGATACATCTTCAAACCCGTACTTGTCTTGAGAATGGCACTGTGTGCTTGACTCCAGGATGCATCCTCGTGATAATCGATTTCAAGAAGGAACTCACCCTCTTCGAAGACCAGATCATGCGATGGATCGGTTCCAAGAACCATGCCTTCCAGAGAACTTGTTCCACCGATAAGGAAACCACCGACGATGATAAAAGCGAAAAACAAGCCAATAGCGAGCCACTGATGTTCAGATTCTTCCTCGAGCAACTTCCTCCAGCCACTCGCCATGCATGCTGGTAGGGTTGAATGATTAAGTTCCTTCCCATCGAGATGAACCAATTTTGGGCGTTCGTTCATGGCGACTTCACATCGGAGAGATGATAAAGGGAGCACGAGTCGGAGGGATGCTTGGAGGACTGATTATGGCACGTAAGCCCGCATCCATGTATCGCCGTCTCAAGGGACCTGCATATACTCGACGCAAGTATATCGGTGGTGTTCCAAACAACCGTATTCTTGCATATCACTCCGGAAACCGCCGTGCTGCGGAGACGGGAGGATTCCCTGTCGTCCTTGAAATTCGTGCTGACAATGATTGTCAGATCCGACACACTGCTCTAGAAGCTGCGCGTGTCATTTCCAATTCGACCATCCGTAAGGAAGCCGGTGCGCAAGGATACGCACTCCGTGTTCACACCTACCCGCACCATGTTCTTCGAGAGAACAAGCAAGCAACCGGTGCAGGAGCAGACCGTGTTTCACAAGGAATGCGCTGTGCTTTTGGAAAGAATGTAGGAACTGCGGCACGTGTTCGACGTGGTCAGCGAATCATTTCCATTCACTGCAATGCTGCAAACTACCTCACTGCGAAGGATGCACTTCGTAAGGCAGGTATGAAATTCCCAACACCAACAACAACCCGCGTTGTTCGTGGTGCAGAGCACCTCAAGGGACTTGTTTGATCAACCCTCTTTCTACCATCCTCGGATGGTATGGTAATGCGAATGCTCTTTGATGATGAAGTTCTGGAAGGAATGAGGTGAGTGGATGCGGGTTGCAGTTCTGAAAGAAGACAACTGCCAGCCAAAGAAGTGCAATGATGAATGCTTCCACTACTGCCCTCCAGTTCGAAATGGGCAAGAATGCATCGTTATGGATGAGAAAACAGGAAAGCCTCACATCTCTGAATCCCTTTGCATCGGATGTGGAATTTGCATTAACAAGTGCCCACATGATGCATTGATCATCGAACAATTACCAAGCGAACTTGAGACAGATATGATCCATCGTTACAGTCTGAATGGATTCAGACTCTTCCGTCTTCCAACCCCAACCAAAGAATCTGTTGTAGGAATTCTCGGCCCGAACGGAATGGGAAAATCAACAGCCTTCAACGCACTCTCTGGACGTATTACGCCCAACCTTGGCGATTGGTTGGACCAGGATCCTGATTGGAACAACGTCATCGAGGCTTTGCCAAAAGGCGAGCTCCGTGATTTCTTCATTTCTGTGCGCGATGGAGGCATAAAGGTCGCACTCAAACCTCAGAACGTTGACCGCTTACCAAAGCGCGTCCAAGGTACTGTTGAAGGTCTTCTACGCAAGGTCGATGAGCGAAAGATGTTCGATGAGATGACCACTGCTTTAGGCATTTCACATCTCCTTGAGCGAACCGTTCAACAGTTGTCTGGGGGAGAATTGCAACGAATGGCAATTTGCGCAACAATTCTTCGCGAAGCTGATGTCTACTTCTTTGACGAACCATCCTCCTATCTCGACATTCACGAACGAATGCGAATTGTTCGTATCATCCAAGAATTGGCTGAAACAAAACGAGTTATCGTCATTGAACACGATCTCGCAGTTCTCGACGTATTAGCGGATTTGGTTCACATCGTCTATGGAAAGAAAGGTGCATTCGGCATTTTCACACCTGCACGTTCAACACGAACTGCGATCAATGCCTATCTCGATGGATTCCTCGTTGAAGAGAATGTACGAATTCGTGACAAGCCGATTCGATTCTTGAAGCATCATGAGCGTACTTCTGAGAAGGGCAGTGTTGTTGTTCAATGGGGCGACCTAGGTAAGAAATTGGGTGATTTCGAACTCTCTACGGGAGAAGGATCTGTCCATCGTTCAGAAGTTGTAGGCGTCGTGGGACCAAACGGCACTGGGAAATCGACGATGATCAAAATATTGGCTGGCGAACATGAATACGATAACGGTTGGGTAACGAACGAAGCCACAATCTCCTACAAACCACAACACATCGATGTTGACATGGATTGTACCGTTCAGATGTGGCTTGATAGTGAACTCGGCATGCGTTGGCGAAGTGGAGAATTTAATGTCAATGTCATCCGCGCTTTAGGTGTCGATTCACTTCTACCGAAGCGCGTCAAGAAATTGTCAGGTGGTGAACGCCAAGCGGTCTCAATTGCTGTTTGTCTTGGACGCGAAGCAGATCTCTACCTCCTCGATGAGCCTTCAGCACACCTTGATGCTAATGCGAGAATGGAGGCTGCAAAAGCCATCCGACGAACGATGGAGGCCAACGAAAAATCAGCGTTCGTCATCGATCACGACGTCTATTTCATTGATATTGTAAGTGATTCCCTACTCGTCTTTGAAGGCGAAGGTGGCGTTCACGGTAAAGCGATGGGGCCATACTCTCTACGTGATGGCATGAATCGATTCCTGAACGATGTCAACGTCACATTCCGTCGAGATCATGATTCAAAACGACCACGAATCAACAAGGCAGAGAGTCGAAAAGACCGTGAACAACGTGAAATTGGTGACTTTTATTCGTTTGAAAGCAAATAGAAGGGACGCATCTAAAGACCAATACAATGAGGAAGTATCATGCCTGTCGGCGTTCCACCTAAAGGAGGACCACTTGGCAGGAGTCGTTCACGATTGTCAGCATCTGGCTTGACGACATACTTGCGATGCCCCCGTCAGTGGTATCTCACACGAAAAGTTGGTCTTTCATCACCATCATCCATCGGCCAAATCACCGGACTTGTCATCGAGGATGCATTATGTCGAGTCCTTATGCATCGCCCTGGCCCGATGGAATCGCTTGAAGCACTACGTTCTTGGGCATACGATCTTTGTCAACAAGAAGCAAAGAAGGCATGGGAGGAAGGTGAAGAAGCGTGGAATGCTCGCTTATGGAAACGTGATAATTCCGATTGGTCCACCGTCGAAGTTTCCGATTATGAGTCCAAAATCCGCAACGGTATCGATCTGTTCCTTGAGGAAGTGGTAGCCTGTTACAACCAAAATGGTGGACCCTACCTTGAAACCTACCGTTCCGATTCGATTCCATTTCGTATTCCATCACCTGCTTGGGGCAATGAACCACATTTTCCTGTCCCAGAAAAGATTCGATCGCTTCAAGCAAGAGACTGGTCCGTCGATCATGCATTTCAATGGCAATCGCAAGGTGAAGAAATTCAATGGAACGAAGCATGGGAAATCGCCCGACCATGGTTCAAAGATCCACGCGTCCATCAACCACAACGCATGTTTCATCCAGAAGGCTGGGCAGCTGGTGAACTAGATATCGTCCTTCGATGGGATGGAAACGTACGCCTTATCGATATCAAATCGGGACATAGTGGTTCATCATTTTCTGAAAGTCTTCAACATCAGCTCCGATTCTATGCATGGCTTTGGTCAAGAACCAACGAAGAGGGAGTCGTGCAATCGATGGAAGGCTGGTATCTCTCGAGCAAGGAGCGAATCGAGTACAATGCTCCAAGTAATGAAGAACTTACATTGATGGACGAGGAGTTCTTTCAGATCAACGAGACAATGCGAAGCATGGGTGAAGGTGCATCCAAGTTACCTGCAAAGCCCTTTTCTGGAACTGCAGATCACAATCACGCTTGCGATGGAGAAAGTGCTGGATGTGGCTGGTGTGGTGTTTCTTCTGAGAACCTCGATACTGCAGGTCCAATGAATGAAAAGACGCGAGCAGCAATGATTCAAGGCGTCAACATCCAAGCACCTTGCTCTCCATTCTCAGAGATCCCATCTCGAGTGGATGTTTCTGGTGAACTCATCGCTCAATGGGGGCCACTACCGAATCACTTCAATGAACCCGTACTCGGTGCTATGCTAAAGGCAGGAGAAGCAACAATTGCTATCGAAGAGGCTGAACCCGGAGCTTTTCCTTCTCTTCATGATGCAAATGAAACAAAGGTTGTGATTCGAAATGCATTACCCGGCGTTTGGAGAGATCAACCAAGACTCTATGTTGATGCACATTCAAGTATCGAAGCGCAATCAATGGATTTGACCAACAGTATACGAATCGGTTTGCTGCGAACCCGAGCCAATGTCGAAGGACTGGTCCTTTCTATTCGACAACAGAGTGGGATAAGACTTGATGGTCGGCCTTGGTCGATGTTAGCCTTCCACCTTTGGGACGGGAGCCATGTTGTCGAAGTCGTTGCCTTTGGATCGGCCATCAACGAACGCTTGCTCGGCTTACAACCTGGTGAACGGATTCGTTTGATTGGAGCGGAGTTGGGTTGGCGTGCTGGACTTGTCCAACTACGGATCGATGTTCGAAAGACACGGATTGAATTTCCAAGTTCGACCTTCCCATCCAAGACTATTTGAGGGGTCGGTTTCAGTAGCATACCTATGCCTGTGAGATTGCCCAACCCGGACAAAGATTTCATTGGCCAATACAATCGCCTTTCTGCAAGTCAAGTGAACACTTGGAAGGCATGTCCTCGCCTTTGGTACTACGAAAAGGTTCGACGCTTTGTCATGCCTCAGATTCCAATTCTCTTCGTTGGACGCGCTGTGGAAGAAGCCATTTGCAAGACGCTCAAAGAGGCGCCTACGCTGATTGTGGCTACCGCTCCAGAGGACATTTATGCTCCAACGCCGCTCGATGAAGATGGACGTCCCAACAGGAACTATGACGAGAAGTGGCCTGCAGATCAGCTGCTTTTACTCCCTGTTTCAAAGTGGCCTACAGACAAAGCGACACTCCTTGCTTGGGCCGAAAAGCGTGTGCTTATGCATTTGGCCGCAAGCCTCGAAGCCATGCGTGCTGAATGGTCAAAACATGACCGAAGAGCAGGAAATTGGGAGGATGATGTCGATATCAAACGCTGTGCTCAAATGGCGACAAATGGAATCAGAATGCATATGCAAGAGGTGGAGGTCTGTTACAATACCATCGATGATGCTGAACTAGAACAGTGGCGATCAGGTCACCGACACCAGTGGCCCGCACCGGACGGACGCGGCTACACACTCGAAGCACACCCACTTGCTCAGTCAGGTGAAATCAAATGGCTTGAAGCTTGGGAGATTGCGCGACCATGGTTTGTCGATCCTGATGCAAAGCCATTCATGATGAATGCTGTTCATCCAGAGCATTGGTTTCAAGGCGAATATGACCTTGTTTATCGATGGGGCAATCAAATCAAGATTGTTGACATCAAAGCCTCGCTTGGAAATTCAGACCGATCTGGCGACTATGTGGAACAGATGCGAATGTATGCTTATCTTTGGTGGAGCACGCATGACAACGAACCCGTTGATGATCTCGAAATTTGGTACCTTGCAGCCGATGCGAAGAAACAAATTGATGTTCCAAGCGAAGAGGAACTCAACAATCTCGGCGATGAATTACGAGCACTGTGGTCTGAATTGCGAGAAGAAACACCATCCATTGAGCAATGTCCTCCAGAACCTGCTCCAATGCGTTCGTTTGGACCGGGAGGCATTGCATCAGACGAAGAACCGGAAAAAACACGGTGTCAACGTTGCGATTGGTCCCATATTTGTCCAAATGGTGAATGGGTTGGAGATCAACCGTGTGGAGGATTATTCCATCTACCAGGCCTCTCAACCGAAACGAAAGCAATCCCACTCAACGAACTCGAAACCCGCCACACCGTTACAGGTCGAGTTCATGCCTTGATCAACGGCCCTCAAAAGAGGATCACCATCGCAGAAGGGAATTCAGCCTTCGCAGATGTACAAATCAAGGCTTCTGAATACAAGGATGGCGGGCCTACAGTTCCAGATGATCTCGAGAAAGGAGAGTTGGTTGGTGTTCAGAATGCCTTTTTCCAAATTAATTACAAAGGTGCCCTGGTTCTCAAAGTCGATCCATTCGCACGTATTGTTCGATTGAACGAAGGCGATGAGGAGACATCGCTCCACACTCCTCGAGCACGTTGGGATGTTGTGGGAACTGTGGTCTATAGAACAGAGAAAAGGGGGGCATCGAATCGTGGCGCTTGGTGTCGAAAAGGGCTCATGATTATGGATGAGAACGGTTCGCTCAAAGTTGAAGGCTGGCAGGCGGATTGGGGGCCTCAATACGATATGCTGGAACCCGGCGATAAGGTCGTGATTACCAACATCGGCATCGATGGGTGGGCTGCCTTGGAACGTGGCGAAATGTATCGCGTTTCACGACTCCATATTCTTCACGATTAACCACCAGAAGAAACGGTTGTGACAAGGAGTTTGACATCTGCTTGCAGTACTGTGTTATGTGGAAGTATTCGATCATCGTAACTCACAACCACTGTTGAAGGGAGTATGTTTGCTGTTTCGAGCGCTTGACGGATTGTGATACCTGTTTCCACTTCAATGGTGCAGTTATGATCTCGTCCATGAAATGCTATCTGCATGAACTAGCCTGTGAAGCATCACGCTTATGACGGTGGCGCACAGGCAACAACCAAGCCGAGATCGCATAGCCCGGTATTGCGGTGGATTCGAAATCCACTGTCCCTTGGACGCGGGGGTTCAAATCCCTCTCTCGGCGCCTAAATGTAAAACGCATCAGGTTCTTCCATCAATTCGCGAACGTGATCTGTGTTCGCATTTGGAGCCAAATCATTCAGTTTCGATAACAAGGATGAGGTTGCATCTTTCGGCATCTGAACCTTCAACTTCCATCCTTTCAAGATGAATTCCAAAAGTCGTATCGATGCATGAACATCACCACTTGCTCCAACTGTTGTCGCCATTGCACAAACAGATTGTAGGCCAAACAATGGTGCGAGTGATGCCATCAGAGCGGACATACCAATCGCTCCGCCTGAAGGTTGATCTCTACGAACATCAACGCCTTGTTCCTCCAAATGGACACGATGAGCAGAAGACGTTGCTACTGCAAATGCCTCTTTGATTTCAGGTGTTGACATCAGACCTGCTAAGACAATGATTTCCTTGATCCCTGCTTCAGAGAGATGTTTGAGTAATTGCGTTGTAAAATCATGTTGCTGAAACGATTCACTCGGTTGACCTCGTCCAGTAATGGTAAGGATTGAACGATCGTCCGTATCGATTCGTTGAGCAAGAAGATGTGGTGGTGCAAGCAATCCATCCTCATCCAATCGTGCGAGAGGCGTCAGACCAGGATGAATGAAGCGTGCAACCGCTCGTGCGTCATTGGCTTCATTCAAGAGTTCAACAGCATTCTTCCCAACATCTCCAACACCAGGCAATGCAAAGAGAACAACATCAATGGAATCAAGACCATGCTCTTCCAAAACGTCAACAAGGAGTGTCATGAATCTCCAACCCTTCCGTTAAGGGGTATAATGTTTGACAAAAAAGAACGCCAATTTGGCTCATTCTTCTTCTTGTTGTTCCGTATCCGCACGCATTTCCTCAAGCGAGGGCAGGGTAGGAATTCTTTGCGCCCATTCAGGCGATTCTACATCGTTAAGTTGGCGACGAACATTCGCTCTGTGATCTTCTGGTGACCACTTCAAAGGAGCTGCCGCTTGAGCCTTGCTACCGCATGCGGGACATATTGTCTCGAGACACCATGTACCACAGTTAACGCATTGTTGGAGCAGTTGACGAGGCATGTGCATCACTCACGGTACGAATCAGCTGTTCCACCAGCAGCCTCAATAACAGATACGACCGCTTGGATTGAATCTCTCCACGTATCTTCTGCGGTCTTGAAATCTGGTGCACGTAGTTCAATTCTGTATTCTGGCGCTCCATCATAGAAGCAATGCACTTCAATCTCATCTTCTGGGGATGAAATCTTCTCGGCCGCAAGCAATGCATCACGAATGGTTTCTACTCCGTTTGATGTCTGAACCTTCAATGTCAAAATTCCACGAATTTCGACAAATGGGGGAATGATGTTCTCTACTGCAAGTTCAATGAAGGGTTGAATCCAATCACCCTCAAAGCCCGCATCAACGATTGATCCTTCATGCATTGCAGCTTCCTCAAAAGCGCCATAGAGTGTTTCAAACACTTGCGTCAATTCGGTTTGAAGTTCCATTGTAAAGTCCTCGTCCCATTTTTGGGATTCGGAGAGGACCTTGAACAATTGAACCGCACGTTGCTCATTCTTCCATTGCTGGAGACGATCACGACGACGTTCTTCTGATACAGACTTGAGTGAAAGTTTGAGAGAACTTCCATCTCGACGGCTTGGCATAACCTTGCAAACCAAACGCTGACCTTCTCGAACGAATCGACGAATGTTCTTGATCCAACCACTTGCAATTTCACCGATGAAAATGAATCCATTCACACCCGCATACTCATCGAGGGAAACATCCGCACCATTTTGCTTGACACTATGAACAGTGACGACAACAAGTTCGCCCTCTTCTGGGTAGATGAGGTCATTGCTGGACATGGAGGCTCAGCCTCCTCATTCCAATGTCTCGAGAACAGTGCAGCCAACGAGATTTGCTTTTCCGCCGGATGGGTTTGTGAGTGTTGCACCACAAACGCCACATGAAATGACAGTGGTTGCACGGGAGAAAATCACGGTTTCATTACCGCAATCCTTGCATGAAACTTTGATAAATTGGCCTACCATTTTTGTCACCTCATCGATCTACGAGTTCGAATTTCTTGGCTCGCTTGCATGGAGCATAGTGCGCCTTACCCGTTTCAGTGCAGCGGTAAAGGATGTTAACACGCTTAGTTGGCTTTTCACGGCCGTCAGGCTTTGGACGTGGGAAACCACGGTATCCACGCATCACTTTTCGGAAACGTCGCTGACCCCAGCGAAGCTCAGAGGCTCGCTTTTTCTTGACACGCTCAACGGTGTGGAGCGTGTGCTTACCAGCAGACGGACTGTAGCGCTTAATTTGACGTGGCATCTTGACCATGGTCATCACCTGAACAGTTTGGCGACCATCGACGGGTATTTATTGCTGTCGTCCCGTATCTCGGTAAAAAAAAGCCCAAGCAAAGGCAGAATTGCAGCGATATTCATAAGTCGAGCCCCATGAAGACGAGGTATGGAAAATGACCTTGAGGTCGCACTTTTGCTATGGGCGCCTCTTGGCCTTGTGTTTTTATCGCTCGGGCTTCAGTTCAGAAAAGATCGATCTGTGCAAAAGATTGGCAAAATTCTCGGAACGGTTGGATTAATCCTCTTTGCACTCTCCTTCAAGACGGTTCCATCTTCACCATCCGCTGCTTCAAGTGCGCTCTTTGTCAGCATCCTACCTTCGTTGGTCATGATGGTTGCTGGACTCTACATCGCCTTATTTTCAGGCAATATTCCCGTCCGCAGATTCTCTGCGAACGCTCGACCCGTGGGCCTGTTGATGTTTTTGCTCGGATTTGCGTTGTTCGAATCCATGCACTGGAACAATGCATCTCTTCTCCCATCGACCTCTTGGGAAGGCGAAACAAACAGGTTTTGGATGATCTTTCGGCCCACATTCCTTCTAGCAATGAGCAGTTTCCTACTTGCAGGAGGATACTTTGTAAAACGCATTGGTGAACGAATCAATCACACATCTCGAGTTCTTTACATAACGGGGGGATTTTCCCTCCTGCTTCTTCTCTTGAGTATCTTTGTTGATGGTTCAACCACAACTGCCGAAGAATTTCACAACGCAGTCCTTCTTGCAGGAAGTGACATCCTTGGATTCGTCTCTGGAGTTGGACTAACAATTCTGGTCTTTGGACTCACAATTTGGCAATTTGAGCGGAAACGACCTGCCCTCGAACGGCTACCTCCTCCGAGCCAGGAACAACTCGATCGAGCCTCAGATATTGTTCAACAAAACATCGGAGGTGGCGAAGATGAATAAGCGAATTCGTCCTCGGCACATGATTATCGCAGGTCTTCTCTTCCTCCTGCCGACAATCCTCCTCATTGTACTCAAAGGGGACACAACTTACGATACGGAACGTGGCCTTACTCGATTTGTCAATGCGTTTCTCACCTCCTACACGATTGCATCCGTCTTCCTCGTCGTCAATATGTTCCAGTACTCAAAGAGTCGGAGAAAACCTTCCGCACCTTGGATATCGATGACCTATGCAGCCATCTTGGGAATACTCGCAACGCTTCTCTTAACAAGCCAAGGTGGTTTCTTGATGGAAGAAAATGGATCACAACGTGCTCAGATTCTTTACAACGTCATCCACTTTATCGTCACAAGTCTTGCGATTATCATCGCTATAAGCATCATGATTTTACTTGCATTCGTTAATCTTGAATCAAACGATACAGAACAAAACTGACCTCATTACCCTCCTCACGCCTATCGTTGACTTCATAAGGAGGAGTCAGGTGGCGTTGACATCGAGGTGAGCATTTGTCAAAGGGTACACCATCCATGGGTCGTCGACAAAAGACAACACACATCCGTTGCCGACGCTGTGGTCGCAACGCATACCACAAGCAAAAGGGCGTCTGTGCTTCTTGTGGATATGGCAAGACTGCTCGAATGCGCACCTATAGCTGGAACAAGAAATCCCACCGACCTAAGGCCTAAGCAAAATTAGGGGGAAGGAATACAAAGGCGGCGCGACTGTCCGCAAACAAGGGACTCACATGTGCGGCATAATCGGCATCGTCGGACGACTTGGTTCGAACGTGAACCAAGCCTTGTATGATGGGCTTACCGTTCTTCAACATCGAGGCCAAGATGCTGCAGGCATCATGACGGAGAAGAATGAGAAATTCAATCTCCGTAAAGGAAACGGTTTGGTTTCTGATGTCTTTTACAAGCGCCACATGCAGAAGTTGCTTGGACACATTGGCATTGGCCATGTTCGCTACCCAACCGCCGGGTCATCTTCCACAGCAGAGGCTCAACCATTCTACGTGAATTCGCCCTATGGACTCGCTCTTGCACACAATGGTAATCTTACCAACAGTAAGGAGATCTCACATCAACTCATTACAGAACACCGCCGACATGTCAACACGACGAGTGATTCAGAGGTCCTGTTGAACCATCTTGCTGTTCAACTCGATCATCTCAGCGATCAAATGAGCATTGATGGCGAACCATTCCTCAATGTCGATTCCTTCTTTGAAGCAGTCAAGAACGTCAATGAATCCGTTCGCGGGGGTTATGCATGCGTTGGTCTCGTCAACGGCTACGGCCTCTTTGCATTCAGAGACCCGCATGGTATTCGCCCGCTCATCTATGGCAAGCGAGAATACGAAGGCGGGACAGAATGGGTTGTTGCAAGCGAATCCGTTGCCATCACCGCTCTCGGATTCGAAGTCGTAGCCGACGTTCAGCCTGGTGAAGCAATCTTCATCTCGACATCAGGCCACTTGTTTACCAAGCAATGTGCAGAAAAGAAAGCATTCACACCATGCATCTTTGAGCACGTTTACTTCGCTCGACCCGATTCAACGATTGATGGCATTTCTGTTTATCAGGCTCGATTAAATCAAGGCAAACGTCTTGCAGAGCGTATCATTGAGGATTGGCCAGACCATGATATCGATGCAGTCATACCAGTTCCTGATTCTGGTCGTATTTCTGCTCTTCAAATGGCGAGTTCACTCAACGTTCCGTACCGTGAAGGATTCGTCAAGAATCGATACGTTGGCCGGACCTTCATTATGCCTGGACAAGAGATGCGAATGAAATCTGTTCGAAGAAAACTCAACGCCATCCCTCGAGAATTTGAAGGCAAGAATGTCCTTCTTGTCGATGATTCGATCGTACGCGGAACAACGAGTGCACAAATCATTGAGATGGCTCGTGAAGTCGGTGCAAGTAAGGTTTACTTCGCTTCAGCAGCACCGCCTGTACGTCATCCAAACGTGTATGGAATCGATATGCCTGCTGTCGATGAATTCATTGCAAACGGAAAATCCATCGATGAAATCAACACCACGATTGGTTCGGACAAACTGTTCTATCAACGACTTGATGATTTGGAAGAAGTCACTGGCCACAAGGAGACCAACATCGATGGATTTGACAGTTCATGTTTCAATGGGAAATATGTGACTGGTGATATCGATCAAGCCTATCTCGACCGACTCCAAGCCGAACGCAATGATGCTTCAAAGCAAGAGAAACTAGCTGAAGATGAGCAGGGCATCGATATGCACAATCATCAA
>CEUV01045399.1_pt1 | contig 34732 bp, 25 predicted proteins | sample 356401 | NCBI WGS metagenome assembly CEUV01 (sample SAMEA2622710, study PRJEB7988) | marine metagenome | isolation source: saline water (ENVO:00002010), including
TTTATCGAGGTCGCGCGCACGACCTCTCCAGTCCTTCTCCACGCGCTCTTCGCGGCTGTCTTCATCGAGCTCGCGCGCACGACTTCTCCAGTCTTTCTCCACGCGCTCTTCGCGGCTGTCTTTATCGAGGTCGCGCGCACGACCTCTCCAGTCCTTCTCCACGCGCTTTTCGCTTTCATCTTTGCCGCGTTGCCGATGCCCTCGGCTTTCGGAAGGTGGGCGAATTCAGCGTAAAGAAACGAGCAACACGCGCACAAAACCCGATACGCTCGCCGAAAAATAAATCTCACCAGCGCGATACTCGCCAAACGAAGAACGATCGAGCTCAGACTCGATCGCTGGAGGAGGCTTCCTAACAGTACCAGACCGACGAAGCACGCGAACAACGTCTTGGCGTTGATGACCTTCGACAACCGCTCGGTAAAGCTCGGCGATTCTACCGCGTCCTCGTCGACGTCGAACACGAACGCTCGAGCGTGTTCATCCGAGCGCTCGCCGTTTGTTCTCACCCGCGCGCGCGAGACGCGCGTTCGCGTGCGATCGACGCGAACACACCACCCGTGATGCGCACCGCGCGGCTCGACGGCAGCGAGTCGATTCGCGCCTCGCGTCCGAGAACTCGTGGACGCGGCGCACGTCATCGTCACCCCTATCCATCGCGGAGGCACCGCGCACCGCATGACGCCGACGCCGCGCGCAAAGTGAGGGGTGGAGCGAGTCACGACACCGACTGACTGTGGTGGGCTCAACGAACGTCACTCGAAGACGCGAGGATGCGAGACGCGAGCGTTGAGGGCGACACGAAGACGGACGCGGGCGGGTGCGCCGTCTGCTACGAGACGATCGAGGACGCATTCGACTTCCCATGTTGCTCCGCCCCGAATTCGGCAGAGGTGTCAACGGTGCAGATGTGTCAACCGTGCGCGCGGCGCATTTGTGAATACTCGAGCGATGGCATCGGGAGCTGCCCTCGATGTCGTCGCAACATTCGAAAGTGCGAGCGCACCGGACGCGTCGTCGTCGCGCACGCGTCCAACGTCTGTCGAGTGTGTCGGCAGAGACGGGCGGTGCGCGACGTGTGCGACGCGTGCGTTATCGGCGCGCGCGCGGCGCTACAATATGTGTGCGACCGATGCGGAGGAACGCAACGAATAGCGCATCCGATGTGGCGCTATTGTGAAACACCGACGAGTGCGAGCTCGGAAACTTGGGCGTGTCACGGTCGATGTGGGGACTACACGCGTTGGCGCGTACACGAGAGGGACGTTGCGTTCGTCCCATTTGACGACGCGCCGGCGACATGGAGAACGGAGGGATTCGAGGCGGCGCGCGCAGAGATGCTCGCACAGCGTCATCGAGCTCTCGACGGCGAACGTCGCGGTGGTTGGCTCGCCCGGATTGGTGCGGCATGTCTCGTTGCGTTCATAGGGGTGGGCGTCGCGATGTTCGGCGTGGAGGCGAACGACGCGCACGTCGACCGCGTTCGAGTCGGAAGTTTCTCAGCGAACATTTCTAGAAATGACATCGCCCGAGCGTAGAGCACAGTAGCCGTGGATGGATGCGTCGCGAAAGCGTGGCGACGAAACGTCGTGAAATGCTTCGAACACTTCGGTAGGAATGTCAAGGATGCTATAGAATGGGAATGGGAATGGGAATCTTTCAAACATCTCGCAACTATGAATCTCCGGGACGTCGACCCATCTCGCGCGCGGCCGTCGCCGTCACTCGACGACGCGTCTCGCATCCGACGCGGCGAGATGGGTCGACGAAGAAATGAGTTCCCCGTCGACATCGACATCGAGCGGGAGTTCTACGACGATCCCGTCTTTCACGCCGCGGCGCCGGTACGTGCGCGACGAATCGATTCACGATCGAAGAGACGTGACCCAATGCGTAGGATTGACTGACGATGGCGTGCGCGTAGGATGCGTATCTGTGCCCGCTTACCCTGAGGGTGATGCGAAACCCGGTCGTGGTGACCAAGACGGGGCGGACGTACGAGAAGGTGGCGATCGAGGCGTGGATCACGCTCAATCACTCTGAACCATACGACGGACGCGTGCAACTAACCAATTTCCACGACGAGTGTTCGAGCAACACGGCGTTGTATGCGCTGATCGATCACTTCGTGCGCTCGGTTCGAACAATGGAACCAGGTGCACTTCTCGACGGCACTGTGACGCAACGGATGAAATGCGCGGCGGCAAAGACGACGGTCGTCGTCGTCGAGCGCAACGTGCACGTCTTCAAAAAGCAACCGTCGCTTCCAACCAACGCGAATGTCGCTCTGAAGACTTTAGAGAAAGGTCTGATTCCGGACGTCTCGACACAGAACGTGCAATCCGATGCCTTCGTGTTCCCGAGGCAGCGAAGGAAGCTCATCGATCCGCACCTCGAAGTCGTGAGCGTAGACTACCCTGGAGCCGTCATGCCCGGAAAGGAGGAACCAGAACCAGAAGGGAAATGGTTCCGCTTTAAGAGCGAGCAGCTGTCTGAGATTTGTGGAGTCTCGGATTGGGGCGACGGAAACTTGGATGGTTGGAAGACTGGTGTCATCAAAAGCGGCGAAGGTGCTTCGTTCAGTGTTGCCGACCGCGATCGAGGCGTTGTCGTTTTCCAACATGAGAGTGGTTTGGGCGTCGGATGCTCCAATCCGTGCGACTACGCGCGCGCGGGTGAATGGAACGTAGGCGACCGCCTCAAGTTGTTGGCGTACTCGAATGAAAATCAGCCGCCGCCGTACACGTTCGCAATGTCGATTGAAGATTACGTTTGTCAAACGGAGACGGGATGGAATCTTCCGGGGCACTTGATCCGTTTCGGGCAATGCGGTCTCGTCGGTGGTTGGTGGAAAGAGATGGAAATCGAGTTTAAAATTGAAGAGGCATCCGTGGGGACGAGAGTTTACGGCGTGCACACGGATGCGTCGTTCGAATCTCTACCGTTTACGGCGAAAGCGTTGCGTTCAGACGGCGAGTGGCACGACATCAAACTCAGTTCGAAAAGCGCGCCGTGGGGACGCGCGTTTGCGTCCATCATGGACGACGTATCCGCGGTGAGAGTGCGCTGGGAGTCGACTGATTTACACAAGCTCGCGAACTCGACGTACCGCTCGGGCGGCGGCATACACGCCAGCCTTCTAGGCACGTCGACGGCGTTCAACGTTCTGGACGTGCGGCATAGCGGACATCCAGCGGATGGGTCCATATTTCGATTCGACAAAGATGCCATTCGCGCGGCGACGTGTGGTGTCGCGGATTGGCAGGGTCGTTACGAAGTGCTCAATTTACGCAGCGGTAAAAAGGGTGAAGTGATGCTCCTGGACAAAGCTGATGCGAAGGTGTTGGAGGCGTACTCGACGACGATGGTGAAGGAATCGACGCCGGCGGCCGAACTCGAACCCGTCCCGATTGTGGCCGCGGCGCCACCGTCCGTCGTCGTCGTCGACACACCCGATGCAAACAGAGCGCCGGGTCAACCGCAGCGCGCGAAGGGCTTGTTTTCGTGCTGTTTCCCGGCCCCAGAGCCGCCGGTGGCGCCGAGCGCGTACGTCGACGACCCGTCGGCGACGACAATGGTCGTTTACAAAGACGTGTACATCGATGAAGCATCGCCGCCCGAGGAACCACCGCAGCAAGTTCCTTCACAAGCATCCGCGGCGGTCGATGTCTTGGGCTTTGGATACTGGGTCGACGATGCAAAGGCACTCGCTCTGGCGGCGGGTGATTGGCAAATCGGAGACATCATCATGATCGCGAGAGCCGACTTGGACGTAGATAGTTTGGCTCCATCGGTCCTCGAAGGCGGCGACGCTGGCGTCGCCGCGCTCGAGCGAGCCAAGTCCATCGACGCCGCGGGCGATTGGGCAAACATTCGATTCATCTTGAGCGAAGACGTCGCGAAAATACCCCTTCCTAATATTTAATGGAGCGCATTTTGATTGCATGTACTGTAAGGATTACAAATTAATCGAATCGAATCGAATCGACGTATCGACTAGCCGGTGAAAGCGTCTGGCTTTTTCGCCAACATCGCCTTGATGTCCGAGAAGTGTTCATCCTGAAGTCGCGACAACTTCCCCACCGCCGCTCCTTGTGCGGCGACGTGCGCCTTGAGCGCTTGTCCGAGGACGGCCGCCATCTCGGTGTGAAACCAAATCAGTTCGTGTTCCATGTTTGCGCAGCATCGTTCGTAACGTTCGTGCGTTTGAGTGCGTTCGATTCGTAAATCGCTCGCCGCGAGCTCAATCTTCTGCTTCTCTTCGCGTTTGGGGCCCGGCTCGGGGACACCCATCGTCGATAGTTTACTTTCGATTCGCTCAATGCTCGCGGTCACGCGGTTGTAATGATCCACAACTCGTTTTCGAGCCGCGAACGCCGCGACCAACGCTCCGCACAGCGCGTTCACTTCTTCGAGAGAATCGAGAAATTCCGAGCGCATGACGTCGCTCGCCTCTCGCTGCGTCGGTATCAGAGCCGCGTAGAGGTCGCTCAGGCGCTTCCACCAGACGCCTTTCGCGCTCGTGAACACCTTGAGCGCCTTGTCCTCTTGCGTGGCGAGCAATTCTAAACACGCGACAAAGTCTTCGTACACCTTCACAGTGTGACCGCCGTGCTTTTGCAAAGCACCCGCCGCGGCGATGAGCTTTTCCAGCCTTAATTTGAGTTTGTTGATGTAATCGACCGTATCGATGTACTGTTGCGCTTCGCGAAGTGTATCTACCGACATGGACGACGTCAACGAAGAGACGTCTGCGGCGCTGAGCGTGCTAAACCAAGACGTCACCGAAGACACGCCTTCGCTCAGCACCCCGCGCTCATACCACGCGACGCGTTGCGTCCAGGACTTGGAATCTTGAGTGAGGAAGGCGTGCAAGTCTTGCGACTTTCTCATCAGCGGGTGCGCCGCGACGCGCGCCATGAATACGGCCAATCCGCTTCGTCTCTTTTCTATTCCGCGAGACGACGGGTCGTCCATGTGTAGAATGGTCTTTGATGGTAAAAGTGGGATGATAACACCATCGCAATTTGCTCCGAGTTGTTTACTTAACCATTCAAAGTCGGTGTATCTCCGGGTGACGCAGCCGCTGGCGCCCGTCCCTCCGTACAATTCTGAGTCCGACCAAAATGTCAGCTTGTACTCGATGTGTTTATTCAATCCGTCGCCGACGCGGTGCGGGTCGCCGACTTCGATGATGATTTCGTCGCAACTCTGATCTTTGCTTCCCGCGAGATCCTCGTACCCGCCCGGCACGCGCAAGACGTCGACCGAAGGTGCGCTCGGACGTGGGCCCGGCGTCAAGAAGGCGCTGCTTTGATTATCCGACGTCGTCGACGCGCGAAGGGTCTCCTCGGCGATGGCCGTCGTGGACTCGTCCGTCGTCATCGTCGGTACCGTTCTCGTCGCTGCGTGCGAGACAACGGCGCGCTCGACCGCCGCGCAGGACTCTGTGGCGCTCGATCGTGTTACGGTCGATCTTCTCGCCGAGGCGAACCAGCCAGTCGCGCGCCGACGCACGCGAGACAGAGGTCGAGCGGTGCGACGCGGCGTGACGACTCGTGGTGGGACAGGAGCGGTGCGTTTACGCATAACATTACATTACATGGAGATTACGTACGTACAACAGAAGAAAAACCGAACACAACGGCGCGAATTTGAGTCATCGTCGCGCTCCCAAGCGAAGAAATAAGCCGCGCCCGACTGTTTCTTGCGGACGCACCCGAGCGGGCGGATCGGCGTATGGCCCTGGCCGATTCGCGAGCCAAAGAAAAGCGCCCACGCCTCCCCACCAAACGGCGCTCTGCGCGGGACCCGCGACGAACCACGCGATTCGCGCATCGCGAAACAACTCGCCTACGACGGAATAGATGCTGTGCACCACGGTGAGCGTCGTCACCGTGATGGTCCCCAGCGTGAAAGTCATGAGAAATACTAAGAATGCCGCTTGTCGCGGATGCGCGCGATGCAACGCCTGCAGATACTGGTGGGTGAGCGCGCCGGCGGACGTCGCGTTCGCGCTTCGCCTCGCCACGTGCGTTCCATCCTTCGTCACCCGCGTCGCCTCTTCCGGTGGATCGAGCACGCCGTACCCGTTCGCCAATCCCCATTCATCCACGCTCTGTCGCAACGACCAGTTGGGGACGATATCTGTGCACCACAACTCCACATTCGACGTGGGATCGGTCGGCGGAAATTTCGTATTCAACCACCGAACAATCGCTGCGCGTTCGTACGTGTACCCCGTCTGCACCAACACCACGGGATCGGTGAACAGCTCCTGCGTGATGGCGCACTTCAGGTGTTCGGGAGGTTCCTCTCTCGGTCCCGCGATCGTCTTTTTCACCGCCGCTATGAACGTCCCGACGAACGCAAACTGCCCGAGCCCGAGCCCGGTCGCCATGACGACGTCGCTCGCGATCAGCTCCCTCGCCGCGCGCCGCTCTTCACCGCCGAGTCGCCACCTCGCGTTCGACGCGCGAACGCGGTGACTCGGCGCGGGTCTGACGATCGCGCGCGCCGTCCGCGCCCTCGACGTCGCGCCGCGCGGACGACTGCGGCGGCGCGACGCGGCGACGCGCGTGTGTCGTCTCGCGCGCACCCACGATGGGACACTCCTCGAGGGTCACGAACCGTCAATCGATGCCTCGAGGTCGACGTGCGATCACCACCGACGGCTCGACCCACTGCGGCCGCCGTCCGGCCGGCTGGATGGCTGGGCAAAAAACCCGACGCGGACGCGCGCCAGAGACACGACGGGCGTCGTTCGCGCGCGCACGCTCGAGAAAGCGCGCGAGAAAATTTCTGTGACCGGATCGTCGGTGGAGCGAGGACGCGCGCGCCTCGGCGAGGACGCCAGAGCTCGGATCGTCGATAGATTTTCCTACGCCCTCGCGCGCGCGCGGTGCGCGACGAAGTTTCTGAAACATGCGAGCGCAGGAGACGCGCGACGTCGCGGCGTGCGCGGCGACGAGCGGCGATGATGCAGACGGAATAGTGTCGTCCACCACCGGTACGGGAAGAGCCGCGAACGACCATGGGGTCGGCGAAAACCCAATCGATACGATGCTCGATGATGAGGGTGAGGGAGAATGGGAGACGGTGGCTAAGAAGAAGACGGGGGCGACGAGCAAGACGGGCGCCGACCAAAACGGATCGAGCGATGACGGTAAGAAACGGCGAAACAGTACGAACGGTGCGGGAAACGGCCAAAAGTCCAAGGGTGGCGGCACCGGCGGTAAGAGCGGTGACAAAGCGATAGCGACGTCGAGCGGTGAGGGCGAACCGCGAGAGCAGCAGCAACAACAGCAACAGCAACGGCAGCAACCGAGCGTGCGCTCGGAACCATCAGGCTGGGCGGCTATCGTCACCGGTACACTCTCTCCGAGCGAAGTTTCCGCGGTGGCCCGGGAAACGGCGGCGGTCGCGGACGTCGATTCGAACGTTTCGAACGACTCGAACGACGGCGCTCGCGCACGTCAGGGTGAAGACTGCGACGTGACATCTAGTGAAGGAAAAGCAAACGATGATCGCGCCGGCTCGGTCGAATCTGAAGAGCTATCCTCCCCCGGAGAATCACGGGAGACGCGGTTGATCGATCGAGCCCGCGAGAACAGCCAGGTCGTCGGCGCCGGTGCCAAGGCGTTGAGAGGTTGGGCGTCCATTCTAGGAGGTTCCACCACGAGCCCCACCGCCAGCGACGACGCGACTGAGAAAACAGCCTTCTCGGCCGAGGAAAATCACGTGGATGAATCTTCTCAAGAGCAAGAGACGCCTCCGGCGCCATCGGCCCCGGCTTGGAGCGGGTGGGCTGTGAAATCGCCTCTGCCGAAGGTCGACCTCAAGGCTACGATGGAAGCGGACGCCGCGGCAGCCGCGGCGGCTCCCGCGCCAGTCACGACGGCGTCCGCGAAGAAGGAAGCGAATCGGTCGGATGAAAAGCAAGGTAGGCAGCACTCTCGCAAGAAGGATGGGAAAAAGGACAACAAGCCAAAGCAACGTCAGGAACCTTACCGCAAAGACCGAGAGAAACCGTCGAGAAGCGCGGTGAACGTCTCGAAGGCTTCGTTTTCTCAGCCGATCGATGTATCGAGTGATCGCCCGAAAGCTCCTTTGAGTGAAGAACTCGAAAGTGTGTTAGCGGCAAAACTCGGTCGCGAACTTTTAGAGTGCGCACACGTGCAATTTTTCACCCCCACGGCGCACTTGCTGAAGAAGGAAAGACGCGCCGTGGACGTGGTGATTCGCGCAATGAACGCAATCGTTCAAACATTGTTCCCCTCCACCGGAGTGGACGTTTTTGGATCATATCCGACGCGCGCGTGGGTGCCGGGATCGAGTAACCTCGATTTATCACTCAATTTGCCCGAGGCGGTGAGCTCAAATCCCGAGCGACGATTGGAAGCGCTGAATACGCTTGCGATGGCTCTGCGCACGAACCCATGGGTGATGGACGTGAACGTCGTCCCGAGCGCGCATAGGCCACTCATACGGATGTCGACACACACCGCTTTTTTCCAGCCGATGCCGCAGCAAATGACTGGCAAAGCCGTCGCTACACTCGCGATGGCCATCGCTGCGGTGGTGCCTCCGAGCGCGAACGCGACCGAGTCGAGCGGAACGCCACCGCTGCCGCCGGGACCGAGGCCCGGTGCGTCGCCGTACGGTATTCCGGGTCTCGGACAAAACGGTATCGGCCTTCCGCTTGAGGTTCACATTTCTTTGAAGGATGCGAAACACAAAGGAATGTCGGCGATGCGTTTCGTCCAAAAGGCTGAGGAACAGAACGGCGCGTTGGCGCCCATCGTTTGCGTGCAAAAGGCTGTGTTGGCGAGCAAGGGTTTGCGTGGTGTCTACAAAGGTGGACTTGGATCGTACGCGCTGACACTGATGGCCCTTACCTCCATCCAAAGGTCCGGTTGGTTGGATAAGCAATCCGTCGACGGATCGGATGGCGACGGTTCCGTGTCGGCGAGTGTCACGGTGGCGAAGGATGAAGGCAAGAAGAGCGTGGAACTCGATGAAGCGGACGCCCGCGACGCCATGATTCTGGGTCGAGCCATGATCCAATTCCTTAAGCTGTATGCCTACGAGGCGGATCTCACCAAGGATATTATCGTGTCCGCGAAGGACGAAGCGGAATGGGGCATTCTCGCCGAGTCTCCAAATGCGCTTGGCTCGGGACTTCGGGTGCAGGATCCCCTCGACGCGTCGAACAACGCCGGCGCTGGATGTTTTGGCATCGCTGGCGTTCAAGCGTTATTCAGAGAGCAACTTGAAGCGCTACAAAGAGCCGCGGAATCCAACTTTCAGAGCGAAGTGCCGCTCCTCATGCAACTCGTCATGCTCGGCGGACCGTCTCAAAAGGTTTTCATCGTCTAGAAGCGAAATGAACCACGGCGAACGCGCGCGCGCTTGTTTAGACATGATATTGTTAATTTGAGCAGATGTGATTGTTTTTCTACACTACAGTACGCACAGCCTAAAACATCTCGCAGTCTATCTCATCCTCCGCCACACGCTTGATCGCAGCGCGGGCTCGGTGGCGAGTCTCCCGAGCTTTGTCACCGTGCACGTCGAACTTCCCGGCTTTTCTACGCCTCGACTCACCATGCACAGATGTGCGGCGCGAGCGGCGACCATCACACCGATGCCCCCGGTGAGCGCACTGATCTCTTCCGCCACATCGCGCGTCAGACGCTCTTGCACCTGCAGACGACGAGAGTGGCGGCTCACCAGAGCCTGCAGCGTATCGCGGCTCAACGCTCCCGCCGTCGGATTCGCGATGTAGGCGACGCTCACCGTTCCGTGGAACGGTAAGAGATGATGTTCGCACACCGTGGACATGCGCAAGTTTCGCACGACTACCACGCCATCGTCGCCCCTCGCGTCGTCGTCGGCGTCGACGCGACGGGACAAGTCTCGTGCCGCCGACTCTTCAATCGGGCCAAAAGGCACGTCTGATCCCGATCTCATGGCTGAGAGAAGACGCGAAAACTGTCGCGCGGTGTCTTCGGCCGACGCTTTGCCGTTCGTCGCGTCTCGCACCGACTTTTCGACGTCCATCTCGCGAAATAAATTCATCACAGACTCGCGCACGGATTCGTCGACGCTCTCGCTCTGCGCCGCATCCGTCGCCGCCGCGTCGACGAAGGTCTCCGCCGGCCCTCGCGAACTGGCGTTCTCGTCGTCGTCGCACGGTAAGCAGCGCACATCATCACCCCATAATCCCCGAGAAAGCTCCGATGGGCCACCACCGTGCTCTACTAAAGCGCTAAATTCTTCCCACCACACCGAGTTTGGCGAGGCGAAGCATCCCGTCGACGCTCTCCCCGCGGTTTCGCGCGTCCCGAAAGGGCCGAGATGAACGCCCGTAAACATCACCCCCACGCCGAGCGGTGATGCGACGTCGTGCAGCGCGTGCGCGACCGCGTGCGCCAACCCATCCGGGGTCTGCAATCGTCTCGCGTAGACTTCTGCCACTCTCGCGAGTTTACTCAAGCCCACAATCACCCCTCCGTGAGGAACGTACCCCACGTGAATAACGCCGTAAAACGGCATGAAAGTCTCGGCGCACGTGCTAAACACCGGTATGTCTCGCACGAGCACCATATCGTGCGTTCCGCTCTCCACCTCTTCGGTTCGCAGAGCCCTGACGAGTCCGTCTTCATGAAAGAGCGCCGTGCCCAGCGCCGCCGTGGCGCTCGTCCCGTACCCTCGCATCGCGAACGTCAACGCCTTGGCCACGCGCGCGGGGGTGTCGAGTAGTCCCTCTCTCGTCACGTCTTCTCCCATCGCGCGCAATATCTCTCGCACGCACCGCTCCAACCGCGCCCCGACCACCGTCGTCTCGTCATCGCCATCGCTCGTCGAGGCGGCGCTCGCGCTCTCCCCCATCGCATTCATCGTCGTCGACGGCGTCGCACCCTTGAGGTCGCCTCCGTCGTCCTCGACGACGACTCGCGCGACGACGGCCGCGCCCGCCTCGTCCTCGTCCTCCACCTCGAGGTCAGCCCCTCGCATCGCGTCGCCGCGCGCGCCCGACCGCCGCGCACTGTCGGACCGTCGTCGACCGTCGAGGGACGGTCGAGGGATGAGGGCACACGAAGAGGGGGTCCATCGACCGGTCGTGACCGGTCGATGGAGGTTATCCGGGCGGTCGTCTCGCGTGGATGCGTCATGGCGTATACACGCGTTCGAATACGAGAAAGAATGGTCGAGGGTGACCCTCGAGCTCGAGTCGAGGGTGAACACGACGCGCGGCGCATCGAGTCGGCCTCTTTCTGTGACGCCCGTCGCGATGGTGAAGTTCCTCAAGGTGCGCAACGAATCGAACGCGCGCGATCGCGTCGACGCGCCGCGCGTCGGCGTCGGCGTCGGCGTCGGCGTCGGTCGCGAACGCGGACGACGACCGCGACCGATCGGCGCGGTGGCGGATCGTAGACCCTCGACCCTCGCGCGGGACCGTGGCGCGAACGGCGGCGCGAGAGGCGCGCGAGAGGCGCGAACGAACTCGAAAGAAATTGTACTGACCCGATCGTTTCTCCATCACAGCCCGGTAAGGTTGTCGTCGTGCTTCAAGGCCGCTACGCGGGCAAGAAGGCGGTCATCGTCAAGAACGTCGATGACGGCAGCTCTGCGCACCCGTATGGGCACGCGCTCGTGTGCGGTCTCTCCACGATCCCGCGCAAGGTACGAATCGATGCGACGCGTGATCTCAAGTGCATATCACGCGCTAGGGCTGTCCACAGGTCGTCGCGGGCGCGCGCACGCGCGATCGATGATCCATCGTTTTAGGTCCTGAAGCCCTAAAGCGCGCGCGACGCGAACGCGCGCTCGACCGAGAGTTTTGATCACTGACCACTGTTTCTCTTTACAAAACGCACAGGTGACGAAGAAGATGGATAAGAAGAAACAAGAGAAGCGCTCTCGCTGCAAGACGTTCATCAAGAACATCAACTACTCCCACCTCATGCCGACTCGTTACACTCTTGACGTCGACTTCAAGGACGCTGTCACCCCAGATGCGTTGGAGAACGCCACCAAGAAGCTTGCGGCGCAAAAGGAGGCAAAGAAGCTCCTCGAGGAACGATTCAAGACTGGCAAGTCCCGCTGGTTCTTCACTCGCCTCGCCTTCTAAGCGCTGCGCGAAGAAGAAATAGGGGTGACAAAACTTAGACAACGGACGGATGTTTGGGGGTGACGTTCATTAGCCGAGAGACTGGTCTCTCCTCGTGTGCCGTGCGCGCAAATAGATCGATACATTTTTATGGTATGCCACATAATCACGAGATAAAATAATCGCCCCACCGCCCGAAGCGAGCGTCACACACGTCGCCGTAGAGATGCGTCGCGTCGCGTTACTAAAGATACTCTTTACACCACTAAACAAGTTCCTAAGTGACAATAAACAACCGGTGATAACTTCGGCCAAAAGGCTACAAACGAAAGAATATGAAATGCGCGCTGATCCCAGGCCGTTTACGCGGCGCACGCCACTCGCTTGAGCAACTTGAAGTTGTCTGCAATGATGGTGGTGCTCGGCGAAGAGCGGTACTGAATGCCATTCGCCTTGGCCCAAGCCTTCAACAACGGACGAAGCTTGTGGTAGTTGTAACGAGGCATGGTCGGGAACAAGTGATGCTCCAACTGCGTGTCCATACCACCCCAGATCCACGTCTCCAACCCGCCGAAGACGCACTCGGCGTCGCGGGTGGATCGGAACTGACCCTCCACGTACTCCGGATCCTCACCAAACTCCATGATTTCTTCGCTTTGGTGAGTCGCACTGACGAGCGAACCGACGAGAAAACCGCTGAGCGTGATGGCGCCGACGGCAACCTGCCACGGCATCATCGTCGCTAAGAACAAATAGTTTGCGCCAATGAAGGCGAGCTCCTTGACGTCTTTCTTTTTCCAAGCCGTCTGCACGGAGTGCCAGCGCCACAACCAGAACATGATGGACAAGAGCGGGTAGCCGTAAATGTGCTGGAACTTTCGCAGCGGGTGGTCCGGTCGGCCGGATTCCGTCGGGCTGCGCAAGAAGAAGAACGGCTCCATCATGATGTCGTTGTCGAGGTGCTCCTCGTTGGTGAACGAGTGGTGCATGGAGTGCTTTTGCATCCACCACTCAACGCTGTGTCCGTTCAGAAGCGTGGGCATGTAACGCATCAAAGTGCACCACGGGCCGCGTCCGTGCACGTAATCGTGCCCCAACCAGCCCGCTTGCTCCATTCCGAGGCCGAGGAGAATGGTGGCGACGATTGGGTGAGAGTACGCGAGCGCCGTGCCGCTCACGTACAGGGCGACGACTTGGAAGAGAGCCCAGGCCTCCTTGAGGGGTTGACGCTTGAAGAAACCGTCTTCCGCGAGTTTATCACGCAATTCGCCGAACGCCATGCTCACCGCGTAAGAGCTTTCACTCGGCAATCTACTCTTATCCTTCGGCGGGTCGCACCGGGGAAGCTTTTGAAGTCGTTTCACCGCCAAATCGCTTCCGTTCGGGCCGTACGAGTGCAAGGCGTAGAAAACGTCCGTGGCGTCGCGACCATTGAAGAAGTGCAACCATCGCTCGCCGCCCGGGTGCGCTTTCGCCCATCCTCGACAATCGTACCACTCTTCGCCGATTTTAACTCTGATGGGGTCCTTGGAGTCTCCGCCCTCCGTGGTCTCTTCTCTCGGTTCGTCGTAATCCGGGAGCGCCAACGGATTCGCCACCGCCCCGATCGTCCGCGCGTTTCCTCGTTCGCGGACCCCGTTCCACCGTCCGCGCGTCATCGCGCGTCCGCGTCCGAGATCACCGTCCACCGCCTGGGCGTCTCGACGGCGGCCGCATCTCACGCGCGAGGAGGTTCGCGTCCCGATCGTTCGCGTCGAGATCCCGGACGCCACCGTCGCCGTCGCGCGCATCGTCGTCGTCATCGGCATCGGCATCGTCGTCGTCCGTCCGACACGCGTCACCGTCTCACGCACCGCCGTCCGTCGCAAACGTCATCATCCATCCATATCCATCGCATCATCCCATCGTCATCAACGTCACTCGGAATCAATCCCGCGTGCGTGCGAGTACCGTACACGAAGACGAAACACGCCATGAGCGCATCGTTTTCGAGGGCGTGAAAACAAAACCCAAATCGGGGCCGATCACAGCACACATCAGAGGTTCATGACTCATCATATACCCCCTACCACCTCTCTAAACCCTCCCGGACACCCCCCCCGCGCTCGACCGCACCGAACTCGTTCGGGCCGGCCCCGGACCGGGCGACGTGAAGACGAACGACCGCGAGACTTGGCGAGAGCGCGCCGCGCGAGGTGGTCGGTGGGACGGACCGGGACCGTCGCGTGCGAACGTGGGTGATGACGGGGGCGAGGGCGAGGGCGGTGGTGGCGATGGCGTCACGCGCGGTGGCGCGAGGGACGACGCGAACGGCTGGGACGGCGAGAAGGGCGGAACCGAGGGCGGCGACGGTGGCGACGGTGGTGAACGGTGGAGGGGCGAGCGGTGGGCGACGGGCGACGGGATGGACGACGTTGGAGGATTTCGTGAACGCGCGCGGGCGAACGAGCGGTGGTGGAGGGGGGAGACGCGGTGGAGGGTCGACGGGAGGCGGCAGACGCGGCGGCGCGGAGGACGCGGCGGCGAGGCGAGGCGCGAGAGCGATGGCGACCGCGGTCGGACTCGATCCGGGGTCGAGGATACAGATTGTGTTAGCGAAAATAGCGATGCGTGACGCGATGGACGCGTTGGGAGTGTTCGAGTACGAAGAGGATGAGGACACATGAGGCCGGAATTTGATTGGAAACAACAATCCAGCGTGAAACAACAATCCAGCGTGATTCGAAACGAGTAAAGATGTGACGCTAAGTATTCAATAATTATTCAATTATTTTCACGCACGCGACGTCGTTCTGGACGAGTTAATAGTAAAACCCGCCGAAACCTCGTCCTCGTCCGCCGCCGCGTCCGCCGCGTCCGAAGCCTCGACCGCCGCCGACCGGCGCGGTGAGCATGAGCGCCAAGCCTCGACCAGGACCCGGCGGGTTCGGCGCGGGAACGATCATTCCGTCGGAGAATCTCGATAAACGTTTGCCGTCGGACAGACTCCACTGCGTCTGGTCAGCCGGCGACGCGCTCGCGGTGAACCCGAATTTGTTTAAACACGAGTTGAACGCGTTCAACACCTCGGTGTCGCACCGCGGCGCCCCCGACGCCTCGTCCACGGGGCGGCGCAAGCAGACCTCGCCCGTGGCGGAGACTTGGATGATCTCGGCGCCGAACGCGCGCGCCACGACGACGCCGTCCGCGCGCTTCTCCGCGTCGCACGCCTCGCGTCTCGGCGCGCGAGGCCCTCGCGCGCCGCGAGGCCCTCGCGGCGCGCCTCGAAACCGTCGATCGCGCTCACCGTCGAAGTCATCCCGTCGAAATCGACGATCGCGACCGTCGCGTCGCGTCTTGGAATCTTCCCCTCGTCGCTTGAACGACCCGCCGCCTCGGCGAGACGAAGACGTCGGTTGATTCGTCTTCCCCAATCGATCCAACACCGACACTCGACGTCCACCGCGTCCTCGTCGTCGTCGTCCATCGTCCTCGTTCCCATCCTCCTCCATCGCGCGCGCCTCCCCGTCCTTCCCCCGTTCGCCTTCCTCCGCGCGCCCTCCCGCGCGCTCGCCGCCCTCGATCCTCGCCGTGACCGCTCTCGCCGCCTCCACCGCCGCCGTCGCCGCCTCCACCGCCGCCCCCGCCGCCGCGCTCTCCACGCCCTCCATGTCCGCCATCGTCGTCGACCGTCGACCGTCGACCGACGACCGACGACGACCGACGACGAACGCGACGAACGCGAGGAATGGAATGAAATGACACACGAATGGAACGACGACGACCGACGCGCGTCGATCGTGCGGACACATAGGGACGCATGTACCAATTATGACTCAATACTTGAGTCATGATCGGTCGTGTACCCCCTTGCACGCATCAGTCATCAGTCATCAATCAATCAATCAATCAATCAATCATCGTCGGCGTCGCATCGTCGATCGATCGAGCGGTCGAGCGGTCGCGCGCGGGAGTGTGCGAGAGTGTGCCGCGCGACGGAGGATGAACCGACGTAAACGCGCGGTGATGGAGACGCTGGCGACGCGCGCGGCGGAGGCGGCGATGCGCGCGGGGGAGGAGGCCGACGACGTCCCAGCCATCGGACAGGCGACGAACGCCAACACCCCGACGATGACGGGGACGCCGACGACGGCGGACGCGATGGCGGTGACGGCGTCGATGCGATGGGAAGCGATGTGGGAACAACAACCGTTTAACATGACGCTCGCCGTGGGGGCGCTTCCGCTCGGACTCTTCCTCGCCTCGTTCGGACGCAGACATCACAAGACGTGCTCGCTCGTCGTCGTCGGCGCGTTCGGCGCGTGGTTGGGGATGTTGGGCGTGGACGCGGTGCGAGACCTGTTGTCCGATACGTCTCAAATTCCGGATAACGCGTACGTGAACGGGGGCGCCGCGATCGTCGTCGCGCTCTTACTCAATCTGTTAGCCATCGGGGTGTTCAAGCTCTTCGGTCTCTGTCTGGGCGTCGCGTGCGGATACGGTTTGGGCACGGTGGCGTCCATGCTCATCGACAATCTTCCGGAGAGCGTGAACGTCGCCGTCGCCGTCGCCGGTGGTCTCTTTGGATGGTTGTTCCTCTCGCGGTACGTCGTGAATCAGATTGGCATTTTGTACGCCGTCGTCGGAGGCGCGCTCGTCGCGGCGAGCTCGTCCCTCTTCCTCTGGGTCGGCACCGTCGGCGACTCGCCGAGTCTCTGGCCGTTCCACGTGTACATCGATTCCAAGTCCGCGAACGAGGTCGCGTGCGATCTCTCGGATTATAACACATACATCGCCATCGCCATCGCCTTGGTCGTGGTCTACTTCGGCTTGCGCGAGGGCGGCTCGTCGAAGGGCGATGCGCCATCCGAGACGGAACCGCTCCTCGGCGACGCCGAAAAGGGCAAAGCCAAGGGTGGCAAGAAGGGCAACAAGTGATCGTTTTACGTACAACAAGAACGAACGAAGGAACGAAAAAGATTGTAATTTCACACGATACTCGCTATCCAAACGCCTTGATGAGATGTGACTTGTACAACGCCATGAATTGCGCGACGAACGCCTCGAGGTGCATGATGGCTTTGGAGCCGCGCGCCATGCGCGCGTCGAAGTGCGCCGCCCAGAAGACGATTTGATGCTTCACCTCCACGTCTACGCGACGCATGAGCGCCTTGGCGAGCGTCTGCATGATGATTTCCGGCGGAATACAGTTGACGATGAGTTCGTAAAGACGTCCGCGCACTTGTAAGAGACGCGCGGGCGACTGTTCGGCTAAAATTTCCGCTCCAATCTGGTTAATGTACACCTCCCAATCCGTGAGCTGCACCGCCTGCGTCGGTTTGAAAGGATACGAACTCACTCGACACGTCTCTAAAGTGAGCAGCGCCCGTCTCATGCTGCGTCCGCTCGCCGCGGCGACGCGCGCGGCGAGTTCCGGCGGCAATTCGAGCTTTTCCTTCTTCGCGACGTCGTGCAACAAATTTTCAATCTCCCCCAACGTCGGCGCCGGCACTCGCACTGGGAGACACCTCGATTGCAACGCATCCATCACTCGACTCGGTTTTTCGGCGATGAGAAACAATCGACACGACGCGCTATACTTTTCCATCGTTCGTCTCAACCCGTACTGCGCCTCTCTCGACAACCGGTCCACCTCGGTGAGCACCAACACCTTGTATCCCTCGCACCCGTTTGCGTCGATCGGTCTCGATCGCGCCATCTCCTTGATCACCTCCTGCACCACGTATCGATCTTTACTCCCACAATCGCTCGGATTCATCTCGCAGTGATGGTTGCTCGACATCATCGCCAGTTCCACCTCGATCGAGCGGTCGTGTTGGCTAATCTTCCACGTCTTGTTTTCCAACTTGACCTTCTCCGCCTGCGCGCCGTAGAGCTCTCTGAGCACCCCCAGCGCCAACGTCTTCTTCCCGCTCCCGCTCGGTCCGTAAAAGAAGAGATGCGGGCAATCACCGGACGCGATCAACCGCTTCAGGTGCGTCGCGAGCCCGGCGTGCACTCCGACGCACTCATCGAGCGCGCGCGGGCGATGGGCGTCGACCCACAGCATGGTTCGCTGGTCCGGCGACGAAAGGGCGACGAAAAGACGACGACGACACGTTCGCGCCCCCCTGTCTCTCTCCTCGTCGTCGCGCTCTGTCGTCACTCGTCGTCCCCTCACGCATCACCCATCCATCGCGTCGTCATTCATCATTTTCAAATGGTCGGGTCGGCTGTTTTTCCAAATGTCCGAATGAAATGCACTGTGCACTACATAGTACATGCACCGCACGAGATGCGATGCGATGCGATGCGATGCGATGCGCGACAGAGCGCGACGAGGAGGAGGCGTCGTCGGCGTCATCGTCGTTCGAATCGATACCTCCTCGATACCTCCTCGATACCGTCTCGATACCTCCTCGATGGGAGACGTCGACGCGCGCGGTCGTCCGCGCGGGGCGACGAATCATCGACATCGGCATCGAGACGGGACCGCGCGTGGGACGACGACGCGCGTCGAGGAGGATGGGAGCGGTCGCGAGGAGCGACGGGTGAAACGAGTGAAGCGCGCGGGGGAGGTGATGAGAGAGACGAGCGTCATCGGTGCGTCGACGTTGATGCGAGGAGGGACGTGGGGGACGTCTCGGTCGAGCACGCGCGACGTCGAGCTCGCGGGAAGGTTGGCGACGACGAGACGAGACGACGGGACGCGGACGCTGGCGGTGAGAGACGAGACGACGGGGGAAACAGTGGTACTGGTGAGCGCGGACGCGAAACCGCAGGATGTGGGGAAGAGGGTGCGAGTGAAGGAGTTCGTCGTCGCTCGAGGGAACGATGGGAGGGTGGTGGTGGAGGCGGGCGCGGTGGAACGCGACGACGACGAGGCAGAGGAGGGCGGCGACGAGCGCGCGTTGACGTGCGGACCTCTCGAAGAGGAGGCGGGGGTGGCGAACGACGCGAGAGGACTCAATGGGAAGGTGGGATTGTGTCAAAGGGGAATCGTCGAGGCGGTGAGTCCAATCATATCCACGGGCGCGTCGACGTTTTTTCAGTGCGCGGTGCGCGCGGAGGACGGGACGCAGGCGCCGCTCATCTTTAACGGCGCGTTTCTCGCGCGATGGGAGTGCGTGTTGAGACAATGCATCGGTGCGAGGGTTGAGATGCGTAACCTTCGTAAAGTGGTGTTGTTCAAGGGTGATCCCACGCACGAATTCCGCGCGTATTCCGCGTCGGCTGAGTTTTACATTGTGTGTCTCGATGTCGGACCGCGGCGGTTGTCGACGTGTGCGTGCGCGTGCGCGACGTGCGTCGAGCGCAGCACGATTGATAGATACGAGGGATACGTCGTCGACGTGCAAGACAAACACGGATACGCGACGGTTCGCGGTGCGGACGGACGCGTCGTCAAGCTGACATTTACGCACGTGCCTCTGACGCAATCGAGACTGGTGGTGCCCGGTTTGCGCAAGGGCGCGAAGGTCGTCGTCACGCACGCGCATCCGGTCTGGCGCGTGGACGAACACGACGATCGCGTCTTGGAAACGCTCGGTGCGGATTTACGCTCGCAAGTCATCGTTCAACGTCCCGCGCTGAAGAGTAACGCGGAGGACGAACCGATGCTCTTTGCCGACGTGACAAATACCAACACCAAGGAGTGTAGACTCGCGAGATCTCTCAAGTACGTCGTCGAACAGTCAAGCTTTGTGTACGCGGACGCCGTCTCTAAGTGGCGCCACGCGCTCGAGGAAAAGTTTGACATTTTTCGCGACTCAAAGTTGTTAGACATCGCCACGTTGGAACACCTTCTCGGTAAGAAGCGAGACGGGAGCGAGGAGCCCGACCACTCGCCCGCGCCGCTGTTGCGCGCGCTCTGCAACGTCGAATCGAATCTCCAATCGAGATCTGACGTGTACAAAGAGTTTTTCTCGCCGACACCTCTGGGCGGGGATGCGCTGTGTTCGCACCGAGCGCCCACGATCGATGCGCTCATCGCAGGAGTGTTCGACAAGTGGAGGGATGAAAACTCGGCGACCGAAGCATGTCGTCGAGGCAGCACGCGAAACGAAGGCAAAGTCGTCGTCCGCGTGAAGGATGATCTCCGCGATGACGACGATTCGACGACATCGAACGTCGTAATTGGCGTCTTGCAGTGCGTTTTCGGACGAGCTCGCATCGTCGATGGTTCCGGTTCGATGGAGGTGTGCGTCGAGGACGGCGCCTCCGGTCGCGTCCCGTCGCCGAGTCTGCTGAATACGCTCGTTCTCTTGAAAAAGTGCGAGATAATGTGTGAGGGACCGTACGTCGGGATGAAATCTCGTCTGATGGATCACAACGACGCGTCCATACGAGTGTACGCGACGGTGAACGTCGACGACATTGTGGTGCTCCACTCTCCGCAGCAGCAGGCGGAGACGGCGAAAACGCTCTACTTGGCGGCGACGCTGGCGACGCGTGGCCGACAGCTCATGGCGCCCCGGCTCGCGCTGACGAAAAGTACTCGTCAATTCAAAGCGCCGACGTGGCTCTTAGACACGGGCGCGCCGGATAATGGACAAAGCGTTCGCATTCAGGCGTACGACACAGATGGCGGCGTGAAGACGCTGAGCGGCGTCATGAGCAACACGAAGCACGGGATGAACAGTCATATTTCTGTGAATTTTACTCGTCAAAATGGATGGTTCTGTCTCATGCGCGATAAAACGACATATCTTCTGCCCGTTATCCCCACGGCGTCGTCTTTGAACGCGTCGACGTACACCATCGCTGAACACCCTGGCGCTCACGTGTACGCGTTACCGGAGGACGAAGATGAGTATGAGAGTCGCCAATCGATGAACGCGTCGGCGCTCAGCGTACAAAACGTGCGCGATATCCTCGTGTGGGGGAAAATTTATTCGCGTCACGTGACAAAAGGAGGCTCGTGGCAGCCGTCGCCCGAGATGGTGTCGTTCAAGTGCGTCATCGTCGCGGAGGAATGGTTTGAAGAGGAAACGCACTCTCGCGCGATTTGGGAGCCGAGACTCAAAGTTCAAGACGCCGAAACGCACGACATTTTGGATGTGTATTGCAAAACGTCCGCCTTAGCTCTGCCCGCTGGCTTCGGGATAGGAGCCACGGTGACGTTTCATCGCGCCACGCGACACCTCTCGTCGTCGACGACGACGATGAACATTTACATCAAAATCAATCCAGACGTGACCACGGTTGAAGTTCACGAGCGGTGCGGGGCGACGTCCGAGTACCTTCCGTCCTTGGCGAGTATACCTACGCCGCGGAGGACCATTCTCTCTTTATTTGAAGAGGAATCGCGCAACGACGCCGATAATTTGGTCATCAATAGACGCACATTCGACGTTCGAGCGCGCGTCGTCTCGGTGGCCATGTTGACTGTTCGTTGGTGTTGCCCGGTGTGTGGGTGCGACGCGGGCTCTATCATGCACGTCAAAGTGAATGGATCGTTCGATGCAGAGAAACGTAAACTCCCCGCCGCGCTGTCGGGCTGCGCCGTGTGTCGACCGGCCGCACGCGGAGCAAAGAGACCAGGCGTTTTCGAAGTCGAGGCGTCCGTCACGTTGGACGATGGCACCGCACAGGCGGACTGTTGGCTCACGGGCGACGCCGCGCTCGCGTTGACTCCACCGAACGTGAAGAATGCGATTCTCCCCATCGTGCAAAAACACGGTCGCGTGACCGCTCGCTTGACGAAGAGTAGCGACGCCGAGAGAGACCTTGGCGCGGTGACCGGCGGTCACGTCGTGAGAGGCCACGCGTCCAATATCCTCGGTGTCAAGGACTCGGAAGCGGTGAGGTCCGCGATCTCACATGCGGGCACGCTCAATCAAATGATTTTTGAATGTCGCAAGCAGTACAAAATTCACGAACAGAGCGAGTTGTCGAGAGTAGCACACGCCTCGGCGTTCTCGTTTCCGAACGTCTCGCGTCAGACAGAGATAAGAAGTGGAGAGTACGAATTCACAATCAACGCCTTGACCATGCTACGATTTTGGTGTGCCAAAGTCACCCCGATCAACCCGAAAGCGGAACTGAGGTTAAGTCTATCGCAACTGGTGACTACATAGAATTAGGCTAGGTAGGCTAGAAAGAAATTAAAGTAGACCGATGTCGTCCAAATCGATCTCAGAAGGGTCGCGAAGCGCCATGAGCATCTCTTTCGCTTTCTTCGCCGCGGATTCCGACGCTTTCTGAGCGATGTCAACCTGCGCCAAGTGTTCCTCGTCGATTTCTCCGTCGTTCCATGGATTGGAAGCCACGAATTCCGGAATGGACGCCGACGCCGCGAGTCGGTCGAGATACTGACGAAGCGCTCCCCGTTCGCTCAACATGTCGTCGGTATCGCGTTCCTTCACCGTGTACCCTCGAGGATGGATCGCGGTGTTCTCCGGATTCCGGATGGCCTTGTAGGGGGAGTCGTCGATCAAGAGCGTATTTGTTTCGTTGAATCTCGATAGACCGGTGTTCTTCTTCATCGACCACACGTGCTTCAACTCTTTCAGGAAAAGAGGTCGGTTGCCCTCTCCAGACGGATCTTTACCGATATCCGAGCACCTCTCCTGTCCCCAGACGAACGCCACCTTGGACGCGTGCGCGCCCCACACGTAGGTGACCAAGTTCTTCGTGTTCCTCGAGTTGGCGCTCGACCACACGCCCACCTCGAATCTCTCGTGCACCCACTCGATGAATTCGCGCATGTGCGGTCTGTCGTACACGTAATAATTCCCAACCCTGGCATTTTCGACCACCTCGTTCGGATCGGCCTCTCGCTTTTCTTCCTCCGCGCCGTCGGGAGCGGCGTCCAACTCGTCGCCGCTCGCCGCCGCCGCCTCTCGAGCATCCTCCTCTTCCTCGCTCGCCTTTTCCGTCGCCGTGGGGACGTACCGCCTCGCGCGTCGATCGATAAATAAACCGTTGAGATCGAGCACGAGCAATTTCTCGTGCCGCACCGCCGGTCGAAGCACGCCCGCCGCGGCGACGCGCGCGTTCGCCGACGTCGGTGTTTCGCTCACCGACACCGGCGGCGGCGTGCGTTCCTCGCTCGCGTCGACGCGCACCGCCGCATTGGCGCGCGCTTTCAATCGTTTCGACGTCCGCGGCGCGCCTTCTCTCGACTCCATGCGGGCGTGACTCGCGATCGTCGCGGTCTGGCTATTCTCTAGGCTAGATTGACATTGACAAACGGCGGGGACGAGTTACCGTTTCGACGCGCGACTCGCGCTCTTCGTGAGCGATGAATCGGTGTCGACGGACTTCGGAAGCGGGTTCGACGACTGTTTGGGTGCCGAAAGAAGTGATTTCGGCGTCGTGAGCGGCGGCGGCGGTTTCGACGATTGTTTCGGCGGAGGCTTTTTGTTGTAGCCGGCGCCGGCGCCGCCTCGCGTTTTCGGTTTCGGCTTTTTCTTCGCACCGTCCCGCACGCTGAGCGCCTCGAGTCTCGCGCCGACCGTCTCTATGTCGTCCGCGACCGCGCGCGGCGCGGCGTCGACGAACGGATTCGTCTTCACGAACGCGGGCACGGAGTCGCACTCGTGAAGTTTTTCTAAATAGAGGCGCAACGCGCCATTCGGGCCCAAACCGTCGTCGGACTCGCGATCCGCCACAGTGAACGGCGAGGGATGAATCGCCGTGTTCGGAGGATTCTTCACAACCTTGTAGGAATCGTCATCGATGAGCAGCGTGTTCGTCTCGTCGAAACGCGTCTCAAACTTTTGCCAAACCACGGATAGATTTTTCAGAAATCTCGGCTTGGTGCCGAAACCGTCCGACGTCTTCATCATTCCCGCCCGCGTGCAGTGTTCCTGACACAGCACAAACGCTAATTTCTCGCGTAAATCTCCCCAAATGTTCTTTACCATGGCTGACGTGTTGTGTTCCATCGCGCTCGACCACACGCCGACGTCGAATCGCTCGTGCGCCCACTCGAGAAATTCTCTCGCGTGTCGTCTGAGGTAACAGGCGTGCTTGTTGATTCTAAAGTCTGGTTTCACCGCCCGTTCTCGCTCGCTCGCGCCTCGAGTGCGCGAGGACACCGGTGAGCTCGACGACGTCGACGGCGCGTCGTCCTCTCGCGCGTTCGTCGACGTCGCCGACGTCCCCACGACCTCTCGCGCGCGCTCCGAGACCATCCCCGAGGCGGCGAGAGGCGCGTAGTGCGCGCCGCGCACTCGCTCCACGAAGAGACCGTTCAGGTCAAACACGAGCAAGTGACGACGTCGCGGTGACTCGTTCGAATCCACCGTTCCGGACATGTCGCCGCGCGCGCGGGTCGCGCGGGTCGATGTCGTTGCGCGGGGACGAGGTGTGACGCTTCGAGGCGTCGTCGTTACAATTTGACTAAAGTGATAAAGTATCGATCTATGTGTTGGCCGTTCTCCCAAAATCTATCGAAATACGACTGTTCGTACACGCGATGGCCGGTGAGAGGACCGGGCAAGCCCTCATACAGACGAACGCCGGAAACCGTTTCGTATCTCTCCGCGGGCTCTCTGGACGACAAATCGACGTCTTCGCGAGCTTTGAACAGTTCGAGCTCTGCGAGCGTGGTCGCGAGCGACCTCATGTAGCGATGATTATCGCTGAAAATGGTGAGTCCACCCTTGGCTCTGAGACTCGCGTGAATATCTCGAAAGAATTCTGCGTTGAGCAGTGCCAGGGAGTTGTCGGCGGCCGAGTCTCCGCTGTGATGCGGCGGTTCTGGAAAGTTTACGAACACGTTCGACACGGACTCCGGAGCGACGTTGCGGCGCATCACATATGCCGCATCGCCTCCCATCGCGGCGAAATTGGACACTCCAGAGCACACTGCACGGGAGAAAATACTGTACACGCGATCGTGACGCAGTTCGAGGGAAATCCAATCCGCCGAGTCATCCGCTTTCGCCTGAGCCACGGCCCAATCACCGTTACCGGCCGCCACTTCGAGATTCACCTCTCGCTTATCCTTTTTTGATCGACCGAACATGCGATCGAAACGCATCGTGCCGTCGTCCGCGATACATTTTCGAACGGCGCGTTTCACCGAGCATTCCGAATCCACCAGCCCCATCGTGTCCTTCAGCGCGGCGTACAGATTGGCGCGCAACGCATCCACCTCTTCGCTCGACATTTTAGACTCTCTCGCGGGAGCTTCGAGAATTTGCGAGCTGAAAATGAGCGTCTTCGATAGATGACTCTCCAAATTCGGCGGCTCTTGTTTGCGCTTTTGCACGCGTTCCGCGAACGCCTTGACTCGCTGCATCTCGAGCTTCAATTCGTCTCTGTTCGTACGACGAAACAACTCAGCGCGCTCGTCCTTATCTCTCAGTCCACCGGCACCGCCGTCTTCGGTGAGACATTCTCCAGCCTTGTCGAGCGATTTGGCGCACTGCTCAAATTGTCCGCACACGGCGGAGGCGTGGGCGTGGTTGACGTAAAGACTCGCCAACGTATCGTTCGATTCAATCTCCTTCTCCAGCGCATCGCTCTGCGCGATCGAAGGGTCGTGATAAAAGCGACAATTCACCCCTCTTTCACACTTTCCGGCGCGCCAAAACTGACACGGTCCCGAGTTCGGGTCATTTGTCCAGCGCACGTGCTCGCCCTTGCGCACGCTCTTGATTAACTTCTTCAATTCATCACACCGTAAACCCTGCGCGAGCAGTCGACCCATGAGCTTGTGCGTGGTGTCGTCGGGAACCACATCCCACTGTCTCATTCGCTCGAAAGCGCGCCTCGCCATGCGCAAATTACCGCACCTCACGCACACGCGAATGTACGTGTTCACCGCTCGACTATCCGGCGCCACCGGATGCGTCATACCGTCAATCAAACGCCACGCCGCGTCGACGTCGGCGACGAGCATGTATCCCTTCAACATGGTGGTGTAAGCGACGACGTTTGGCGCGCAACCAACCTCTCTCATGCGCTCCATCAACGCCTCCGCGCCGTCCATCGTCCCCGTGTTCACGTACGCGTTCAACAGCGACGCGTACGCGTACGGACTCGGCACCAACCCCTCGCTCGCGATCATTCGCACGAACAATCGACACGCTCGCCGCAACTGTTTATGTCTCGCACACGTACCGATCTCTCTCGTCAGACTTTCCACGCGCGCCCGCCTTCGTTCGAATTCCGCCTCGCTCACGTCGTCTCGCGTCTGACACGGCGCGTGCACTGGAAACATCCTCGGGTCCGTCTCCACCGTCTCCAACGATCCATCGCGTTCGCCTCGTCCCGACGTCGTCGTTCCGTCCCCGCCTCGTCGTCGTCGTCGTCGTTCGCCCTCGTCCGCCCTCCCTCGCCCTTCGTCCCCGTCTCGACGCTCGCTCGTCGACGCATCCGTCGTCCCCGCCGCCTCTCGGTCCTCCTCGAACCGTTCGGGATGTTTCTCTCGAAACGCCCGTTCGCGCGCCTTTCTCGCCGCGGTTTTCTCCCCGTCGCGCGCCTTGGTTCGATCGACGACGGCGTCGTCCAACCACGGCCGTCGCTTTCGCTTGGGCATGACGACCGAGGAGTGCGGGGGCGAAGAAAGCGTCGCGCGCTCGAGTGCACTTTTCGTTACAACTGTTCGCGTCACGGGGCGACGGCGCCGTCCGGAACGCGAGCGACCGAGGCGTGGTGATTGGTGATCTGTTCGGGAAACTTGACGGCGTCGAGGTGCTTCCAGTCGGGGAAATCGCACTTGATGGCGTCGCTGGCGCGTCTGGCGAGCTGCGGGAAGGAGGCGCGGACGGCGTCGACGACGCACGAGGCGACCTGACGCTGCCCGGCTTCCGAAAAGTGTAACCCGTCGACGAATTGCGTTTCATCGACATGACCGTTGGAGAATTCCAGATATTGGTGTAAATCAACGATCGGGACGTCGAGGGCGCGCGCGACGCGCTTCATCGCCTCGACGTACGGTTTGATTCCCGCGTTGGTTCGGTTGGGTTCGTCGCCTCTGAGCAAGTCGCCGAAACCGGACGCCGGGTCCGCGGCACGCGTCGAGCAATCGCGCATCCACGCCTCGTCGTCCACGGGCGGCGGCGTGATAAAAAGAATTCTCGGCGTCGGTTTCATCCTTCGCAGATGTGACGCGATCGTGCGGAGATTATGCTCGTATCGCTCCACGGGCACGTGTTGCACCGGACCCGCCGACGAGCTCTTCGCGCACGCGTCGTTCGAGCCGAACAATACCGTCACCAACACCGGCGTCGCCGAAGACGTCGACGTCAAAGAATGAGAGGACGAGTCATCGATGGGAAACACCTCATCGAGCACGCAGAGCGCGTGTTCCGTGTTGTAACCGCTGTATCCTCGTCCGCGCACGTCGGCAAACCGCCGAAACTCGTGCGCCAAACGCGCGCCGAATCCTCCGTCCTCGAACGCTCGCTCGGTGAGAGAATCACCGAACAACACGATGGATTCCCTGTGTGCGCGCCCCTTATCCACGACGCGAACGGTGGTCGTCTTTTGTTTCTTCCCGACGGTTCCGTCGTCCTCGACTTCGTGCCGAGCTTCCGCCGCCGCGCCCGACCCACCGTTCGCGACCGATCGTCGTCGTCGCGCGCCCGCGTCACCGTCACCGCCGTGGCCTCTCCTCGCCTCCTCTCGATCCTTCTCGCGTCTTCGCAGACACGGTTTACACAGTTTGCGAAAGCCTCTGCGTTCGTGTCCCGTGCGCGAATCCACGTTCGTGTACCTCTGCGGTTCGTTCTCGCACCCACCGCCGCCCTCCCCTCCTCCGACGCCTCCGTTCACTCCTCCGTCGCCGTTCGCATCGCTCCCGCTCGCGCGCGCGCGCGCGAACCCGCGAAACGTCGCGCACGACCGACACCCCTCGCACGCGCACAGCTTTCGCGCCGTCTCCCCCTCGCCTCCATCGTTCGCTCGAGCCGCGGACGTGGACTCCGCGCCGACGCCGACTTCGCGAATCATCGCTACGCGACCGATCGCCTCGCGTCGTCGCGCGTCCTCGCGCGTTCGAGTGACGACCGCGCGCGCGAGTTTGAACGAGGAGTGACGATGACGACACACGGCGGCGCGCGCGCGAGTCTTCGCGCGCGAGCGCGAGAAACGATCGCGACGCCTCTTCTCAGACGCGCGACTTCGTCTCGTTGTCGCCTCGTCTCGAGTCGTCGTCGTCGTCGTCATCGTCGTCGTCGTCGTCGTTCACGCATGTACATTCGTGAGAAGAAAAGATGACTTCGACTACGAGGGCGACGGAGGAGGAGGACGTCGTCGAGGACGTCATCGAGGATGACGACGACGACGTTCTGGCGGCGATCGATCGACGCGCGACGACGACGGCGACGGCGACGGCGACGAGCTCGAATTCGGCGCGGCGACGAGCGCCGAGAGACGCGAGCGAGTGCGCGACGCCGGCGAAGAAGATGGCGGCGTTGCGCGCGTGGCTGGACGGTCGCGGGGCGTCTCGAGCGCTGTGCGCGAGCGGGCCGCCGGGGTGTGGGAAAGCGACGGTGATCAAGTGCGTGGCGGAGGAGGCGGGATACGAGGTGAGGGAGTGGCAGGCGCCGACGCCGACGCTGTGGCGAGAGTATTCGCACGCGAAAGTGGACGGTGATTTGGGGGTGGAGTACTCGAGTAAAGTGGATGATTTCGTGGCGTACGTCGAGAGGGCCACAAAATACGCGCCTCTGTCGTTTTTGAGCTCGAAAACGTCGCGCGCAGGCGGAAACGGGTTTGGCGGCGAGCGCGTCGTCTTGATGATTCGAGACTTTCCAACGAGCGATGAGAACGGGCGCGCGCGCATTCTCGAGGCGTTGAGGCGCTTGTCGACGACACCAAACGCGCCGCCGTGTGCGGTCGTGCTCACTGAAGATGAAGACGGTGGTGGCGGTGGTAACGCGCGCTCGAGCGGTCGAGGCGAGATTTTCGCGCGAGACGTGCGCCAGGTGATGGAACGCGCGGGAGCGACGTGCATAAATTTCAATCCCGTCACGACGGCGGCGTTGACAAAAGTGCTGACGCGCGTCTGCGAGTCGGAGGGCTACGACGTTCCCGCGTCGCAAATCGACGCCATAGTGCAGGAGTCGTACGGCGACATGCGAAGCGCTCTCTGCGCGTTGGATTTTTGGTGTCTGGGGCAGCCAAAGGTGCGAGCATCCATCGGGACGAAAAAGGCGAAAGCGCCGAAGCGTAAACGTGGAGAACCAAAGGTGGCACCGTCAGAAGAGGCGCTCGCGCGCGCTCGCATGAGCTCCAGAGATCAAGGTTTAGGTTTGTTTCACGCGCTCGGCAAGTTTCTGTACAACAAGCGAGAGACCACCGAGTTGGTAGAAGTCGCCGGATTCGAAACGATGCACGACTCTTTTCGACGTCCTCCGATGCGATACGATCCGGAGGACGTTCTCGGACGTTCGGGCATCGGTGCCGAGACGGCGACTGGTTTTCTCTTTGAGAATTTCCCAGATTTTATAGATTCTAGATGCATTGACTGGGCGGCTGCCGGAATCAGATACCTTTCCGAGGCTGCCGTATTAGCGCGCGCGGGCTTCGGCGGGTCTCGTGGCGGTGTCCATCGAGGTTTCCGCGAGAATGACGTCGACGATCGCGATGGGGTCGTCGATCCGAATATGCTCGGCGAGTACGTGGCTGGTTCCGTCGCCGCGCGTGGCGTGATGTTCGCCTCAAAGCGCTCGGCGGCGGGATTCTTGCCCATGCGCGGACCGTCGGCTTCAAAAGTTGAGCGCGCGGCGTTATCCAATCAAGAGGAAGTTCGTGCAGTCGTGGCGGCGGCGCACGCGGGTGATTTCTCCGTCGGCGGTACGACGAAAGCGGCCACGCTTGAAACGCTCCCGGCGCTCCGGCGCATCGCCGAGACGCCCATGGGAGCGTCTCTCGTGCCCTTCTTACCGATGAAATGGCGCAAACCCGGTGAAGATGACTCACAATTCACCGCTCGCGTGTCATCGATTCCGACGGAGGCTTCCGCGCCTCGTCCGAACGTGCTCGCCGCGGGCGTGGCTCACGTCGTCGACCGAGCTGCCGCCGCCGCCGAACCCTCCGACGAGCCACTCACGCTCGACGCGCTGGACGAACTCGACGATTTGGAGGACGACATCGAGGATTTCGACGATTGATCCTCGCGCCGATCCTCGCTCGTGGTCGTAGTCGTAGACGATGTGAACGAATTGATGATTGAAACAACCCCCGCGACGCAGAATGCAGAATCCGGGGATTGCTGACCTGATGACCCTGAAAAAGTGTCAATCCAATTCAGGTCAATGGCGGCGACACCCCCCCTCGCCGCACACGCGCGCGCGAGACCGCGAGTGTCGACACCGAAGCGCGAAAACGTTCGACAGACGACATCGTCGACATGTCCTTCCAGACCGAATTCCGTCCGTACGACGCCCCGAAGCGTAGTAATCTCGGGAACATCGGCGTGATTGCCGGGGGCATCGTCACCTTCATCGGATTCGTGCTCGCGGCGTATGCCGTGTCGGAAACGCGCAAGCTGCGAGATTCGATAAACTCTCCGCCGTATCTCACCAAGAACGCGCTCGCGCGCGCCGAGGGTGCGAGCCTGTACCGGGGCGCCGGGTCTTGGCACCCGCAAAAGGAATTGCCCAACAATCGGAGCGTGAGCGACTTGCAAGCGGTGGCGGGCGAAATGGGGAAGATTTACATCATCGGTGGCGTGGACAACAGCAACAACATCTTGAAACGCACGCTTTCCTACGATTCCGTGCGACAAACGTACGTTGCCAAGAATGACATGTCTATAGAGAGATACCGCTTTGGCGCCGGCGCGTTTACAGACGCGACTTCCGGCAACGTCACGGACATTGTCGTCGCCGCTGGCTACAACACGACCAATGATGCTCCCGCGCTCATGACGAGCGAAAAGTACAACTTGGCCTCTGGACAATGGTCTACCGCACCGGACTTGAACACCGAACACAAGGATGGTTGCATGGCGAGCACCGGTGACGCCGTGTACATGATCGGTGGTTGGACGGGTTCGAGTTGGGTTGGTTCGAAGTCGGTTGAAAAGCTCGCGCGCGGTGGCAACGCCTGGCAAACGATGGCGGATCTCCCGGCCGCTCGCGGTGACTGTGCTGCCGCTGGCTTGAATGGCAAGGTTTACGTCGCCGGCGGTTACGACAGCGCTACTTTCGATCACGGGGTCGGCTTCAAGAATAACCTTTACGTGTACGATCCGGCCACCAACACGTGGACAGAGAAAGCTCCCATGAACTATGCTCGTGGTGACCTTCAACTCGTCGTCAAAGGTGACAGCCTTCTCGCGATCGGTGGCGAGGTCAAGTACACCAAATCTGATGGCACTCACGAGAACGTCGTGGCCTCCCACTACGTCGAGGAATATTACCCGGAAAAAGACCGCTGGGAAGTTCGCGCACCGCTCGGCGAAGCTCGTTTCCGTTTCGGCGCAGCGAACTCGATCTGGGGCACGCACGTTTTCGGTGGTTCTCCAGTTTGCGTGAGAACTGGCCCGTACACCGATACCTGCCCCGGTCTCCAAACTAAGACTCACGAAGTCTTCTTCGAGCTCGACCATCCGGATGTCTGGGTCAATCTCTGAGATTTACAATTTACAATTTTCCGTTTACACTCCTTTTTGGATTCCACGAACCTTGACTGTCGGTGATGTGCACCGACGAGCACTTCTTTCTTTTCCTCCTTCGCACACAGCATTGGTTCGGCGATGAGGCTTTCTTTCTTTGGCGTAGAGTAGACAGAAATGAAACGCGGATATAATAATACTACATACGAACTAGTGCTACTTTCGTTTTGCTAATATTCCGAATACACGATGTACGGCATGGTGCCGAGCGTCACCTTTGACGTCGTCGAGTCGCCCACCGCGCCTCGAACCGTTCCCAATCCCAAACCGTGCGTCCCCGCCGGCATGGCCGGAGAGACGCACACGATTCCCGCGTCCGCGTTCGTATCCGTCGTCACGAGCGGCATCCAACCGTTGACGACGATCGTTCCGAATCTACAAGACGTCATCGACGTCGCCGCGACGTTCCCTCCGAGTTTGAAAACCACGCGCGTACCGCCGTACGTCGGACCGAGGTGCGGAGAGATGGAGTGTTGATACACCAACGTGTTGGCCATGAACGCGTACTTTGGCCCACTCGCCTTGGCCGCGAGACTGCTTCCGGCCACTATTACTTGAACGTCGCTCGAGGTCGTGCCCACGTACGGGGTCTCGCACGAGATGAGCGCCGACGACACGAACTCGCCGAGCGCCGAACCGCTCGTGTCCACGCCGAAGGAGCATCGCGGGACCCACGAATCGGCGGAACGAACGGTTTCGTGCAGATTACTTCCAGAAATCCACGTCACTGCGCCGCCCTCCGCCGGCCCGCGAGCGGGGACGACGGCGGACGTCTTCGGTGTCGCCGTCACCTTTAACGCGGCGGCGCTGTCGTACTGCCCCGACGTCGGCAAATCGCGCCCGCCGTACGACAGCATCACCGTCACGAAACCCGTCGGAAGCTGATTCGCGTGCACGCACGCGTTATCAGTGCTCGTCAACGTCTCTCCTACGCCCTGCGTGACGCATATCACCGTAAAAGGAAACGTCGGCTGCGCGTCGGCGCTCCAAGAGTACGTCACGGGTTGCGTCCCGCTCTCTACTCTGGACAGGACGCCTTGGTACGACTGCGTCACCGATGTCAGCGACTCGCCGTCCTCTCGTCTTCCCGAATTCATCGACGGCACGGCGGCGACCCACACGTCTTTCGAACTCTCGGGCTTCATCGCCGGCGTGATGACGGAGACGGTGTACGCGTTGGTCGCCGAGGCGGCGACGACGATGGAACCGAATCGCACGTACGGCACGCCGTCGTCCGTGAACGCGCTTCCCAGAGCGCCGACGACGGTGATGGTGACGGCGTTACCACCAACATCGCTCGCGGCCGTCGGTGTCATCGTGGTGACGTTCAAAACGTCCAAGTTTACGCGTTCCACCAGCGCCACGCGCGTGTCCCCGATGGTGTACATGGAGCTCTCCTCGACGCTCGCCGACGAGGCGGCGAATCTCGGCACTTCGCACATCACGAGCGCGCTCGACACGTACACGCCCACGCCTGAGTACGACATTTCGAACCCTCCTTTCGCCGCGCTTCGCCACTCGCACACGCGTTCGCTCCCGACGATGTCCGCACGTCCATCCGGCGGGAGCGCGTTTCGTCCCGTCAGCCTCGCCACGTCTCCCTGCGACGCCGCGTGCGGCGACGACCTCGTCAGCGTGCCCTTGTACTCGCGCACGAAATTCACCACGCTCGACATACCGAGTTCGTGAAACAGTATCGCGTCCACGCCGCCGTTCGAGCTCAGACCCAACGCCACGAACCCTTCCCGTCCGCTCGGCGTATCGCACCGCACCGCCGTCGTTCCCGAAACCGTCGTCGCGTCGTACCCTTCCCCCGGCGAGCCACCGAATATGCACTTCAACTGTCCGGGCACGGACGCCGCGCTCGACGTCCCCGGCGCGAAATTCAATCCGTACACGTCCACGCCCCCGACCGTACCGAGCGCGGACGTCGTCGGCGGCGTCGCCGTCGCCAACAGCCCGACGTCGCGCGCGTGCGTGTACGCGCGCGCCCCTCGTCCTCCCATCGCGACCATCGCGAGCACGACCGCCCACGCGAGTCCAACGATCCCACGCGCATCGCACGCGCCCCACTCGCGTCTCTCGACTCCTCTCGTCGTCGTCATCGCGCGCCTCATCGCTCGATGTCCCCGCGGCTCGCGCGCGGAACGTTTAAACGCCATCCTCTTCGACGCGTCCTCCTCGCGCGATGACGATCGTTCGTTCACCCATCGCGCGTCCAAACGTCGCGCGTCTCTTCACCGCGCGCGTCCCGTCGCGCTCGCGCGTCCGAGAACGTCGAGGCGGGGTGTGTCGACGTCGAGAATTCTTCACTCGGCTGGCTTCGAGCCTTTCGAGCCGCGAGTCGAGTCGCGTCGCGTCGCGTCGAGGTCGTCGTCGATGCGCTCGAGTCGCGTCGCGCGACCGGAGGAGAGAGATTCAAAAGAACGAATCGACTACGTATGATACAGGCACGACCGATCGACGGTCGTCCGTCCATCGACGCGAACAGCGTCTATCGAAACGCGTCGTGTTTCGAGCTCGCGCGCGGAACGTCGAGTCGCGCGACGCCGCGCGTCGGATCTCTCTCTCTCGCTCGAGATTCAGCCCTCGTTCGCGCGACGAGCGCCGTCAAATAATCGCTCGGGACGTGTTTCGTGCACCCGGGAGGATCGGCGCGGGAAAACGCGCGCGATGATCGCCATCCGTCGTCGTCTTCGGCGTCTTCGCGCGCCGCCCCCAACCGCCAGGAATCTCTCGACGCGCGCGCGTTCGGAACCGCGCGTTTCCCTCGTCTGCGACGCTCGGGCGCGCCCACGGTGACGGGCGCTCGTTCACCGAGCGCGAATTCGCACGCGAGGGCGTCGTGTTCGCGTCGTCGTCGCGCGAGCGTTTCGATGAATGATGGCGCGGCTGAAGTCGTCGTCGTCGTCGCCTCCGTCGCCTCCGTCGCGTCGTCCGTCGCGGACGACGACGCGCGCGCGGTCATCGTCGTCGTCATCGCCGTCGTCGTCGCGTCGCGCGGCGTCATTCGCGACGGACGCGCGCGCGCGAGCGTGTGCGGATGAATGAATGAA
>CEUV01156195.1_pt1 | contig 34692 bp, 37 predicted proteins | sample 356401 | NCBI WGS metagenome assembly CEUV01 (sample SAMEA2622710, study PRJEB7988) | marine metagenome | isolation source: saline water (ENVO:00002010), including
TTCACAAAAACTAAAAGAAAAAAGGCATAACGATACAGCATTATTGCTAAGATAATTGATAATAATTAGTGCCGGATACTTATCAATTTATATTTCTGGGAAATCCATTTCTACTAGCGTTTGTGATCCGATCGAATTTGCATGTACAGCCGCTCTTATAACGATGCTTTATTACATGATTTAGTAATTCAAATATTTTCATTGTATGAATACCTATTTTTAGGTAATTTTGTAGTATAGTTTAGAATTAGTCTAAATAAAAATAAACAGAATGATCAAAGTTTCAGACAGTGCAAGAGATCAGGTAGCAAAACTTAAAAAGTTGGAAGAAATGCCCGCAAACAGCTTCATTAGAGTAGGCGTTAAAAGTGGTGGGTGTTCAGGATTGTCCTATGATTTGACATTTGATACAACGCTTCAAGAAAATGACCAAGAATTTGAGGACAATGATGTGAAGGTGGTTGTGGAAAAAAAGAGTTTGCTTTATTTGGCAGGTACAACATTGGAATACGAAGGAGGATTAAACGGAAAAGGATTTAGTTTTAATAATCCAAATGCATCACGGACTTGTGGTTGTGGCGAAAGTTTTGCCGTGTAAATAGTTTCAAATGTTTTTACTAAACAAATGAATGATGGTACCCACAAAAAATATGATTAGCGTCCCAGTAGTAACTTAATTAACGTTAAATGAAAGAAGAAGATAAAATAATTGAAGAGGCAACCTCCGGAGAATATAAATACGGATTTGTTTCAGATATTGAATCTGAAAAGTCCCAAAAAGGACTAACAGAGGATACGATTCGATTTATCTCAGAAAAGAAGAATGAGCCATCATGGCTACTAGACTGGCGATTAAAAGCCTTTAAAGTTTGGGAGCAGATGGAAGAACCTGATTGGGCTCATATATCTTACCCTAAACCTGATTTTCAAGATATCATATATTACGCTGCTCCTAAGCCGAAAAAGAAGTATGAAAGTTTAGACGAGGTTGATCCTGAAATTCTTAAAACATTTGAGAGATTAGGTGTGCCAATTGAAGAACAAAAAGCATTGGCGGGTGTGGCAGTAGATGTAGTAATGGATTCAGTTTCTGTAGCCACTACATTTAAGGATAAGTTGAGCGAATTAGGCATTATATTTTGTTCTTTTTCTGAAGCTGTTCAAGAACATCCAGAGCTCGTTCAAAAATATATAGGTTCTGTGGTTCCGCAAAGAGACAACTTTTATTCTGCGCTAAATTCAGCTGTTTTTTCAGATGGTTCTTTTTGCTATATACCTAAAGGAGTTCGATGTCCAATGGAATTGTCTACTTACTTTAGGATTAATGAGGCTAATACAGGTCAATTTGAACGTACGTTGATTATTGCAGATGAAGGGTCTTATGTTTCTTATCTGGAGGGATGTACAGCGCCACAAAGAGATGAAAACCAACTTCACGCTGCGGTTGTTGAAATTATTGCTCTTGATCGTGCTGAGGTTAAATATTCTACTGTTCAAAATTGGTATCCTGGTGATAAAAAAGGAAGAGGAGGGATTTACAACTTTGTTACTAAAAGAGGGATTTGCCATCATCACTCCAAAATTTCTTGGACTCAGGTTGAAACAGGATCTGCAGTTACTTGGAAATATCCGTCTTGTATTTTAAAAGGAGATCACTCGGTGGGAGAATTTTTCTCTGTGGCAGTGACCAACAATATGCAACAGGCAGATACAGGAACAAAAATGATCCATCTCGGAAAAAATACCAAAAGCACGATTGTTTCTAAAGGAATTTCAGCAGGGAAATCTCAAAACTCATATAGAGGGCTAGTAAAAGTGGCCAAAGGAGCCCAAGGTGCAAGGAACTTTAGTCAATGTGATTCTTTATTAATTGGTGCAAAATGCGGTGCACATACTTTTCCATACATTGAGTGTCAAAATAAATCTGCCAAAGTTGAGCATGAGGCTACGACATCAAAAATTGGAGAAGACCAGTTATTCTACTGTAATCAGCGTGGAATAAAGACCGATAAAGCAATTGGATTAATTGTTAATGGTTTTTGTAAAAACGTGATGGATAATTTACCAATGGAATTCGCTATTGAGGCAAAGAAGTTATTAGAAATTAGTTTAGAGGGATCAGTGGGGTAAAAATCGAAATTAGAGTTATGTTAAAAATAAAAGGATTAAAAGCCGAAATTGAAGGCAAAGAAATTTTAAAAGGATTAAATCTGGAAGTTAACCCAGGAGAAGTACATGCGATTATGGGGCCTAATGGATCCGGGAAATCTACATTAGCGTCTGTATTGGCAGGGAGAGAAGAGTATGAAGTGACCGCAGGGTCAGTTCATTTTGAAGGAAAAGACTTATTGGAATTGGCTCCTGAGGAGCGAGCAGGAGAAGGTGTTTTCTTGGCTTTCCAATATCCGGTTGAAATACCAGGAGTATCAAACATCAATTTTATTAAAACAGCGGTAAACGAGGTCCGAGAATACAGAGGCTTACCAAATTTAGAAACCAAGGAATTCATGACGCTTCTTAAAGAAAAGCAGCAACTTGTTGAACTTTCAGGTAAGTTAGCCAATCGATCGGTGAACGAAGGTTTTTCTGGGGGAGAGAAAAAGCGAAATGAAATTTTTCAAATGGCGATGCTTGATCCTAAACTCGGGGTTTTGGATGAAACAGATTCTGGATTAGATATTGATGCATTAAGAATTGTTTCCCATGGTGTAAATGAGTTAAAGTCAAAAGACAATGCTTTTGTTGTTGTTACGCATTACCAAAGACTCTTAGATTATATTGTTCCTGATTATGTGCACGTTTTGCTTGATGGAAAAATCGTGAAGACGGGTTCAAAAGAATTGGCGTTGGAATTAGAGGAAAAGGGGTATGATTGGATCATTAAAGAATTGGAGGAGGAAAAACTATAAATGGTTGAAAATTGCGCTTGAAATGCGCATTAATCAATTCGTATAGTTGGTTGTACAATAAATATTAGGCATAAGATGGCTACATTGACAGTAACAGATAAAGATCGGTTTTTAATTAATCAGGAAGGGCAGGACTTCAGCCATGAGGCGAAAACGTTCATTAAAATAAGAGAGTTAGCACTAAAGAACCTTAAAGGACTCGATTTTCCATCGAACAAGCTCGAGGATTGGAAATATACTAACCTAAAAGAACTTGGTAAATTAGAGTTTCGTCCTCAATCTGCAGCTAATATTCATGCTGATAAAATAAATGAGTTTAAAATCAAGAATCTTGACGCCTATTTTTTGGTTTTTGTGAATGGTTTTTTTGAGCCTAGTTTTTCTGATGTCATTGAGGATAAAGAAAGTGATTTTTTAGTGACGAATTTGAATACCGCAAAAAAAGAGTTTATAAAACTTGTTGAGCCACACTTAGGGACCCAGACAAGAGCAAAGGATCAATTTTTTGTAAATGTGAATTCAGCGTTTTCTCAGGATGGGGCTTTTATTTACGTGAAATCTAAAGCCAAATTAGATAAGCCTGTTCAAATTATACATTTGGTGGATGGAGATTTGGTTGCTGCATATCCAAGAAATTTAATTGTAGTTGAAAAGTTTGCTCAAGCGAAGGTTGTATTAACGTATGATACAATTGAAACCCATTCTGCTTTATGTAATTCGATTAATGAAGTAGTGGTAGAGGAAGGGGCTCTGGTTCAGTTGGATAAAATTCAAAATGAGAATACCAATACCTACCATATAAGCGCTGATTTTGCACATCAAGCGAAAGATTCCACCTTTACAATTAATACTTTACCAGCAAATGGTAAAGTCATTCGAAACAATTTGAACATTTTACTGAATGGCTCAAATTCAACGGCTAATTTGTTTGGAGCGATCTGTTTGAACGGTAATATTCATGTGGATAATCAAACGTTTGTTGATCATGCAAAACCACATTGCGAATCTAATGAGCTCTATAAAACAGTGGTTAATGATCAAGCCACTGCTATTTTTAATGGTAAGATTTATGTAAATAAAATTGCCCAAAAAACAAATGCTTTTCAGAGCAATGCAAATATTCTTTTGAGCGAAGAGGCGAAGGCAAATGCAAAACCTCAACTAGAAATATACGCAGATGATGTGAAATGTAGTCATGGTTGTACAATAGGTCAATTCGATGATGAAGCGCTCTTTTATTTGAGGGCAAGAGGAATAAAAGAATCAACCGCTCAGAAAGTTTTATTGGACGCATTTATTGGAGAGGTCTTAGATCACATTAGCAATGAGGCAGTTCGAGCATATGCCAACCAATTGATTGCAAAGAATTTCAAATCTCAATTTGCTGCATTGAAAAATTGATGAGTACAATATTAGACATAGAAAAAATAAGATCTCAATTTCCCACACTTCATAAGACTGTGAACGGAAAACCTCTTATTTATTTTGATAATGGTGCAACATCTCAAACTCCACAATGTGTTATTGATCGACTTAAAACGTATTATGAGGATGAGAATTCAAATATCCATCGGGGAGTTCATACATTAAGTCAAGAAGCAACTGCCGCTTATGAGGATTCAAGGCGGAAACTTCAAGAATACCTTAATGCTTCAAGAGAGGAAGAAGTACTTTTTACAAAAGGAACTACTGATGCTATCAATCTTGTTGCAAATGGTTTTTCGAGATCGATTTTAAAATCAGGAGATGAAATTTTGATTTCGAGCATGGAACACCATTCCAATATTGTTCCTTGGCAAATGGCCTGTGACTATACTGGAGCGATTTTAAGAGTTATTCCAATTAATGATGAAGGGGAAATTTTGTTTGAGGAATATCAAAAACTACTCTCAACAAAAACAAAGTTAGTGGCTATTACACATGTTTCGAATACCTTGGGTACAATTAATCCAATTAAAGAAATGATTCATGCGGCTCATCAAATAAATATTCCAGTTTTAATTGACGGCGCTCAAAGTATTCCGCACATGAAAGTAGATGTTCAAGAGCTGGATTGTGAATTTTATGCATTCAGTGGACATAAAATGTTTGGTCCTACTGGTATTGGTGTTTTGTATGGTAAGTATGAATGGTTAGAGCAACTTCCTCCCTATCAAGGTGGAGGAGATATGATAAAAAATGTTTCGTTTGAACGAACAACGTATAATGATTTACCACATAAGTTTGAGGCAGGAACACCAAATATTGCAGGAGGAATTGGGCTTGGAGCTGCTGTAGATTATTTGAATACTTTGGATTGGAAGAACATCCAAATTCATGAAAACCTGCTTTTGGATTATGCTACAGAACACATCAATAATATTGATGGTATTCAAATTATAGGGCAGGCCCAACGAAAAGCAGGAGTTCTTAGTTTTGTTCATCAAAAAGCCCACCATTATGATTTGGGAACACTTCTTGATCAACTTGGTGTTGCAGTTAGAACAGGCCATCACTGTACAGAACCTCTAATGCATAGATTTAATGTAACAGGGACAACAAGAGCTTCATTTGCTCTTTATAATACGAAAGAAGAAATCGATATATTTATTGACGCTTTAAAGCGCGCACTTAAGATGCTATTGTAGAATCATGGGAAACAGGAATGTAGAAGAAGAGCTTATAGAAGATTTTGATCTTTTTGATGATTGGGCGGATAAATATGAATATTTGATTTCGTTAGGTAAGGATTTGCCTAGTATGAATGAGGAAAAAAAAATAGAGGATAATATTGTAAAGGGCTGTCAAAGCCAGGTTTGGTTAACTGCAGAAGCGAAAGATGGAAATGTTTTTTTTGAGGCAGATAGTGATGCGATAATTACGAAAGGAATCATTGCTTTGTTGGTAAAGGTATTCAATGGGCAGCCTGCAGGAGATATTGTAAACAATAATTTGTCTTTTATTGATCAAATTGGACTGAAGGATCATTTATCTCCGAATAGAAGTAACGGGTTGGTTGCAATGATAAAAAAAATGAAAGCATACGCTTTAGTATTAAATAAAGCTTAGTGTATACATGGCGGATTTGAATAAGAAAGAATTAGAAGAACATATTGTTTTGGTGATAAAAACAATATATGACCCAGAAATCCCTGTGGATATATATGAACTGGGATTGATTTATGACATCAAAATTGATGATGATGGTGTGGTTAATATAGATATGACATTAACCTCTCCAAACTGTCCTGCAGCAGAGACATTGCCTGCAGAGGTTGAGCAAAAAGTAGGAGGAATGGAGTTGGTTAAGTTTTGCAAGGTGAATATTGTATTTGAACCCACATGGGATCGTCATATGATGAGTGAGGAGGCTCAAATTGAATTGGGAATGATTTAGTAAAAATAAGGTGATCGAAAACAAAGTTGAAAAAAGTGGGTTAATAACGATAGATCTTGTGGATTTAATTCCATCAGGTCAACAATATGTTATTGATTTAAAAGATTTTATGTTCGAGGGATTAATTCTTAGAGAGAAAGATTTTAGGGAACAGCTTAAAAAGAAGGATTGGTCAGTGTATAAAGAAGGATTTGTTGCAGTAACAAATTCATCAGAGGGTATTGTTCCGTTATGGGCATATATGCTCATTTCATCTGCATTGCAGCCTTTTGCAGCATTAGTCATCCGAGGAAATAAAGCGCACTTAAAAGGGGCGTTACTAAGGAGGTCAATTGAATCTCTCCCGTTAAAAGAATATCAAGATAAACGCATTATTATAAAGGGGTGTGGAAAAGAAATAATTCCTGAGAGTGCTTACATAACCATCACTCAAATTCTCCAACCTGTTGTGAAAAGCCTAATGTTTGGAGAAGCTTGCTCCACAGTACCTGTATTCAAAAAATAATTATTGAGTACAGAAAACCTCTTTTTACACTAGACTTATTATGTTAATAAAAAGTGAAATTTAACTTTTTACAAGTGAATTTTACAATTAAGTCTTACTTTTGAAATAACAACTATAATTAGAATACCAAGTATTATGAAAGATGTGTATAAAATTTTAGTACCGACTGATTTCACTTCTGTTGCTGAAACAGCGTTAAATCATGCGATTAAGATTGCAGGTATTATGGAAGGTGAAATTGTATTATTGCATGTAGTGGATAGAGATTCCAAAATAGATGAAGCGAGAGATCAGGTTGATCCAATTGCAGAAAAAGTGAGTAAAGAATACAATATTCCAACAGTTGGAAAGGTAGTTTCGGGAAATATTTTTGATGATATTGATAAGGTTGCAGATTATGAAGGCGCACGATTAATTATTATGGGAACGCATGGTCGAAGAGGGCTGCAGCATGTTACAGGTTCTCACGCAATGAAGGTAGTGACAAGTTCTACCATACCTTTTATTGTTGTGCAAGACAGAGTACTTCCAGAACAATATAAAAACATTGTTTTCCCAATTGATTTTAAAGCAGAAACAAAACAGAAAATTTCATTAACTGCGAGTATGGCTCAAAAATTTGGAGCGAAAGTACACATCTTCGCGGATGCAGATGATGATAAATTTGATGCACAGAAGATTAGTAACAATGTGGCATATACGAAGAAATTTTTCAGTAAAGCGGGAATAGATTACGTGGTTGAAAAAGCCGATCCAAAAGGAGGTGATTTTGTTAAACAGATCATACGATATTCCGCAAGTATTAATGCGGATTTCATTACCGTTTTGAATTTAAATTATCGTTCAATAAATGCATTTTTGAAACAATCAGAAGAGGAGTTGATTACCAACGAGGCACAAATTCCTGTGTTAATGGTAAATCCATCGAATGATTTCATTAGAAAATCACCATTGTTTGGACAATATCAAACACTGTCGATATAAAGAATTGAATTAACTCAAAAAAAGGCTATCATATGGTAGCCTTTTTTTATTTTTGCTTGTGCATAAAATCATACCGATGAATAATTTACTAGTCTTATTAGCTTTAGGGTTTTTAATGGTTTCCTGTAGATCAAATACCGATGAAAATATATCACAAGAAGATATTGATAAGGCACTACTAAAGGCTAATTACAACCCTATAATTTTAGAGAGAGGAGGGATTAAACTGATTGAGTTTATTGATTACCCCAAGTTCTCTGATATTAAAACGACGATTGCGTCTCAAAATCAAACGTTTAAAATGGGAATGAACAATATTGAGTTCAATAACACTTATTTCAACTTAGGCGAAAAGACTGCAGAGGAAACAGTGCATGGAGCGCGTTTGAATGAAGGAGGACAATACTTAGGAGTTGTAAGTCCGAAAGGGACACTCAAAAAGGTGATCAATAATCAGTTTGAAACTGATGTAAAAAAAGGAGAAAATATTTTTTTATGTTATTTATCGCGATCGTATGATTTAAGCCTAAAAAATCCAAATGCTTCTTTTTTATTTAAAATTAATGCCGATCCAAGTGGTTGTTTTTCTGAAACGAACCTGTCCGATACGGTCATTGCACTCTTACAACCTAGAGGAGTTTTTACGGTAGAAAACAAAAAAAATATTTTACTTGATTTTTACCTTAAAAATGTGCAAATAGGGGAAGGACATCTTTTGTTAACAATTGATAATGTGGAATTCAAATTAAATAAATGGGCTCCATTTTGGATAAGTGGATTAGAGGTAGGAGAACACAAAATATCTATTGACTTAAAAGACAAGAATGGTAAAACGGTAAAAGGTATAATGCCTAAACAACAAACCTCGATATTTAAATTGAAGGAAGTTGATTTTTTTGTTGAATAGAAGTTCTTTTTGCTATAATACCCTTAGAAGTGCCAAATTTCAATCGCTTTTGCGTATTTTTAAAATTGGTGATTTAACCTTTTCAATGAAAAGACATGGGATGCTCAGGATGTAGTACGGGAAGAGGTAGCAATAATTTACCAGGAGGATGTAAGAATAACGGTGGCTGCGATAGCGGAGGGTGTAATAAACTAAACGTTTTCGATTGGCTTTCAAATATGGATAACCCAAGTATGGCTAATCAGCCAAGTTTGGTTGAAGTTCGTTTTAAAAATGGTCGAAAAGGGTATTTTGAAAACGTTGAAAAGCTTAATTTATCCATTGGAGATGTTGTGGCAGTTGAATCCTCCCCTGGTCATGATATTGGTACGATCTCTTTAATTGGTGAACTTGTTCGAATACAAGTCGCTAAAAAGTCTGTTAAACCAGACGAAATTTTGAAAATTTATAGAAAGGCTCGTCAAAATGATATTGACAAATGGCAAGATGCCATGCGTTTAGAAAAGCCTACAATGACTCAGGCTAGAAAATATGCCATTGAGTTAGGATTGAATATGAAGATTTGTGATGTTGAGTACCAAGGAGATAAAACCAAGGCAACCTTTTATTACACCGCAGAACACCGTGTTGATTTTAGAGAGCTCATAAAAATATATGCTTCCAGTTTCAAGATTCGCATTGAAATGCGTCAAATCGGTGCGCGTCAGGAGGCATCAAAATTAGGCGGAGTAGGTTCGTGTGGTCGAGAGTTATGTTGCAGCTCATGGCTAACAGATTTTAGATCGGTTACCACTAGCGCAGCAAGATATCAACAACTTTCTTTGAACCCTCAAAAACTTGCAGGTCAATGTGGAAAGTTAAAGTGCTGTTTAAATTTTGAATTGGATAGTTATTTAGATGCGGTTAAAGATTTTCCTGATTCTTCCGTTAATTTGAAAACAAAGGAGGAAGAATATTTCCATTTTAAAACAGATATTTTCAAAGGAATTTTTTGGTATATCTGTAAGCAAGATAGAATGAAAATGGTTGCTGTACCAGTTAAACGAGTAAAGCAACTACACGCGTTTAATAAAAAAGGGGAATTTCCTGAGGAATTAATTGAGGTTATAGAGGAAGCACCTGAAGATCAGGAAATGGATTATTTAAATGTAGTTGGCCAAGATGATTTAACGCGTTTTGATAAACTTAACAAACGTAAAAAGAAACGTCCAAATCAAAGAAAAAACAATCATTCGAATCAAAAGAAAGCCCAAACTCGCGAGGGAGGAAAATTTCAGGGGAAAGGAGGAAAAAACACACAGCATTTAAAAGGGGACAAACCCAATCAAAACAGGAAACAAGTTCAAGGCGGAAAGCCAAATAGTAAGCGGAAGAATAATCGTCAACCCGATAAGGGAAGACAACCAAAACAATCCGATTCACCTGCAAATAAAGAGTCCTAATGAGACCCATTATCTTCATAATAGTTGTTGTGTTACTCACAAGTTGTGATACTCGCTTTATTTATGGAGAAGATTATGATGTGGATGAATTGGGCTGGCATCAAGACTCAGTGTATGTTTTCGAAACAGATTCCCTCACTAAATTACCTCCGCTTATAACGATTGGGTTTAATATTCGAAATACAACAGATTATCTTTATCGAAACATGTATTTGTTTGTTGAGATTCAAATTCCAGGCCGAGAAAAACCAATTAAAGATACGTTGGATCATATATTGATGACGCCCGATGGGTATTGGGTGGAAGGGGTTCAAGGAGCAAGTATTAAAGAGTCCATGGCCTATCTAAAAGACAAGGATGTTGAATTAAAAGAATCGATCGCTTATTATCCATATGCAATACAAAATCCAGAGCGAGGAGTATATAGAATAAAAGTCCAACAAGGAATGCGAGATGAGGTGTTAAAAGATGTAGTATCTATTGGTGCTCGTATTGAAAAACTTGATCCATAATGACTGAAGAAGTTCAACAAGAGGTTAAGGCACAAAATATAAAGAAGACTTCCTATAAATGGTATGTTTTGTTGTTTTGGTTATTCTTTTTTGGAGGAATAGGAAGTGTTTACTATTTATTCAATGGGATTGCGAACAACGAATTACTTGGTAAGCTCCCTTCGTTTCAGCAACTTGAAAATCCGAGTACATCATTAGCAACACGATTAATGTCCTCAGATGGAAAACTTTTAGGAACACTATTTCAGCGTGAAAATAGGGCCTTAGCGAAATATAAAGAGCTTTCGCCATTTCTTGAAGATGCGTTGGTAAGTACAGAGGATGAACGATATTATGACCATAGTGGAATCGATGGAAAATCATTAGCACGGGCAGTTTTAAAAGGTGGGAGTTCTGGTGGGGGAAGCACAATTTCACAACAATTGGCTAAAATGCTTTTTACCGAACAAGTGGTAAAAAATAAATGGGAAAGAGCATTTCAAAAACTAAAAGAGTGGGTTGTAGCGGTACAATTAGAAAGGCAATATACAAAGGAGGAAATTATCACAATGTATTTCAATACCCTTGATTTTGTAAATCATGCAGCAGGAATTAAGTCCGCATCTCAAGTATATTTTGGTACCACTCCAAGTGAATTAAAAATAGAAGAAGCGGCCATGTTTGTTGGAATGGCTAAAAATCCCTCACTGTTTAATCCATTGAGAAGACCAGACACCACATTACACCGAAGAAACGTGGTGTTCTTTCAGATGATGAAAAACAACAAAATCACCTCCCATGAATTTGATAGTTTAAAAAATCTCCCTTTAGGAATAAAGTTTAACCTAGCCTCACATCATTCTGGAACAGCAACCTATTTTCGACAAGAGGTAAGAAAAAAGCTAAAAAAAATCTTTAAGAATCTAAAGCGTCCAGATGGCTCATCCTATAATGTATATGAAGATGGTTTAAAAGTATATACAAGTATCAATTATGATATGCAACAATATGCTGAAGCAGCGGTAAAAAGACATTTGGGAAAAGAGCTGCAGCCTGCTTTTTTTAAGCATTGGAAGTCAAAAACTAAAGGATTGAGAAAATTCGCGCCTTTTTACTTTGAAGATTACACAGATCAAGAAAAGGAGATTGCGGTAGAAAAACTCATTAATAATGGAATACGAACATCTGGCAGGTATCGAAAGGCGCTCGATGGAAAACCGGCTTTGAGAAAGGTAACCTATGCTTACAATAGAGCAAATTACAAGAATCAGCGATGGAAAAATAAAGTAAAGCACTTTGATAACAGACGTTATCTTGTTCAACAAGAGTTAAATCGTTTGAATAGAGACACCACCAATGCTTGGCCAATACTTAAACAAAAAGATCGAGTAAGAGATGAAATAGAGGCCTTTCAAGACAGCATTGCCCACTATAAAAGTAAGATTAAAAACTTTAGAGATGAACTGAATAAAAAACATGTAGAGTATTTAAAACTTTGGGGTCCATTTGATCGCAAAATGATGACACATTTTGATCGCAAAATTCCAATGAAAATTTTCACATGGGAGGGTGAAAAAGATACTATAATGAGTCCTCGAGATTCAGTAATTCATCATAAATGGTATTTACGATCAGGATTACTTTCCATTGATCCACATACAGGTTTTATAAGAGCATGGGTTGGAGGAATAAATTATAAGTACTTTCAATATGATCACGTAAGAGCAACAAGACAAGTGGGTTCAACCTTTAAACCATTTGTATACGCTACGGCCATTGAAAACGGTGTTAATCCTTGCGAAGAATACCTTAATGAGGAAGTTACCTTTCCGGCTGGACTTTATGGATTAGAAGAACCATGGAAACCTAAAAATGCTGATGAAGATTCTTATTTACAGGGTCAGCCGTTGACGTTGAAAATGGCTCTTGCAAATTCAATTAACTCCATTACCGCTCGAATTATGAAAAGTTTTGGCCCCGAGGCAGTTATTAATGTTGCTCGAAGATGTGGAATTACAACTCCTATTGAGCCTGTTCCATCAATATGTTTAGGAACTCCTGATGTTTCTTTGTACGATATGGTATCGGCATATTGCGTATTTGCCAATAAAGGAATTCGGATTGAACCTCAATTTATTACACGAATAGAGGACAAAAACGGGGTGATTATCTGGCGACCAACACCAGTAAGAAAAGAGGCTATGACAGAGGAAAATGCCTATAAGATGATTGAGTTATTAAGTGGTGTTGCTGCTTATGGACCCAAAGTAGCGGGTAAGTCTACTTACGGAACAGGGATTCGTTTAAGATCACCGTATAGACCCTATGCTAATATTCCATATTCTGTGAAAATCTCTGGTAAAACAGGAACGACCCAAATGCAAAGTGATGGATGGTTTATGGGAATTACACCGGATTTAGTCACTGGAGTATGGACGGGTTGTGAAGATCGAGCAGCTCATTTCCTTTCATTGAGACTTGGTATGGGAACAAATATGGCATTACCCATTTGGGGATATTACATGAATGATATTTATAAAAATCCGAAAATTAAGATTTCAAAAGGTAAATTCGATGTTCCAGAATCTCTGATCAATGAAGAATTTGATTGCATGAAGAGGAAGGAAAATGCAATTGAGACAACAGAATCTGTTGATTTTGATGAGTTTTAGGGCTCATTTAATCTTTTTTTAAGAGGAGAAGGCTCCTTTTAAAAATGACATTTCAAAAGGATTAATTTTCATAAGTCTCTTTAATTCTGTAACTTAAGAAGGAAGTACGTTGTTCTATTAATTAGAAAAACAACTCGCTTGTACCTTAACTAATCAAAATTAATTACACTGCCTAACTACAAAAATCATGACGAATCTTTTTTTGAATCTTAAGCTATTGGTTATTTGTGTAATATCCAGTCTTGGAGTATTTGCTCAATTACCTGAACGTGTCCTTGTTGGCTATTGGCATAATTGGGACGAGGGTTCAAGTTTACCTTTTTTAGAATTAAACGAAATTGATGAACGCTATAATGTTATTTGTTTGTCCTTTGCTGTTGCCTCTGGTGGTGATCCTGCAGATATGCAATTTAACATTTATTCAGGGAGTAGCTACAACGATACAGAGTTAAAACTTGATATTGCGGATAAAAGAGCTGAGGGGAAAGTAGTCTTAATGAGTGTTGGAGGAGCTACAGGATCGTTTCGATTAACAAATGAAACAAAGAAAAATGGATTTGTAGCCGATATGAAATCGTTAATCCAATAATATGGTTTAGATGGAATAGATATTGATTTGGAGCAAAAATCGAATGTTTGCATGTATAGTGGGACAATTCAAAATCCTACGGATATTCATGTCACCCTTATGATTAGTGCCCTAGAGGAATTACTTACTTGGTATCAAACCACCTATGGAGAAAAGATGATTTTAACAATGGCACCCGAAACTGCTTATGTACAAGGGGGATTATCTTCCTATCAAGTCAATAATATTTGTGGGGGATCCTATTTACCTATTATTGAAGCGTTGGCAGAAGATATTGATTTGCTAATGGTACAATTGTATAATTCAGGAGAAATGTTTGATCTCGATTTAACGATTCATAATCAAGGGACGCAGGGTTTTATTACTTCTCAAACTGAAGCAGTTATTAAAGGATTTACAGCTGCTGAAGGTTTAGGGACATTTAGCGGATTATCTGCCAATCAAATTGCTGTTGCATTACCTGCTTGCCCATCGGCAGGAAGCGGTTATATTTCACCTACACTTTTGAAACCAGCGTTGAATTATTTATTAGGTAGTGGAAGTAAAGTAGGAGCCTATACACTAAAAACCAGTGGTGGATACCCCAATTTAAGGGGGGTGATGACTTGGAGTATTAATAATGATGCGTTGGCAAATTGCGGTTCAGTATATGAATATGCTCAGGTATACCAAGACGTTTTTGAACCATTAGTAACCAACCAGCAACTAATAAATTCTTCCGCGATTAAAGCCTATCCGAATCCCGCCTCTACTTTTGTCGTTTTTGAAGGCGCCCAAGAAGGTGTGATAACGGATGTCAGCGGAAAAGAGGTACTTACTTTTCAAACTGAAAATGTGTATGTTGGAGATTTAATTCCAGGAATTTATTTCGTGAAATTTGAGAATACTGTGATAAGAATGCTAAAAAAATAGCATTTTTATGGATGTTTAGCCTTAAAAATCTTCCGTACAGTAAAATTTAGATCGATGCGCGATAGATGAATCTTTATAGGCCTGGTATAAGGCATCGGTCTCATCTTTACTTCCGCAAACATCGTCCGAATGAAGAACATCATCTCGATCCGTATATTCACATTTCATGCATCGCTGACAAGAGCTTAAAATACATACAGACATTATTGCAACAAAAAGTATAGCTTTCATAGAAATTCACTTAGAATTCTAAATTATCAATAAAACCCCAAAATTCCTCACTATAAACTTAATTTCAAGTACGGATTACACGTTGAGATCATTTAATCTCCGATATCCAATCAGATAAAATAAGCTGTTGGCTAATTTTCGTTATTTTTGCGCTCCATTGGAGCGTCAATGCGATTACAAGCAAATTATGAGTAAAAAGTATACAGAATACAAAGGATTAAATCTTCCAAAAATTGGACAAGAAATTGGTACATTTTGGCAGGAGAATTCAATATTTGAAAAGTCGATTTCAACAAGAGAAGCGAGTAAACCATTTGTATTTTTTGAAGGTCCACCTTCAGCGAACGGAATGCCCGGAATCCATCATGCTATGGCTCGATCCATTAAAGATATTTTCTGTCGCTACAAAACGCTAAAAGGGTATCGTGTGAATCGAAAAGCAGGTTGGGATACTCACGGCTTACCCGTTGAATTAGGCGTTGAGAAAGAAATGGGAATTACCAAAGAAGATATCGGTGTAAAAATCTCAATTGACGAATACAATCAAGCGTGTCGTGAATCGGTAATGCGTTATACGGATAAGTGGAATGAGCTTACCGAAAAAATGGGGTATTGGGTAGACTTAGAAGATCCATACATTACCTATGAGAATAAATACATGGAAACAGTTTGGTGGCTTTTGAAACAAATACACCAAAAGGATTTGATGTATAAAGGGTATACGATACAACCCTACTCTCCTGCTGCAGGTACAGGATTATCCTCTCACGAGGTGAACTTACCTGGATGTTATAAAGATGTAAAAGACACTACAATCGTTGCCCAATTTAAAGTCTTGAGTAGTGAATTCAATCAAAAATGGGGGATTAGTGGAGATGTGCACTTTTTAGCTTGGACAACAACTCCCTGGACACTTCCTTCAAACACAGCTTTATGCGTTGGTCCTAAAATTGAATATTCTTTAGTCAAATCATTCAATCAATATACTGGAGAACCCATCCAGGTTATCATAGGATCACCTTTAATTGGTAAGCAGTTTTCAGGAAAATACTTCGCTGTATCCAAAGAGGAAGAAGTAGTTTATAAGGAAGGAGATAAAAAGATTCCTTATTGCATAGTAAAAACGTTTACAGGTACTGATTTAGTTGGAATTAAATATGAGCAACTGATACAAAACTGTTTGCCCTATTACGATGCTGAGAAAGCGTTTCAAGTTATTCAGGGGGACTTTGTTACCACAGAGGACGGAACAGGTATTGTTCATATTGCACCTACTTTTGGTGCAGACGATGCCGCTGTAGCGAAAGAAGCGGGTGTGCCACCAATGCTGATCCTTGATAGCAATCAAAACCCCGTTCCATTGGTAGATTTGACCGGGCGTTTTGTTGAACAAATGGGTGGAGATCTTGGAGGGATGTTTGTGAAAAATGAGTATTATAATGAGGCAGAACGACCTGAAAAAGGAGTAGATGTTTTAATCGCGATCGATTTAAAAACCAATAATAAAGCGTTTAAGGTAGAAAAATACGAGCACACTTATCCACATTGTTGGAGAACGGATAAGCCTGTATTGTACTATCCGTTGGACAGTTGGTTCATTCGAGCAACCCGTGTAAAAGCAAGAATGTCCGAATTGAATAAAACAATTAATTGGAAACCTGAATCTACGGGAACAGGTCGTTTTGGGAATTGGTTAGAAAACGCCAACGACTGGAATTTATCGCGTTCACGGTATTGGGGAATTCCAATTCCCATTTGGAGTAATGAAGATGGGGAAATAAAAGTAATTGGTTCAGCAGAAGAATTAAAAGAAGAATGTCAAAAAGCGGTTGAGGCCGGTTTAATGAACATCAATCCCTTAGCTGATTTTGTAGTGGGTGACATGAGTAAGGAGAACTACAATACATTTGACTTACATAAGAACTATGTTGATGCAATAACCTTGGTTTCTGACTCAGGAAAAGCACTAACAAGAGAGCCTGACCTCATTGATGTTTGGTTCGATTCTGGCGCTATGCCTTATGCACAATGGCATTATCCATTTGAAAACAAGGAACTTATTGATAACAATAAAGCCTTCCCAGCTGATTTTATTGCAGAAGGAGTTGACCAAACTCGAGGATGGTTTTATACTTTGCATGCTATTGCAACAATGTGTTTCGATTCTGTTGCGTATAAAAATGTTGTATCCAATGGACTTGTACTGGATAAGGAGGGTCAAAAAATGAGTAAGCGTTTAGGGAATGCAATTGACCCTTTTGAAACACTTTCTAAATATGGTCCCGATGCCACGCGATGGTACATGATGAGTAATTCTCAACCTTGGGATAATCTGAAGTTTGACATAGACGGTATTGCTGAGGTACAGCGTAAATTTTTTGGCACGATGTACAATACCTATCAGTTTTTTGGATTGTATGCAAATCTTGATGGATTTGATTATTCGCAAGAAGAAATTGAATTAGGAAAACGACCTGAAATCGATCGATGGATTCTTTCAAAATTAAACAGTTTGATAAAAGTGGTTGATGAGGCATATGCCGATTACGAACCAACGAAAGCTTGTAGAGCAATTCAAGACTTTGTATCTGAGCAACTTTCAAACTGGTATGTGCGATTATGTAGAAGGCGTTTTTGGAAAGGAGACTATTCAGAAGATAAGATTTCTGCATACCAAACATTGTACAGATGTTTAGAAATCGTAGCCCAATTATCAGCCCCAGTAGCTCCTTTTTTCATGGACAGATTGTTCAAGGATTTGGATGCTGTTACAGGAAGACATCAAGCGGAGTCTGTTCATCTTTCTAGCTTTCCGGTGGTGAATGAAGAAGAAATTGACATTGACTTAGAAGAAAGAATGGATATTGCTCAAAAGCATTCCTCACTGATACTTGGATTGAGAAAAAAGAACAAACTAAAAGTTCGTCAACCGTTGCAAAAAATTATGGTACCTATACTCAATGAAAAGTTTGAACGTCAAATAGAAGCCGTCAAGGATTTAATTTTATCGGAAGTAAACGTAAAAGAACTTGAGTATTTAAAAGAGGATTCGGGTGTTTTGGTAAAAAAAGTAAAAGCGAATTTTAAACTTCTTGGGAAAAAATTTGGAAAACAAATGAAAGCAGTAGCAGCAGCAATTGCTCAATTTGACCAGGCCACTATTTCTACAATTGAAAGAGAAGGAAAAATAGCGTTAAACATTGAAGGGAATCCAGAAATATTGTTAGAAGAAGTTGAAATATCAACAGAAGATATCCCTGGTTTATTAGTCGCGAGCGAAGGAAAATATACTGTAGCACTTGATATTACACTTACAGAGGAACTGAAGCAAGAGGGAATTGCACGAGAATTGGTAAATCGAATTCAAAATTTAAGAAAAGAGAAAGATTTTGAATTAACGGACAATATTAATTTAATGATTAAAAGTGTATCGGGGATAGATGCTGTAATTTCAAATTATAAAGAATACATATGTACCGAAGTACTTGCCAAAGAAGTGAAAATATTAGAGGTTGTTGATAATGCCCTTGAAGTAGAAGTTGATGAGAACATGACTACTGAAATTGCAATAGAAAGAATTTAATTATTAAAAGTCGTTAAGTTAAATACCTCTAAAAAATAGTTTTTTATTGAAACATAAACTCTAAAACATAAGTTAAAGTATCAAATTGAAGCTTGTTTAGACGTTTAATAGAAAATATTATGAGTGAGAAATTAAGATATTCCGACGCTAGTTTGGCAGAATTTAAAGAGTTAATCAATGAGAAGATTGCCAATGCCGAAAAAGATTTGAGACATTTCCAGGGTCAAATTGATTATTCTGGTAATAATTCAGGAAATGAAACTGGAAAAAAGCTAGGGTCAATGGAGGACGGCTCAGAAGCATTAGGAAGAGAAAAAATAGCCCAATTAGCCCATAGGCAAAGAAAATTTATTCAACAGTTACGCGCAGCCTTAGTAAGGATTGAAAACAAAACATATGGAGTATGTAGACAAACTGGAAAACTAATTTCCAAAGAACGTCTTAAAATTGTACCGCATACCACACTTTCCATCGAAGCTAAAAACGCGCAGCTAAAAGAAAACTAAGAACCATCAAAAAAGTAGATTTGACCTTCCTGACTTTTCAGGAAGGTTTTTTTATGCGGTTAAAAGAAAAAAGAAATGATAAATTATCATGCAGATCATAGTTTAAATTAAACTTTCAGAAAATTTTGAAAGTTTAATAATTATAAGTAAACTTGCGTATGGAATTGAAGGAAGCAAAAGAAAAATTTATTGCGGCATGGGGTGCTTTTGGCACACAATGGGGGATCAACAGAACCATGGCTCAAATTCATGCGCTTCTTCTTATCAGTGAAGAGCCATTATCATCCGAGGAAATAATGAATCAATTAAACATTTCTCGAGGAAATGTGAATATGAATGTGCGTGAATTACTCTCATGGGGGATAGTACATAAAGTATTAAAACTTGGTGAGCGCAAAGAATTTTTCACTGCTGAAAAAGATATTTATAAAACAGCAATACAAATCATGAAGGAAAGAAGAAAAAGAGAGCTCGTTCCAGTGTTAGATTTACTGGCTGATTTAGAAGAGGTCCAAATTGAAAATGATGCCTCAGGACATTTTAAAATGGTGATGTCAGAAATCTATTCTTTTGGGCAAAACACCAACAAGATGTTGGATAAAATGGTAAAAGCGGATGAGCATTGGTTTACGGGGTCTTTAATGAAATTCCTTGTTAAGCGATAAAAAAAATTTAACCATTAACTTTCAAAAAAAACTGAAACTTTTGAACGGTATGAAAACGGGAACAAAAATCTACACGAAAAGGGAAAGAACGGAGTTTAAAACGAGCACAGGCAATGCTATAGTTGATTATTATACAGATGCAGGTCCAGATTATGAAGCTTGGAGTAAGAATTTCAATATGCATTTCGGGTTTGCTTTGAAGCGTTGGGATTGTTTAAGTAGAGAAAAAATGTTAGAGCGAATGAATCAGGTGGTTTTGGATTCACTAACTATGAAAGATGGTGATCCCATTGTTGATATGGGTTGCGGTTTAGGGGCAACTATTCGCTACGGCGCATATAAGTATCCAAACATAAAGTTCAAAGGGTATACGATTACACCATGGCAGGTCAAGCAATCAGGCCTTTTAATTCAAAATATGGGATTAAAAAATGCTGAAGTACTTTATGGAGATTACAATCAATTGGCAATCGAAAAAAATTCTGTTCATGGAGTTTTTGGTCTAGAAAGTATATGTCATGCAGATGGAACGGATAAGGAGGGGCCTTTAAAAGAGGCCTATAGAATTCTGAAAGTCGGAGGAACCTTTACTATGGTGGATGGTTTTCTGAAGAAGCCAGAGCACGAATTGGCACCATCAACAAAAAAAATGTACAAAACGGTTTGTGAAAATTGGGCTTTACCTTCTTTCGGAAATATTAATGAGGTTGTTTATAAAATGAAACAATTAGGGTTTAAGAGCATTGATGTTAAAGAAATCAGTTGGAAGGTTGCTCCATCAGCAGTTCACGCTCCATTTGTGACATTGTTTTTCCTAGTCAAAAGCGTTTTGAATGGGAAGAAGTTAAAGAAAGAGAGTATTAAAAACTTAAAAGCATGTTTTACAATTTTCTTTTTGGGGATGTGTAGGAGATCAATTGGATATTACAAGATTACTGCTAAAAAGGTCTAAAGAATAGATGTTATGAATAGAAAAGGGTTAAATATTTTAATTGCGCTTGTTTGGCTTATTAATGGATTATTTTGCAAGGTGTTAAATTTTGTTCCCAGACATAAGGAAATTGTGTCAGAAATTTTAGGTAAAAAATACGCCGATTTATTTACAATAATGATAGGGGTTGCTGAAATTGGGATGTTTATTTGGATTATATCAGGGATGGCGAAAAAATTCAATGCATGGTTTCAAATTACGCTTATATTAATTATGAACTGTATAGAATTTGTACTCGTCCCTGATCTCCTTTTATGGGGAAGATTCAATATAGTTTTTGGTGCACTGTTTTGTTATGTAATTTATTTAATTAATAATCGTAAAGAAGTGAGTTATGGTTAATCTAATTCCTAAACATTCCTTCGAGGTAAAGGCACATTTTGAAAAAGCAATAATGTTAACTTTTGCAGTCCCTAAAGAAGATGTTTTGCCTTTAATCCCAAGTTGCTTGGAGCTTGATGACTATGATAACAAATGGGGTTTTATAACACTTGCTTTTGTGAAGACAAAAGATCTAAGACCTGTTAGATTTCCAAAATTTATGGGTAGTGACTTGATTTTATCAGGGTATAGAATATTCGTGAAATATAAAGAAAATGGAGGGAGGTGTTTAAGAGGTATTTATATTATTAAGTCAGAAACAGATAGTTTAAAAATGAAATTGATGGGAAATATACTTACACACTATAATTATAGTTTTTCGGATATTGAGTTAAATCAAGATTTAAAGGGTGGAAGGATAAAATCAACGAAAGCTGGATTTGATATTCAATATGAAAATTATTCTGAAAACTTACCTAGTGATTCTCCATTTCCCGATTGGAAAATTGCTCGAAAGTTTGTAGGGCCATTACCAAATACATTTTCTTATAATGAAGAAAAAAAGGAAGTTTTGATCATTAGAGGAAGAAGAGGAAATTGGAATCCAAAACCTATAAAAATTACAGAATATACCATCCCTTTTTTAGGGGACTTAAATTTTAGTAAAATAAAATTAGCAAATGCATTTCAGATAGAAGACGTCCCTTACATGTGGGATAAAGCACGAAAAGAAAAGCTCAATGAATAATAGAACTAAATATCAAGGGGTGTTCAATATTATTAGGTTCAATTGGCCTTTTTATATTATAGGACTGACAGGTTCACTTCTCTTGGTACTCGTACCCCTACCTTTTATGAGGTTTTTTTCACTATTAATCATCGGACAAATGTTTATATCACTTTTGGTTTCATGGTATGTTTATGATTTGTCAGGTATTTATGAGTTGAATTGGCTCAAAGAAATGGATGGAAAAGTACTAAATATAAACGCAGGTTTTGATGAAATATCGGTTACAATAAGAAATCGTTTTGAAAAAATAAATCTGAAAGTACTTGACTTTTATGATGATAAATTGATGACAGAATCTTCCATTAAGCGAGCCAGAAAGGCTTATCCTTTAGAAGCAGGAACGGAGTTGATAAAACCAACAAATTTATGTGTTAGTATCGGATATGATAAGGTGATTTTATTCTTTTCTGCTCATGAAATAAGGAAAAAAATTGATAGAGATAAGTTTTTTGAGGAATTAAACAGGATTACAAATACAAATGGGGAAATATATATAATAGAGCATTTAAGAGATTGGAAAAACTTTTTAGCATATACCGTAGGATATTTTCATTTTTACTCAAAAAAAACATGGTTAAGTACATTTAAATATGGCGGTTTCGAATTGATTGAAGAAGATAAAATAACACCCTTTGTAACACTTTTTAAATTAAAAAAAAATGGAAGTACATCTTAAAATTATAGGAATATTACTCATGTTGTTAGCATTGGTGCATACCATTTTCCCAAGATATTTTAATTGGAAAAATGAATTAAAAGAGTTGAGTTTGATGAATCGTCAAATGATGAAAATTCACACATTTTTTATTGCGGTAACTGTTTTTTTAATGGGTTTAATGAGTTTTGTTTTGAGTGAAGATTTAATTTTCACCGAGCTTGGAAAAAAAATATGTCTTGGTATAGGAGGTTTTTGGACAATTAGAGGAGTTCTTCAATTTTTTGGTTACAGTGCTGAGCTTTGGAGAGGAAAGTTATTTGAGACTATTGTGCATGTTGTGTTCAGTGGTTTTTGGATATATCTAAGTTTTATTTATCTCAAAATTGGGTTAGTATGAGTAAGTATGTCATCATATTTGATAACCAATGTGCTGCGTGCAGTCTTGGAGTGAGAAGTCTGAAAAAAATTGGGTTGATGAATTCTAAATCATCAATAGAGTTGGAGTCTTTTAAGGAAAATGACATTGCGTGTAATGTTGATCCCGTGCGAGCTTGTGATGAAATGGCTTTCATCGATAAAGATACATTAGAGGTAAGTTATGGGTATGATGGTTACACAAATTTATTCTTAGAAAAGTATTCTTTTTTAGGCAAAATTATGAAGAATAGAATTATTAAATGGTTATTCAACCCCTTATATCTATTCTTTGCTAGTAATCGAAGAATATTGGCACCATTAAAACCAACAGAATCTACCTGTAAGCCCACACTTAAAAAGAATTTTCGTTTAGGATTAATCCTATTAATGGCACTTTATTCAGGAATTATAACCTACATAAAGGGAGGCTTATTAGAACAATCCGATTGGTTTTCATTTTTAAATCCTTGGAAATTGATTTCTATTACGGGTATTGGATGGTTAATTACGGGGTTATGCTATAATGGAAAAAATAAATGGGATTATTGGGGGCATTTGTCTGTAATCGCTGGGACGGCCATTTTTATTCAAACTCTTGCTTTAGTGGGGTATTATTTTTCGCCAAATTATATATGGTTGTTTGGTTCAATGATCCTAAGTGACTTTGTAATGATTTGGATGCATTATCGACGAATAAAATTAATTGGGGATACGCAAAGGCAAACACTTATTTGGTGGGCTATTTTACACTTGAGTGCCGGAATACTTACGGCTACTTATTACAATTAAAGACTAATGGAACATTTCAAAAAGTTTAAATATAATTGGATTTTGTATAGTTCTATTGCCTCAATTATTGGTGTGGTTACATTTTACTTTTGGCCAATTGTCAGTGGTGTAGCCGTTACAATTATTCAGGCGAGTTTATTGAGAAAATTTACAGGAGAAAAAGCTTGGTTTTGGTTACTTAACCCTCTATTATTATTTGCATCAATATTTCTTTACAAAGAAGATGAGATTTTAGGTTTGGCAGGAACAATCTTAGCCCTAGAATTGGTTTTTTACATAACCATTGGCCGATTTAGCTACATGATGTGGTCATTTGTTATAGGTATTCCTTTAACCATTGGTGCAGTTATATTGATTTTCAGTGACTCTTCATCAAGTGATGGACTTTTTATTTTTGGAGCGATGTTTTTGCCTTGTTTAGTTTGGTTCGGACAAGCTCATTTATTATCTAAAGTGTTACCCAAACACCCTATAAAAAAGGCCTTAAATTCTGATATTTTAGATGCATTATGAAAACGCTAGTTAAAGCACAATGGGAAGATTTAATAATGATTAATTTTGAGGTTCCGCAAGAATTATTAGTGCCTTACATTCCACATGGTACAGAGCTAGATTTGTGGAGAGGGAGGGCATATGTAAGTGTAGTTGCATTCTATTTTAAGAAAACAAGGGTTTTAGGAATACCTGCATTTTACAACCAAAACTTCCCAGAATTAAACCTTAGAATCTATGTAAAGCGAAGTGTTCAAAACTCTCCAGAACGAACTGAGCAATTGATTGAAGTGAGAAGAGGAGTATCCTTTATTAAGGAAATTGTACCAAAGCCTTTTGTTTCTTTTGTAGCAAACACATTTTTTAAAGAAAATTATCAAACCCTTAAAATGAATACAGTATGTAAGCAAAGGGAAAAGCATAATCATCAATACAATCGATTTGAACTTGAATACTCAATAAGAAAAAATAGTGAACATAAGATTACAGCTAGTGCGAATAATAGAAAAGTAAATTTATTAAGTGACTCTTTTGAAGAGTTTATTGCTGAACATTATTGGGGCTATGCGAAGATAAATGACACGCGCACCATGGAATACGAGGTAAGGCACCCTAAATGGAAAATATACTCAAATGCAGATGTGAAATTTGATATTGATATCGGCGACCTTTACGGCGAGAAATGGGCGTTTTTAAATGAACAAACCCCGTACAGTTGTTTTTTGGCTGAAGGGTCAGCTGTTCAAGTTGGTTTTCCTAAACGATTAAAATAAAGTACCATGAAGTTTACAGGCGAATTACATGATGTTAGATTAATAAATTTTTCAGTAAAATTAGATGAGGTTCTTCCTTTAGTGCCTAAACAATTAAAAATATTAACAGATAAAGGGAGAGCAATAGTCTCCTTAGTAGACGTTAAATTAAAGAATATGGCCATTAAGGGATTACCAATTATTAAATTTGGCTATAGGCATTTAGCTTTTCGTTTATTACTTGAGGATCATCCACTGGAACCCAAGGGAGTTTATTTTTTGAAAAGCTTTTCAGATAAGCCATTTTTTAATTTTATTGGAAATTTAATTTCTAATTATAACTTATCCACAGGTAGTATTAAAGAGTATTTTGATGCTGTAAGTCTTAAACAGGACAATCAGTATATACATTATGCCTTAGACCCCTATTCTAAAATTGATTCTAACATGGAGCTTTATCAAAAGATAAAAAGAATTGATAGGGCCTATGCAACAGAAAAAGAAGAAACGTACGTAATTAGAATAACCAGAAAAAAATGGCCTATTGAACCCATTAAATGCTATCATTTTGCAACAAACTATTTTAAAACTGCAAAATTATTAGGCGCATTTAAGGTTAATGAAGTCATTCACTACACCTGGAATGAATCAAAAAAGGTATGAAAATTATAATTCTAGGAGGATCCGGTCAAATAGGTACTGTAATCACTCGAATGGTTACTAACGCTTTTCCAAATGCTGAGATTTTAAGTTGTTCAAGAAGTGGAAAAGGTCAAAACGGATACTCGTTTAATGTTTTTCAAAAAGACTGGAGTGTTTTTGGAAATGTGGATGTAATAATTAATTCGGTTGGAATTATTGCAGAGGAAGGTGAAAACACCTTTAAAAAGATTCACATTGATGTTGTAGAAAACATGCTTCATTCAAGAGCCAAAATGGGTAATCCAAAAATTATTCATATTTCGGTTTTAGGAGCGGATAGTCAATCTAAATCAGGGTATGCTTCAACAAAAGGATATGCGGATGAACTACTGAAAAAAGAGGAAAATGTCAATATAATTAGTCCAAGTTTTGTGTGTACGCCAGGAACAATGATGATTGGAAAACTCAAAATGTTGAATACGATGGCTAAATGGCAATTGGGATTTTTACCTTGTCCTGCTCATTTTCTCTCTGCAAAGTTTCAACCTGTTATGGGAGAGGATATCGCAGAATCAGTCATTCAAATGATTAAACAGGATTTAAAAGGGGAGCACATCTATGGCACGGGGCCAGAAATATATACTTTAGAGGATTGGATTAATATAGTAGGAAAAGGAAAAATCAAGATTATTCGTATCCCAAAGTGGTTAATCGATAAGCCGTTTAGAGTAGTTACTATTTTATTTCCCTTTATAATGAATAAGGATCAATACATTCTACTTGGAAAGGACAATATTCACGATAATTCTGTTTTAAAGAGGATTCTTGGAAGAGAACCAAAGAGTACGCGATCGTTCTGGGTAAAAGAATTGGCATAAAAAAAAGTCCTATCGAAATAGGACTTTTCATTAAAATCTATAGAATTTAAGATTATTTTCCAGCAAGCTCAGCTTGTCCTTCATTCATAACAATATTTTGTCGTCGAATGGATTCTTTGTGAATTAATTTCAAATATGTTTTTACAAATTCATCATCTAACCCCATAGCAACACCTAGAGCAATTCTTTTGTTAACAATTTCTTCCCATCTTCCCACTTGAAGAATCGTAACACTGTTTTCTCTTTTGTATTCACCAATTTGATCAGCGACTTTCATTCTCGAAGCAATTTTTTGGAAAATATCATCATCCAATTCATCAATTTCTCTTCGAAGTGCTTCGAGCTGATTTGCATCTGCTGTTTCAACATTTTCTTTTCGGAACGTTAAACCGTCTAATAATTCTGTTAAACCAGAGGGTGTTACTTGCTGTGCAGCATCCGACCATGCAACTGTTGGTGTAATATGAGACTCTATCATTAAGCCTTCCATGTTTAGATCAAGAGCTTTTTGACACACATATGGAAGTAATTCTCTATTACCTGCAATGTGGGAAGGGTCGTTCACAATATCCAACTGAGGGAATTTTCGCATCATTTCAATGGCCATATCCCACTTAGGTAAATTTCGAAAAGGAGTTTTTTCATATGTAGAGAAACCTCTATGTATAGCTCCTAATCGAGTAATTCCTGCTGCAGCTATTCGTTCTAACCCCCCTTGCCATAAAGCGATGTCGGGATTAATTGGGTTTTTAACTAATACAGGGATGTCTACTCCTTTAAGGGCATCTGCAACTTCCTGAACAGAAAACGGATTAACAGTTGTTCGCGCACCAACCCATAAAATATCAATACCTGCTTTTAAACACGCTTCAACATGAGCTGCATTTGCTACTTCAGTTGCAGTCAATAAACCTGTTTCAGCTTTCGCTTTATTTAACCATTCTAAACCAACTTCACCAATACCTTCAAAGGAACCAGGACGGGTTCTTGGTTTCCATATACCAGCACGTAGTACGTTAACTCTTTTATCTTTGGCAACATCTCTTGCTGTAGTTAGTACTTGCTCCTCTGTTTCCGCACTACAAGGACCAGAAATGACCATATGATCATTGATCCCTAATCCCCAGTCTTTTATTCTTTTAATATTCTCTAAACTCATTCTACTATTTTTCAAAAAATTCCCAAAATGGGTATACAAAGATAAGACAAAGTTTTTTCGCTCCAAATTTAATTTGTCAATTAACAATAATTTAAAGTTGATTCAAAATAAAATTTTAACCAACTAAATTTTAATCCTATGTTTTTCTGAATAATAGGCGATAACAAATAATAATTTGCCAAATTTTATTAAATCGGAATAAGATTTTTTGGAAATACATTTATTGCACGAAATTAAATTACTTGAACGAATAGTGTACAGAAATTAAATAATATGGATTAGGTAACTTTTCAGAGAAGGAGGGAAGTTCAATACCTCTAGAAATTTTTGCTCTTATATTCGCTACTTCATAATGTACACCAAGTCCTAGTGTTTGGTTTGAATAATAATCAAAGTTAAAACCAATATCTCTTAATAAATCTTTCGAAAGAAATCCATGTTCCGAACCAATTTGATAAAAAACAAAATTGCTTGATTTAAGAAAAGTAATGCTTAAATCTGTAAGAAATTGATCGTTTTGAAAACCCCAATACTTAGAATAGGTGCCTGAACATCCAAGAATAGTATTTTTTATGCTTATTCCACTTATGATGGTAGTTATATCAGGTTTTAAAGGGTAGTTAACTAAGAATCCCACTTTCGCATAACTTACATGTAAACTATCGAGTCCTTTGAAATTGTATTTTAAATAAGTTCCAAATGGTAAGTCGATATTTTTGATTGTATGTTGGGTTCCAGGTTCAGAAGGATCCGAAACCAAAATACTAGATAGATTCACATTGTACATGAAATATTTAATGCCTAAACCAATTCCTACATCAAACTGTTTTATGAATAGTCTTTTGGCATAAGTTACCTGACAAGAATTAATGGATTGGTTTGTCGACATGAAATCGCTAAGAACTTGAAAGTTTAACCCGTTTTTACTATTAATTTTCCAGTTTATCTCACCTAAGTAGGTGTTAAATGAATTGTCAATATCAGGGTAATCGTTTTGGTATCTAACTCCAATAGAGCTTTTTTTATGTGATATCGCATTGGATGGGTTTAAATATACATCTCTATCGTTTCTATCATAAAAAATAGCAGTTTGCCCAGATAAAAACAATTGGCAAAATAAAAGGAATAATACAATGTAATTACTTAAATAGTTCAACGGTTCCTTTTATAATTTCTTGTTTACTATTTATTAAAAGTTCAACGATATAAATATAAACACCACTCTCGCATGGTCTACCCATATAGCTGCCATCCCATCTTTGATTAACATCAGTGGATGTGTAAATTAACTTTCCCCATCTAGTGTAAATTTTTAGTGAATAATTACTCTGATTTATTTCAGGTCCCCATAAATCATTTACCCCATCACTATTTGGAGTAAACTGGGTAGAGATTTGATCTTTAATTTCTTGTACAGATTGCCCATATCCGAGATTAAATCCAGTAATTAAAATAAGGGATAATATGATTCTCATAGTACTAGTCTTTCGCCATCCAGGCTTTTGAATTATGCGAAAGCTTAATCTTTGCTAATGCTTTAAGTGCTTTTATTTTTTGTCCATAAGAACCGTAAGCAACTCTATATAATCCAGATTTAGAACGCCCTACAATTTGAGCGTTTGAGTAACCCGTTTTTTGAAGTTGCTTTACCATTTTGTGCGCATTGGACTTTATACCAAAGCAACCTGCAATGATATGGTAAGGTAAGGAGGTCGGCTGGGAATCACTTTTTACAATTACCTTAGATTTTTCAATTGAATTATTTTCAATTGCAGACGTTTTAGTTGTTCTAGCGAATAACTTCTCTTTTTCTTTTCTTTCAGCCTGAATTTCTTGAATTCTCTCTAGATTTGGCTCTTCATCTAAATGACCTCGATCTCTAAATTCTTGTCGATCCTCTTCATTGAATACAGTATTTACAGGATCAACATGCTCTAATGGAACATGAGTCTTCTCATTCACCGTGTTTGATCCAAATGAAAGAGGGGGAATGGAGAGAGATTGCTGTTGAACGTCAGTCCCCATTGTTGAAAAAGTTTGAAATAAACCGAATCCAATGATTAATGCGATTCCTGCTGCAATAGATGATGTTTTAGCAATTCGAAATAATCGAGGAGTAGCTATCTTTTTATCCAAACCACGTTCAATTCTACTAGCTAGATCAATTCTTTGCACAGGTTTTGCATGCACGTTGGTTAAACCAAAAGAAGTGCTGGCAAAGTTGGTTTCATTAAACTGTTCAAAAACGAGATTTCCTTCTTTATTTAGTACAAATGAACCCAATCCGTCTAATTCTAAGTAATTGGTAGCGGCTAGTTCATTTTGCCAAAATTCAACTTTTGCTTCAATTGCTTTAAGTGCGTCTTGGTAACTCAACCCTGTTTTCACAACAATCGATTGAGCTAAAAAACCATCATTTTTTGAAAGTTGCACGTTGAAGGAGATATTTTTCCCGGGTGGAATTAGAATATTTTTAGTAGGCTCTAACACAGCGGGGCGAAAATGAGTGACGAAACCACCAAAGTTTGGAATCACTAAGAAGTCTTCGTCAATCAGTAATTCTTTCGCTATTTTTTCTAGTCTAATTTCCATTTTTGAGGTCAGTAAAGGTATAAAAAACAAAGGCTTTTACAACATATAATTTACGATGAAAAAAGCGTAAAGTTCAACCCATTCATTTACAACTTATTAACAAAATGTCTTGGAAGATAATCTTCTATTTAAATGAATTCAGTCCCTTGAGTATTTAAATTTAAAAGGATTGTTAACTTTGGAAAATTAATCATGTTTCAGTTAAGTCAATATATCGGAGACTTTGGGGTTCAATTATATGTAATTGGGTTAGTACTTACTACGGTATTTTTTCTTTATAAGGAAATTTACAATACTTCAATTGTTTTTTTAGCTGCTGTAGCATTTTTGATTGTACCTGGCGTTATTAAAACGGAAGATGTTTTGCATTCGTTTGCCAATGAACAGGTAGCGGTTATTGTAATGCTTCTGGCCATTGGACAATTTTTAAAAAGGAGCCCTGTTATTGAAGAATTATTTCAGAAACTTTTTTTAAAAACAAAAGGGTTTTACAGTTTCACAGCAAAAATGTCTGTGTTTGTATCGATGTTTTCAGGGGTTATGAATAACACGCCTCTCGTTGCTTTATTGCTACCTTATGTTACAGAGTGGGGAAAGAAAAATAAAATATCGCCTAGTAAATTATTAATCCCGCTTTCTTTTGCCGCTATAATGGGAGGTGGACTAACCTTAATAGGAACCTCAACGAATCTTATTGCAAATAGTATTTTAGTTTCGGCAACTGGGAATGAGTTGGGGATGTTTTCGTTTTTTATCATCGGAGCTCCGCTTGTATTTATTGGTATTCTTTACATCTTACTCTTTGGAAATAGAATGCTTCCTGAAAATAAGGGTATGATCTCAAAATTTCAGGAAAATAAAAGGGAATATTTGGTAGATCTTTTGGTAAAAGAGGGATCTCCATTGGTAGGGAAAACAATTGGAGAATCCAACTTAAGAAGTTTAAATGGTCTTTATTTAGTAGAGATTGTAAGACCAGACAAAGTAAGAACAGCCCCAGGACCACAAGAGATTATGAGGGCGGGAGACTATATTATTTTTGCAGGTCAAACGGAAAACATTGTGGATGTACTCAATATGGATTTGGGATTGGAAATGCCAAATGAGCTCAGTCAATTGCGATCTAAAAAAGAAGTGGTTGAGGTCATAATGCCATTTAACTCTACGCTTTCAAAAAAACAAATTAAGGACACAGATTTTAGAGCCAGATTTGATGCTGCAATTATTGCCGTTCGAAGAGATGGTGAAAAATTATACGGAAAAATAGGAGAGATTACCTTGCAAAAGGGAGATATGATGCTTTGTGTAGCAGGGCATGATTTTTATAAACGAATTGAGCGATCAAAAGAATTAACATTGATATCGAATGTACGACAGCTTCAAGATATTGATGGGAGAAAATCACGTGCGCTAATCATTGCAACAGCAATTTCTATTTTTTTACCAGCCATTGGAGTAATTAGTTTGTTCCAGTCTTTACTCCTGCTTTTTGTATTCCTAATGTTATCTAAAGTGGTCTTGTTTGGTGAGGTTAAGCGATCAATTAATATTGGGCTAACTACCATTATGGGCGGGGCGCTATCGATTGGAGTGGCGATGGATAAAAGTGGTGCTGCGGAGCTTATTGCTGCAAATGGGTTAGCTATTCTTGAGCCATTAGGTCCTATTGGGATTTTAGCAGGGGTGTATTTGATTACAAATATTTTAGCTGCCTACATGACTAATATTGCGGCTGTTTCAATCATTCTACCAGTTGCAATTAGTTTTGCACAGGTGAACCATTATGATTTGATGCCCTTTGTTTTTTGTGTTGCATTTGCAGGTTCCAAAACTTTTCTTACTCCTATTGGATATCAAACAAATTTAATGGTATACGGTCCTGGAGGATATAATTTTAGAGATTATTTCAGATTCGGATTCCCATTAACTGCGTTATTCATGGTAACGACTCTTTTTATTCTTAAGGTATTATATTTCTAATTGTACGTTATTTGACTTTTTAGGAAAAAGGTTGGAGTACATTTGTTTTATGAAAAATATCAGCTTCATCTTACTGTTATCGATCGCCTTGTCAAGTTGTCTTTCCTCGGTGAGTAATAAAATTGTGAAACAGGAGAGAATGACTAAAAAAGAAAAGGCTCTTGCTATTTTAAATAGGGCATGGTTGACCCATGGAATGGATCAAATGAGTAAAAAAAAGGTATATGAAGTCATAGCAACTAATCATTGGAAAGGCATACAAGGTAAATTTGGTAAACTTTGGCCAAATCAAAAACAATTAATGAAGCTACAATATGCTGTGGGTACATTCGATTCAAAAGTTACTTTTTTAAATGGAAAAAAACAGGGAGAGGAACGAGGACTACAGGCATGGAAATATTATGTAAAAGAAAAGGGGGACTCTGTTCTTGAATTTAAAAAGAAAACACATCGTAAAACACAATTCGGATTAGCGGCCTTTCACTACTTTTTTGAGTTACTTGATCGATTAAAAAAAGTGGACTTAATTGCCTATGCAGGAGAAAAAACATTTAATGGGAATCAGTATGAACTAGTTTTTATTACTTGGGAAAAGCTAGAAAAACATCCTGAACATGATCAGTATGTATTATGGATTAACAAAAAAACAAACATGATGGATTATGTGCATTTTACAGTTCATGATACGCCTTTTCCAGGAAACATGGTCACAGGAAGTGTTGAGTTTACTCAGTTCAAGACTATTGAGGGCGTGAAAATTCCATTTGAACAAATCGTATATGTTGGCGATCCAAAAGCAAATCAAAACAAATACTTGCATAAATTAACAGTAAATGATTTTAAGTTTGATGCATTTGATAAACAAGTACTCTATCCTAAAAAAGAATTGATGTCTATTGGTGATTCAAAGTAATTCATCGAGTTAGCTGCGTTCTAAGACGATGAGGAATAGTTTCTATGTGTAGATGGATTGCGGAGGGTTATTTACCTCTTTAAAAAAAGGAGTTTACTCCCCTTTTCTTGACCTGTAGTTTTTATAAATCTTAATGCCCGCCATTAAGGCTAATGATACACCAATTAACCCACCAACCCCAATCAATGCATTCATTTCATTTTGAAGTTCTACAAGGAAAACAATGGCGAATAGGAGTAAAGTAGCAACTTCATTCCATAATCGCATTTTTGCTGAAGTAGTGGTGACAATATCATTCTTAAACTTCTTAAAAATTGATCCACACACATGATGGTATGCAATTAAAAGTAATACAAAAACAAGTTTAGCATGCATCCATGGCTCCGTAAACAAGTCGGGCTGAACTGTTAAAAGAGCGCTTCCAAAAATAACGGTAAGCACCATACTTGGCCATGCAATAATGTACCAGAGGCGCTTCATCATTATTTTATATTGCTCCGATAGAATGGATTTCTCAGGCTCTACTTTGTCTTGAGCCTCGCAGAAGTATACAAATAATCGCACCATGTAAAATAATCCCGCAAACCATGTGACTACAAAAATGATGTGTAATGATTTTATATATGCAATGCCTTCTGCTGTCATTATTATTCAAAGTTGATAACTTCCGAGGGATTTAGAGGTGATCCTTTAAACCATATTTCAAAATGTAAATGAGGACCTGTAGTAAATTCACCACTGTTTCCAACAATTGCAATTACCTCTCCAGCCTTTACAATATCACCCTCTTTTTTCAAAATAACGGAATTATGTTTGTAAATACTAATCAATTCATTGCTGTGTTGAATAGCAATAACATGTCCGGTTTCTGCTGTCCATGCGGCTAATACAACTTTGCCATTTAAAATACTTTTTACACCTGCGTCTTCTTCCGAAACAACATCAACTCCATAGTGGCCCTCGTCTAACTTAAACTCTTTTGAAATCATTCCAGAAATCGGTTTAAAAAAATGGAAATATGCGAGAGATTTCGATTCTTCAAAAATGGAAAAGTTTATAAAATTGTCCGGAAGCATTTCATCCTTTTCATTTTTTAATGCGATTTTCTCAAGGGACATATTATTTATAGAATCAACAGGAATCCCAAAGTCTTTTAATGCCGAATCCACTTTTAAACTATAGCTGATTTGACCATCTACCTTTTCTTGAAGATTAAATAAACGTTTTTGAACCTCCAGTAACTGAGCATGATCGGATGCTGATTCATAACCTGGAATGATAAACGATTTTATGGGAGTGAATGCGATAAGTGTATAAGTTAATCCGGATACTGCAAATGCGGCAAAAGCGATCCATACCATTAATCTACCTCGTGAAATATCTCTACTATATACTTCGAGCAATAAATCTTTATTAACGATTGAAAGGTGATACCTTACTTTTAATCGCTCCCAAAAATTATTTTTCTCTTTTTTCTCCTCCACTTATTCAAATAATGATTTTAGCTCTCCGGCATCTTTCGCATCCATTTTACCCGCCATAATTA
>CEUV01057609.1_pt1 | contig 34346 bp, 34 predicted proteins | sample 356401 | NCBI WGS metagenome assembly CEUV01 (sample SAMEA2622710, study PRJEB7988) | marine metagenome | isolation source: saline water (ENVO:00002010), including
AATTTCAGATCCGTCGGGAAGAACAAAAGAAATAGGATAAATAAATTTGAAACACTCTTCTTCATAATCTTCTTCGTAATCACCACAAAAAGTAATAATCAAATAAATTAGCTCTAAAAAATCAATATCATTATTTACTTCATATATTGAACCGCCTAGACTTATTGAAAAAGGATATTTAATTTCTGGCCCATCATCAGTATTATTCTCTTCATACCAAAGGTCTATTTTGTCCCAATCTTCATCGCTATTGATTGTAATTTCAGATCCGTCAGGAAGAATAAAAGAAATAGGATAAATAAATTCGAAACACTCTTCATTATTTTTCTGGGAATCAAACATGCTAGCACGAGCACTTGTGCTAGGACCAGAATGAATTTGGCGCAACTGAGAGGTTAGGCTTTCATTAGAATTTGTATTTGTTAATTCATTATTAGCAGCGACATTATCTTCAGTTATTGTGTTATTACATGAAAATGTAAACAATATTATTGTTGAAAATAATAGCCAATTTGTTTTTTTTCTCATTTTTAAAACATCCACTAAATTCAAAGTTAGTTTTTTTAAACAATTGTAAAGCAATATATTACATAGTTTATTGTAAAAATAATTTCAAATATAAGTGATTGAAATCGAACGTAAATTTTTAGTTTCTAATCTTAACGCTTGTTTGCAGCACCAAACCACTTCAACACGAATCATTCAAGGCTATTTGTCTTTTGATCCAGCAAGAACAGTTCGTGTGCGGAAAACAGACACTAAAGCGTTTATAACGATTAAAGGAAAGCCCAATGCAACCGGGGACACACGTTATGAGTGGGAGAAAGAAATTCCAGAAAATGATGCAGCACAACTTTTAAAGTTATGTTTGGGGCAAATCATTCAAAAAACCCGGTATGTTATTTCCCATAAATCTCATCTTTTTGAAGTAGATGTTTTTTCAGGAAAACTTCAGGGTTTGGTAATTGCAGAAGTTGAATTATCTGCCGCCGAAGAACAGGTAGATCTTCCAACATGGATAGGGAAAGAGGTCACAGGGGATTCACGATATTTCAACAGTGATTTGGCAAAAAAAGGACTAAAGCCCGAGATCATCTAAGTCGACCGCGTCATCAGTGTTATTTTGACTTCGGAGTTTAGCTAGCAACTCACAATCTAGCGGGATACTTACTCTTTCGGGGGCGGGGAAAGAATCTATGGACACTTCTAACAGGGGGTCTTCATACAATTTTTTCATATACAAAGCCCATATTGGAAGCGCCATCGTTGCGCCTTGACCATAGGCAATGGAGTTAAAGTGCGTTGCTCGATCTTCTCCGCCAACCCACACCCCAGTCACGAGGTTTGGCACCATGCCAATAAACCAACCATCACTTTGGTTTTGCGTTGTGCCGGTTTTACCCGCTATAGGGTTTTGGAATTCATACGGATATCCAGTTACAACCGTCCCAAAATAGGGATTATTTTCTTCTGCGCCTCGGTGTCTCAAACGAATTCCAGAACCAGATTCTGTGACCCCTTCAAGGAGCTTTACAGTAACATAGGCCGACTCTTCACTAAGTACATCCCGTGTTTCTGGGGTTGCTTCAAATAAAACCGTTCCGTTTTTATCTTCAATTCGAGTGACCATTACAGGCTTTACATAAATTCCCTGATTGGCAAATGCACCATAGGCAGCAACCATTTCATATACACTCAAATCAGCAGTCCCCAATGCAATTGAAGGAACATTTGGAATTTTTGAACTGATCCCCAAGTCGGCAGCGAGTTTACTAACTGGTCCAGGCCCCACTTTATCAATCAACCTTGCACTGATGGTGTTGACAGAGTTTGCCAGTGCATTTTTCAAGGTGCGCATCCCAGTGTATCGATCTCCAGAATTTTTTGGACACCAAGCTTCATGAGCACCAAATTTTCTTGCTTCAACACAATAAAAGCCATCTGGAAATGAATCACATGGAGAGAGCTTCAATTGATCAATCGCAGAGGCATAGACAAAGGGCTTAAACGTTGATCCAATTTGCCGTTTTCCCTGAAAGACATGATCAAACTGAAAGTGCTTGTAGTTGATCCCACCAACCCAAGCTTTTACATGTCCAGTTTGTGGATTCATCGACATCATGCCAGACCGCAAAAAATGCTTGTAGTGACGAATCGAATCAATAGGGCGCATGACCGTGTCGATCTCTCCTTTCCAGCTAAAAATTCTCATTGCTGTTTTTTGTTCAAAAGACGCTTTGATCTCGTCTTCCGTTTTGCCAGCAAGCTTCATTTTTCTCCATCTTTCGGATCGCATCATGGCCTGACCCATAAGTCTCTCAACCTCTTTTTCGGTAAGGTCTAAAAACGGTGCAGTAGGATTCCATTTAGGGGCATTTTGCTCAAAAAAAGCATCCTGAAGATTGGACATATGCTCTTTCACAGCGTTTTCAGCATAAGTCTGCATCTTGGAGTCAAGCGTAGTGTAGATTGTCAACCCATCCAAATACAAGTTGTATTTTTCCCCATCTGGCTTGGGGTTGTCCTGAATCCAATTCAGCATAAATTGACGGAGGTAAGCCCGAAAATAGGTTGCAAGGCCCTCGCGATGCGATTGCGGATTAAATTGAATCTGGAGAGGCAACTGCTGTAAAGAGTCAACCTCTTTTTGGGTGAGCATCTTATTTCGAAGCATTTGTTGAAACACAATATTTCTCCGAGAAGTTACGAGTTCAGGTCTCCGAATGGGGTTGTATAGAGACGAGTTTTTAAGCATTCCCACCAGCATGGCAGACTCTTCCAGAAGCAATTCCGAGGGCTCTTTTGAAAAATAAATATTGGCGGCTGAGCGCAATCCGTCCGCATTGTAATTGAAATCATACAAATTCAAATACATTGTTAGGATTTCTTTCTTAGCGTATCTCCGTTCGAGCTGTACGGCAATGACCCATTCTTTAATTTTTTGGATTACAGCGTCAAGGGTGTTTCTAGAACGAACGCCTGTAAAAAGTTGTCGAGCCAATTGTTGAGAAACTGTACTTGCCCCTCCTTTTTCACCAAGGTAAACCACGGCTCTTAGAGTACTTCGCAAGTCAATGCCAGAGTGATCATAAAAGCGCTCGTCTTCCGTGGCAATCAAAGCATCGATAAGATTCTTGGGAATCTCTTCATAGTACAGAGGCGTTCGATTGTCATTGTAATAAAACTTCCCAATCACCTTGTTGTCCGCTGAAAAAATCTGTGTAGCAAGGTTTGTTTTGGGGTTTTCCAGTTGACGGAATTCAGGCATTTTACCAAGCAATCCAAATCCAGCGGCTAAAAAAATGCTAACAAAGGACAAAATACCGATTGAAAACAAGATCCAAAAGAGCTTTATACTCCGCCGGTATGTTCCATTCTTTCCCTTCATTGGTCTTCTTGAATTCGTTCTATACCAATCCCCACTTCTGTAATCCCGCTGAGGACATCGATCGACTCCGCATGATCATTGTGCCGCATGGCGGGCTTGACTGTTAGCCGGTGCTCACCAACAACACGAAAACGGTGGGCTTCCTTAAACCAAAGCTTACTTTCATGAACCAAAAGACCTTCCCCGAGCCATTCTCCATCGGGCGTTGCCATTGTATAGGAAAGTGTGTCAACCAATTTTTCTCCAATGGGGTTTTCAAGCGTGGTAATTAGGTAAATATTAGCAAATGGGTACTCATCATTATTTCGCAAATACAAAAAAAGGTTTGCAGGAGCATTAATTTTTTCGGGAGTAAACCTAAATTCCACTTCCTCATGCTGAGGCCACCCATTCGAAAAAGAAAAAAACTGTAACTTCTCATTTCCCGAAACACAACCTCCTATCAAACCAATCAAACAGAGATAAAAAGCGGATTTCCGTGAAATGAACATTCGATTCAACATACAGATTAAGTACTATTTTTTCATAAAAGCAAGGGATTCAGACCTTCCTTTTTTAAAGATTTTATTGCTGTTCTTTGTACCTTTACGGAGAAGTTTCTGTTCGTCCTCAGGAAGCTGAACAATATCTGAACATGCATCAGAGCAGCAGTTGTTGTGTGCCTCTGCACAAGTCGGACATTGGATAAACAGCAAATGACAAGCTTCATTCGCACAGTTGACATGGGTATCACACAGTGTACCACACTGGTGACAAACCGCAATAACCTCGTTGGAAATTTGTTCGGCTCTTCGCTGATCAAACACAAAGTTTTTACCGCGAAATTTATTGTCTAACCCTTGCGCTTTTACTTGTCGTGTATACTCAATGATACCACCTTCTAATTGAAACACATTTTCAAAGCCCTTGTATTTGAAGTAGGCACTTGCTTTTTCACAGCGAATACCACCAGTGCAATACATGACGATATTTTTGTCTTTTTTATGTGACTGCAAATCTTCTTCAATCAGTGGTAGCGAATCTCGAAAGGTATCAACATCGGGAGTAATGGCGCCCTCAAAATGCCCAATTTCACTTTCGTAATGATTCCGCATATCCACCAACAGCGTCTCTGGCTTTGAAATGAGGTCATTAAAGGACTGGGCATCAACGTGAATCCCGCATTGGGTGACATCAAACTCACTGTCCTCAAGGCCATCCGCAACAATTTTGTCTCGGACTTTGATTTTTAGTTTTAAAAAAGATTTGTTGTTCTGTTCAACAGCAATGTTCAAACGAACATTTTCCAGAAATGAAACAGTATCAAGCATTTCCTTAAATTCATCAAAACGGATTGCTGGGACGGAAAGCTGTGCATTTATTCCTTCGTAAGCAACATAAATCCGACCCAAAACATTGAGCTTGTTCCAGTGAATAAAAAGATAATCTCGGAACAACTTTGGGTTTTCGATCTGTGCGTATTTGTAGAACGACAGTGTGAGGCGATCTTCGCCAGCTTGGTCAATGAGATTGGCACGTTCTTTCGCACTTAATGTGTTGTACAGTTGCATGCTATACTGATTAAGTTTGTCGGACAAAGGTACAAATTTAAAAAACGCATTTGGAGAGCTTGTTTTTGCGCCTAAAATTGTACTTTAGAGACTTCAAAAAACCACAATATGGCAAATGAAAAAGAAGCAAAATTAAAAGCATTACAACTTACTTTAGACAAGTTGGATAAAGCATACGGTAAAGGGACTGTTATGCGGATGAACGACGAGGCCCTCGAAGAAGTTGAAGCGATTTCTTCTGGATCCTTGAGCTTGGATGCAGCCCTTGGCGTAGGCGGATATCCAAGAGGTAGGGTTATTGAAATCTATGGCCCAGAGTCATCAGGAAAAACAACACTTACTCTACATGCTATAGCGGAATGTCAAAAAAGTGGCGGAATCGCAGCATTTATCGATGCCGAACACGCTTTTGATCGCTACTATGCGCAAAGCTTGGGCGTTGACATTGATGAACTGATTGTTTCTCAACCAGATCACGGAGAACAAGCTCTTGAAATTGCCGACAACTTAATCCGTTCAGGAGCTGTTGATATTGTTGTGATTGATTCTGTGGCAGCATTGACGCCAAAGAGCGAAATCGAAGGAGAAATGGGAGACTCTAAAATGGGTCTTCATGCACGATTGATGTCGCAAGCATTGCGAAAACTAACGGCTTCAATCAGCAAAACCCAATCGACTGTGATTTTCATCAATCAATTGCGAGAGAAAATCGGCGTGATGTTTGGCAACCCAGAAACGACTACTGGTGGGAATGCGTTGAAATTCTATGCCTCTGTGCGCTTAGACATCCGTCGCTCAACTCAAATCAAAGACAGTCAAGGGGGGATCAATGGAAACCGCACGCGTGTCAAAGTGGTCAAAAACAAGGTTGCACCTCCATTTAAGACTGTCGAATTCGATATTTTATATGGAAAAGGAATTTCTAAAAATGGTGAACTATTGGACTTGGGCGTAGAGGAAGAAATTATTCAAAAAAGCGGCTCTTGGTTTAGTTATGGAGACACCAAACTTGGACAAGGAAGAGATTCGGTTATTAAGTTATTCGAGGATAATCTCGAGCTTGCAGAAGAGATTGAAGATAAAATCCGAAACACCCAATCGGAAAAAGAATAGCTTAGGAATAACCCTCTTTTTGCAATTGCTCGCGAAAGAACGCGAAGGTTTTTTCTTTGAGTTTAGGAAGGTCATTGGCCGTCAAGCCGGTTGTTTCAATGGCAGGGTGAACAATTGCGCGAACAACCCCAGGAGAACCCGACCAGTATTTGTGACCAAATTGAAAGGGAAATCGTTTTTTACAATCGGGTAGCGTAATGGGAACGATAGGCATTTGGTATTGAATGGCCAAGCTAAAAGCACCATTTTTAAAGGGCGCCAAATAGACGTCTGGATGAGGAACGAGCCCCTCAGGATAAATGCACACACTGTACCCAAAGTCTAATTTTTTTTGTGCTCGGTGATATACGTTTTTTCTACTTTTTGCACTTTCCCGATCGACAAGAATTGCAGCGCGACGATATATGTAGTTAAATATTGGAATTTCTTCAAGTTCGCGTTTGCCAACAAACACAAAAGGGTTCCGAACCGCCATAAGTACGAGCATGATATCAATCATACTGAGGTGATTGGCTACAAACATATAATTCTTTCCTTTTTCAAGCGTTTGAAATTGCTTAAACCGAGGCCAAAACCCCATACCATATAGTATAATTGGCGACCAAACCCAACGCGCTAGCCAAAAGACGTGACGATACCATTGCTCTCTTTGAAGAAAAACGAGAAGTAAAGGAAAACACAAGAAAACACCAAGACCTGCAAGGATATAAAACCACACATTCCAAAGCCCATAAATGATTTTCTTCGCGAATTGTATCACGGGAGTAAAAGTAGTGATTTGGAGATAATCCAAAAGGCGTACCTTTGTAAAGGGACAAAACACATAAGAATGGCTCGGATTTTAACAGGAATTCAAAGTACAGGCACACCACATTTGGGGAATCTGCTTGGAGCCATTCTGCCTGCCATTGAAATGGCAAATCAAAGCAAAAACGACTCCTTTTTGTTTATTGCAGATCTTCATGCCCTAACCCAAATTAAAGATTCCAGCCAAACCAAAACAAACACCTATGCAACTGCTGCTGCATGGCTTGCTTGTGGTTTGGATCCCCAAAAAACAGTTTTCTATCGCCAGTCAGACGTACCTCAAGTCACAGAGCTAGCGTGGTACCTCAACTGCTTTTTCCCTTATAGCCGCTTGAGTTTAGCCCACTCGTTTAAAGATAAAGCCGACCGACTAGAAGATGTCAACGCGGGGCTATTTACTTATCCAATGTTGATGGCTGCAGACATTTTGTTATATGACGCACATCAAGTTCCTGTAGGCAAGGACCAGCAACAACACCTTGAAATGACTCGAGATGTCGCCAATCGATTTCACGCCCAATTCGGCGAAACCTTTGTACTCCCTGAAGCGGTATTGCGGGAGTCGAATATGTATGTACCGGGAACTAATGGCGGAAAAATGAGTAAGTCAAAAAATAACATTATTGACGTCTTTTTACCTGAAAAACAACTTCGTAAACAAGTCATGGGAATTGCCACAGACAGCACACCACTTGAGGAGCCAAAAGATCCAGAAAGTTGCACTGTGTTTTCGCTTTATCGTATGGTTGCTGAGGAGAGTGCCGTCAAACAAATGCGCCTTCAATATAAATCGGGAGGTTTTGGATATGGCCATGCCAAGCAAGCTTTATTTGAGACCTTACTTGATAAGTTTGCACCGGCAAGATCTCAGTTTAACAAGCTCATGGATGAGTCCCAACAAATGGATTTGGTTTTGGAGCAAGGTGCACAAAAAGCACAAGAAATTGCAGAGGAGGTCCTATCACGGGTACGCTCTCGCTTGGGTTTTTTTACATAAGCTGAATACTAGGGATTTTAATAATATCACCTATTAAAACATAAAAATTTTATTATTTTTGAGCATGCAACTAACCAAACACATTAGCTACTTACTATATCGATACGACTGTGTAACCGTTCCAGGTTTTGGTGCGTTTTTGGGAACACCAGCCTCTGCTGAACTCGATACGGATAACGAAACCATTTACCCACCAACAAAACAAATTTCGTTTAACGCACAACTTCAATCCAACGATGGTTTATTGGCCAACGCAATAGCCGTTGAGCAGCAAACGAGCTATGAGCAGGCCGTACGTCTTGTCCACAAGGAAGTGGTGCGCTGGAAGTCAATGCTCCATGACGGAAAAACGGTCGAGTTGGATCGTATTGGAAAGCTTCAGTTTAATGCAGAGAAAAATGTGGTTTTTGTTCCGACAAAAAATTACAACCACTTCGCAGAATCTTTTGGACTTCACCCTGTTCAGGCTCAAAAAATTGATCGAACCAAAGTGCTAAAAAGCACCCCAAAAATTATAGACTTTAACAACGATAGAAGTCAAAATCAAACGGATTCACAAGGTACAAACAACAACCCATTGCGACATATTGCTGCCGCTGCCGCCGCCGCCGTAATTGGTTATGCAGGTTTTGTGGCCTATGACGATTACACCCAAGATCAACAGCTCGCCCAAGAAATGGAGCTACGCCAAGAAGCAAAGGAAGAGGTACAACAAGCTATTTTTGATTTGGGAGAGTTGCCTAAACTATCGATTCAGACTATCCCCCAAGAGGCATATCACATCATTGGTGGTGCTTTTGCAGTAGAGTCAAATGCAGATCGATACCTTAAACAATTACAACAAAAAGGATTTGTGGGTGCCCAAAAGCTGGCACCTAATTCATATGGCCTGCACATGGTTGCTTTGGGCAGTCGTGTCGACCGTAGCGAAGCGATTGACTTTCTACGTCAAGTTCAGCGCACCGAAATCACGGATGCGTGGATGCTAAAACGTTAAAAGATGAATCCCAAAACACCTGCTGCGTCCAAAACTGTTCTCACAGATTTGGTTCTTCCAAGTGATACCAACCCCTTAGGAAATCTTTTTGGAGGGGAGCTTTTGTCGCGAATGGATCGTGCAGCTTGTATTGCTGCCGAAAGACATGCTGGGAATGTTGTTGTGACGGCTTCTGTAAACCATGTCCATTTTAGCAAAGCTGTTCCTTTGGGGAGTGTGTTGACTTTAGAAGCCAAAGTGTCGCGTTCTTTTCGGACCTCTATAGAAGTCTTTATCGATGTGTGGATCGAACCAAGAGGGTCATCAGAGTTGCGAGAAAAAGCCAATGAAGCAATCTATACTTTTGTAGCGGTTGATGAAAATGGTAAGCCTACTGCCGTTCCGCCTGTTCAACCCGAAACCCAACTTGAAAAGGCACGATACGATGCAGCTTTACGCCGTCGGCAACTCAGTTTGATTTTGGCTAAAAAACTATCGCCTGATGATGCTACAGAACTCAAAGCACTTTTTGAAGATTAGTATTTTACAGACATTGACCCTTCGTGTAGCGAATGAATTCAATTGAGTTGAAAACATCTTGATTTTGTACCTTTGCCCAAAGTGGGACTATGATACGCTCAATGACCGGATTTGCTCGGTCCTCATTCGAATCTCAAGATATCAGCATGACCGTGGAGATTCGAGCATTAAACAGCAAAAATCTTGAACTCAACCTTCGACTGCCATATAGTTATCGATCATGGGAGGACGAGTTGCGAACCGCCATCAAACCACAGCTATTACGCGGAAAAGTTGACGTCAACTTAAACGTAAATTATCAAGGTGCATCGGCTGCCGCTGAACTTAACAAGGATATCATTTCAAATTATATTCAGCAATTGCGTGAAATCGCAGACGTAACCCCCGCTGAATTGCTTCCCATTGCGACGCGTTTGCCAGATGCTCTCCAGTCGGCAGAAGTATTGTCAGATGATAACCAGAAAAAAGAAGTTTTTATCTTGGTTCATCAGGCAATAAGGCAGTTGATTGACTATCAGACTGCAGAAGGTCAAGCCATGACTAAGGATCTCAATACCCAAATCGAAAGCATCAAAAAAGGACTTGAGCATATTAATGACAAAAAGGATTTACGAATCCAACAAGTCCGATCAAAATTGCAAGACAACCTAAAAAGTTTAGCAGTTGAGGTTGACCAAAACCGTTTCGAACAGGAGTTGATTTTTTATCTCGAAAAGTTCGACATCAATGAAGAAATCGTTCGTTTGCGGCAACACCTTCTTTATTTTTGTGAAGTGATGAACAACGAAAGGGAAGCAAAAGGAAAAAAACTCGGCTTTATCGCTCAGGAAATCGGAAGAGAAATTAACACGATTGGCTCTAAAGCTAACTATGCATCTCTACAAAAAGAAATCGTTCAAATGAAAGATGCTCTAGAACGCATCAAGGAACAACTACTCAACATTCTCTAGATGGCAAAAGGGAAATGTATTGTACTTTCAGCACCCTCGGGAAGTGGGAAAACAACCTTGGCAAAACAATTACTACAAAACAAATCCCTTCAGCTCGCTTTTTCGATTTCAGCAACCTCTCGTGAGCCTAGAGCTAACGAAAAACACGGCGAGGATTATTTTTTTATCAGCCCAGAGGATTTTCAAAAACAGATCAATCAAGGGGATTTTATTGAATACGAAGAAGTTTACCCAGGCGTTTTTTACGGTACCTTACGTGCAGAGGTGGAGAGATTGTGGAGCGAGGGAAAACACGTTATTTTTGATATAGACGTTCAGGGGGGGTTACGAATCAAAAAACAATTTCCAGACCAAACAATCACGATTTTTATAAAGTCACCGAGCTTGGCAACACTCAAACAACGATTGACCAAAAGGGAAACAGAATCGACAGAGACTCTGAAAATGCGACTCGATAAAGCGGAAAATGAAATGAAATTAGCTCCAAAATTCCAACACATCGTTCATAATAACATTCTCAGCGAAGCTAGGGCGGAACTCGAGGAACTGGTGACACAATTTATTAAATCATGAAACGAACCGCCTTATTTTTTGGTAGTTTTAATCCTATACATTATGGCCACCTCAACGTGGCTCGGGCAGCAATCGAAACAGGAAAAATCAAAGAGGTTATTTTTATCGTTAGTCCGCAAAACCCCTTTAAACGCGATGTCGATTTGCTACCAGAACAACAACGCTTAGGCTTAGTTTCATCCGTTCTTTCCAGAGAAGAACAAATGACTTTTAGCGATGTAGAATTTCAATTATCACGCCCAAATTATACAATCAATACTCTGAGACATTTGGATGTTTCGCCCGATTCAAAGACCCACACCTTATTGATGGGTGCAGATATTTTTGTGCAAATGAAAACTTGGCAAGGGGCAGCGGAAATGTTATCTCACGATTTGATGATTTATCCACGCTTGGGATGGCAGCTTCCTCAAAAGAGCGATAAAATCACGTTGTTGGATAGCCCAATGATATCAATTTCGGCCACGATGATTCGACAAAAAGTCGAACGACAAGAGGAGATCAATCATCTTGTCCCTGAGGAAGTTGCAACGTTTTTCTACGAAACACACCTCAAGTAGCCCCCAAACACAGTTATCAATTGTATTTGATTTTTCGTAAAATTCGCATAGCATCTTTATGGTTTTGATATGCGAGATTGCTATAATCACGAAGTGGTTTTTGAATGGAAAAGAGAAGTTCTTTAGCTTCTTCAAAACCATTGAGATAGCACAGCATCAGGGTGTGAGAAAGGGTTTCAGCTTCTTTTTTTTGGGCACTTGTCAGGGTTTTGTTTGTCAGTAATTTTTGAGCAATCGCTTTTTGAGAATTCATAATATGATGAAGGAGCGTTTTCTCAAAAACAGGTGGTTCAAACAAAAAAACGGAACTCATTTGATAGCTCCCGTTGTTATCAAACTGTAGGTCAATCTGCTCTAGAGGGTAGTACTTATCGATATTGTTCAGCCCGAGTTTGACATATTCAATCAAGCGAAAGTGATTGGCGTCAAACTGGATTTCAACTTCGTCATAGGCAGAGTAAAATAATTTCACATGCTCATTGACCAATTCGATATCTACACGAGAATAGTAACATTTTCCCTTTACCTTTTTTTCAACCCCTGCCCAGCACACCACAAAAGATTCTTTAAATACTTTATACTGTGGATTAAGGCCATCGAGGTGTCGCTGCACAAAATCAACCACACCGTCAAGCGTGAGCTCGATATTGTTTTGTGCGTGTTTTTCAATTTCCGTTACGACTCTAGAATTGATGTCTTTAATGTTCACATCAAATGCTCTTGGGACGGAGGTACTTCCCTCTCTAAAAAAAACAGATCCTCCATAGTATTTCCAAATATTTTTTCGCAGCGTTGTCAGCGCCTCAGTGGGCTTGATGGTCACCAAACCAACCACTTTTCCCTCAGGCAAATGGGGAAAGTGGATGTTCTCATAAAGTACAAGAGGGGGGTTGTCAAGATAGGCATTAACAAGGTTTTGCAGCTTGGCATCATCAAAAAAATCGACACCTACGATATCATTGTCATGATCCATAATACCGACTACGATGTAGGAATTGCTTTTGGGGTTCGAATTTGACAGGGCACAAATGTGCTTCAGGAACTTTGCCTTCCCTTCTTTATTGCCAAGGTTGAGTTGCAGCTTTTTATCATAAAAGCTGTTTTCATCATTGTGCGCCAATAAGTTTTTTACCAAAAGGCGTTTGTTGATCATCAATTTAAAGGTAACCGCTCATGATCTAAAATGCAAATATGAGTTTGTGGGCGGATTGTTCTCAGTTGTTTCGTGTTAGGACTTGACAATATGCCAAAATGAAATCTTTCGCCGAATTGTAAACCCAAGTTGTCGATAAAGTTTGAGGGCACTTAGATTCGTTTCAGAAACATGTAGGTAGGGGGTTTTATTCTGCATAAAGATTCTATCAATAAGATGCTTGAGTAATTGTTTGGCATATCCATTCCTCACATATTTTGGGTGGGTAACCACTGCGCTGATTTCAGTGAAATGATCCATTTTCATCCGTTCCCCAGCACTAGCAACGAGAGAATTATTTTTGTAGACACCAAAGTAGGTTCCTAAACTGGGCGTTTTTTCTTTGATAAAACCTGGCTGAACTAAGTTCACCAAATCGATTAACTCTTGTTTTTGCTCAGCGTTACTTAATTCGACAATCCTCTCAGCAACCTTGATTGTTGCTGGGCGTTTAAGGATCATTTGGTTGCAAATATTATTTTTTATCCGTAATCCATCAGAACAATGTGGTCGATCACCAACGACATAGAAGTCTGGACAAAGTTTACTGTATTTATGAATCACAAACTCGCTCTTTTCGTTGGACATGAAGCTTCCAAATGGACAATAGGACGGATCATAAAATTTAGCACCTTCGTATGAAAAGCAGAACGGCTCATGCGTTTCCTCCAATGAGTACCAAACTGGGAAATCAAGCTTATCTTCTTCCAAAATGATTAAAACTTTGTTGTGAATGTAATAAGAATATTTGATCTGAATACCCCGCTTAAACGACCCGACACCAAATGTGCAGTTCATCAACTTTGTCAGACTCAAGATAAAAAAGCGAAAAGGGGGCGCTTTTTAACCAAATCTTAACAGATTTAAAAACATTTTTTGATCAACTTGCAGCCCTTAAAACAAGCATTATTTTTAGAATCAAATTTTTACCACATGGACGATAAACAAGTGGATATTAAATCCCTAAATGAAAAGATTGAAAAGGAAAGTGCCTTTATTGATTTACTCCAAATTGAACTCGGAAAGGTCATAGTGGGCCAACATCAGATGCTCGAGCGCCTGTTAATTGGACTTTTGGGCCAAGGTCATATTCTTTTGGAAGGGGTTCCAGGATTAGCCAAAACCCTCGCGATTAACTCCTTGAGCAAAGCGATTAAAGCTTCGTTTAGTCGGGTACAATTTACCCCCGACTTGCTCCCTGCAGATGTCATCGGAACGATGATTTATAACATTAAAGAAAACGACTTCAGTATCAAAAAAGGGCCGGTATTTGCCAATTTTGTACTTGCTGATGAGATCAACCGTGCACCCGCTAAAGTACAATCTGCCCTACTTGAAGCGATGCAAGAACGACAAGTAACCATTGGTGATGAGAGTTTTGCCCTCAAACCTCCTTTCTTGGTTATGGCGACCCAAAACCCTGTAGAGCAAGAAGGAACTTACCCACTACCCGAAGCGCAGGTCGATCGGTTTATGTTAAAGGCGATTATCGATTATCCGAACAAAACTGACGAGCAACAAATCGTTCGCGCACAGGTCAGTGGGGCAACCAATGCCATCAAGCCAGTGGTCACCACAGCACAAGTCATTAAAGCTCAAAAAGTGGCACAAGAGGTGTATATGGATGTGAAAATCGAGAAGTACATTATCGACCTCATTTTTGCGACTCGTTACCCCGAACAATACGGCCTAGAAGATCTCAAACCACTCATCAGTTTTGGGGCATCTCCGCGAGGCAGTATCAATCTGACAACTGCCGCCAAATGCTATGCCTTTATCAAACGACGAGGTTATGTTGTTCCAGAAGATGTACGTGCAGTGGTGCATGACGTTCTTCGTCACAGAATCGGAATTACCTACGAAGCAGAAGCAGAAAACATCACTTCGGAAGACATTATCAATCGGATTGTCAATGTTGTTGAGGTTCCCTAGCCGAGCCCAACAAATAATAGAATAAAACGGTATGGATACGAAGGCCCTTTTACAAAAGGTTCGTAAAATCGAAATCAAGACTCGCCGCTTGAGCAATCATATTTTTGGTGGGGAGTATCACAGTACCTTCAAAGGTCGTGGAATGACCTTTAGCGAAGTGCGTCCATACCAATTTGGGGATGATGTTCGTACCATCGACTGGAATGTAACCGCCCGTTATAACGAACCATTTGTCAAAGTATTTGAGGAAGAACGTGAGCTGACGTTGATGTTGTTGGTCGATGTCAGTCGATCTTCATTATACGGGTCACATGAGCAGTTTAAAAAAGAAATCCTAACCGAAATTTCAGCAACCCTCGCCTTTTCAGCTCTCCAAAACAATGATAAAGTCGGTGTGATTTTATTCACAGATCAAATCGAGCTGTATATCCCACCAAAGAAAGGAAAATCACATATCCTCCGAATTATTCGTGAGCTGATTGAATTTAAACCCCAAAGCAACCAAACCAACATCTCGGAGGCGCTCAAGTTTATGGCCAACGTGCAAAAAAAGCGTGCGATTGCCTTTGTACTGTCCGACTTTATGGATATTGAATATGCCACCAATCTTAAAATCGCTGCAAAAAAACACGATCTCACGGGAATAAGGATTTATGACAAACACGAAGTCGAGCTTCCCAATTTGGGCTTGGTCCCTATGGTCGACCAGGAAACGGGGAAGTACCAATTGGTTCACACAGGCTCCAAGAAACTTCAAAGCAATCACCAAAAACACATTCGTGAACGCGTATCCTATTTTGACGAATCTTTTCGTAAAAGTGGAGCAGGAACGATCTCTTGTCGAACCGATGAGAGTTATGTAAAAAAACTATTATCCTATTTCAAAAATCGTGGGTAGAATTTGTATTTCCTTTTTGTTTTTTATGCCAGCTCTCGTGCTTGCTCAGCCTCGCATTGCTGCGAGTCTAGATACGATTGCAATGACCATTGGTGAGGATATCCAATATCAGATTGAAGTTCAAACCGATTCAACAGCCCAAGTGATTTTCCCACAAGGGCAAACCTTCTGGCCTTTCGAAATTATCGATACCACAAAAGTCGATATCCAACAATTGGCAGACAAGGCACTTTGGAAACGCACATACACCCTTATTCAATTTGATTCGGGAAGCTATCACATTCCCCGTCAGCGGATTTTTGTGGATGGAGATCCAATCCTCACAGATTCCCTCAAAATCGAAGTATTTACCGTTGAAGTTGATACGCTCAAACAGCCATTACATCCCATCAAACCCATCATTGAGATTGACAAAAACAATGCGGGTTGGTGGCGCTCTTACCTTTGGGGCCTACTGGGACTCATCACCTTTATTACTCTTTATGTGGTTTATGGTCGCGCTAAAAAAAGAATCGAAGAACGTCGGAAAAGATTACCCCCTTTCGATCGTGCAATCCAAGAGCTCCAAGCCCTCGAATCAAGTGAACTAAACGATCAGGAAGCGTATAAACACTACTATTCATCTTTAACAGCCATCGTTCGAAGCTATTTGGAGGAAGAGGCAAACGTCAATGCCTTGGAAAGCACAACAACAGAGTTGATTCAAAAGCTTGAACTCATGCGAACGGTAGGGTCTTTGGTTCTCCAACCCCAAACCATATCCAACCTTAAAAAGGTGTTAGAGACTGCAGATCTCGTCAAATTCGCCAAAGCGGCTCCGGGCGTTGGTCTGGCCTACGCAGACCGATCAGCGATTGAGTCTGTCGTTGTCCAAACCAAAGAGGCAATTCCAGAGCCCACGGAAGAGGAACGCCTACATGATGAGGCCTATCGACAAGAACTTCAAAAACAACGTCGCCGCAAACAGTTTAAACTTGCAGGACTATCCGCACTTGGAGCTCTTGTATTGGCATTTGGAATATCTTCTTATGTATACGGATTCAATCAAGTCAAAGACCGTTTGTTGGGGAACCCGACCTTACAATTCTTAGAATCAGAATGGATCACGAGCACTTATGGTGCTACTCCGATTCGAATGACGACCCCCGAAGTACTTACGCGGATTCCTTCTGATAAACCCAACACCCAAACTTTCCGATTGGGAGTACTAGAAGACCCGTTTTCGTTGACCCTGCGAGTCGAGCAAGTATTGGGGGAAGGAGAGGTTGAGGTCGATTTGGCTGCACGTGCCGAAGGGATTATACAGGATTTAGAATCAAGAGGAGCAACAAACATTTTTCAAAAGCAGGATGAATACGAAAGTCCAACAGGTGTCAAAGGAGTTGTCATTTCCGGCTCTTTTGACTGGACACCCGCGGAAAGTGATGCTGTTCGTAAAGAATATACCGTTTATTTCTTTGCTGAGAATAGTGGTTTACAGCAAATCGAAATTGTAAGCAATCGAAATGATCGCTATGCAGAGGATATCATTGACCGCGTGGTCAATTCGTTTACCTTTAACACCGACGTCCAATGATTCTTCAAGACTACTCCTTTGCGAATGTATCTTTTCTATGGGCATTGACCATCATTCCATTTTTGGCAGCTTGGTTGTTTTGGCGTCCACAGCAAAAACAAAGTGTCTTGCGGATGTCATCCCTGAAAGGTTTGGAAAGCCCAACGTTCTGGACACGGATGTATCCTTTTTTATGGGCGCTTAGATTACTGGCTATCGCTCTGTTGATTGTCGCCCTTGCTCGACCTCGAACTGCCAATGTATCGACGCGAACCAAAACAACAAAAGGGATCGATATTGTGATGGCAATTGATATTTCGTCGAGTATGTTGTCTCGCGACCTTAGACCAAATCGTCTCACGGCTTTAAAAGAAGTAGCGCAAACCTTTGTCTCCGATCGGATTAATGATAGAATTGGACTGGTAGTCTATGCTGGGGAGTCGTACACTAAAACCCCAATTACAAGCGATAAGGCCGTTGTGACCGATGCCTTGTCAAACTTAAATTACGAACGAGGCGTGATTGACGATGGAACGGCGATTGGGATGGGGTTGGCAACGGCTGTCAATCGACTTAAAGATTCCAAAGCACTAAGTAAAGTCATTATTCTATTGACGGATGGGGTGAATAATGCGGGCTTTGTTGACCCGACGACCGCAGCAGGTCTGGCAAGCTCCTACGGCATCAAAACCTACACTATTGGACTGGGGAGTAATGGCAATGCCATGGCACCCATTGCCATGAAGCGAGATGGGAGCTTTCGTTATGGACTTACTCGAGTTGAAATTGACGAAGAACTCCTCAAAAGCATAGCCGAGCAAACAGGCGGGGTGTATTTTCGGGCGACAGACAACCAACGCTTGGCGTCGATTTATGACGAAATCAACAAGCTGGAAAAAACGGAAGTAGAGGAATTTACGTATACCACTTTCGAGGAGCATTTCCGTATTTTTATTCTTTTCGCAATGGCATTGTTGTTGTTGGAATGGATTTTACGAATCACCGTTTATAAAAGTATTGTGTAATGTTTCAGTGGGACGTACCAGACTACTTCTACCTTTTCATCCTCTTTCCGATGATGGGGCTTGCCTATGGGCTTTTACAACTGTGGAAGCGTCGTGCGCGTAGCCGTTTTGGTTCACCCGACTTGTTAGAAGCTCTCGCACCAGACAGCTCCTATTTTAAAAGCCACCTCAAATTTGTGGTCTTACTACTTGGGTTTACGGCTTTGATTTTCGCATTGGTCAATCCCAAAATGGGAACAGAACTCGAAACGGTCAAGCGGGAAGGTGTGGACCTGGTCTTTGCGGTTGATGTCTCCAAAAGCATGTTGGCGGAAGATATAGCACCCAATCGACTTGAAAAAGCAAAACGATTGGTTTCAGAAACCATCAACAAGCTGTCTGGAGATCGCGTTGGGATTATTGCCTATGCAGCGAGTGCCATACCGCAACTGCCCATAACAACAGATTATGAGTCTGCAAAACTTTTTTTACAAGCTCTCAATACGGACATGTTGTCTTCGCAAGGAACTGCCATTGCCGAAGCCATCGATCTATCAAAAACCTATTTTGACGATGAGAACCAAACCAATCGGGTGTTGGTGATTCTCAGCGATGGGGAGGATCATGAAGAAGGCGGACAAATGGCAGCAACCGCGGCAGCAGCAGAGGGCATTGCCATTTTTACAGTCGCTTTAGGAACCGAAAAAGGCGATGTGATTCCACTCAAACAAAATGGGGTCACCTCTTCATTTAAAAAAGATGCAGACGGTGAAGTGGTGATCACCCGAATGAATACAGACATTTTACAAACCGTAGCCAACAACACAGGGGGCTTGTTTTTAATAGGCGACAATACCAGTGAGGTTGTCAGCGCAATTACCGATCGCTTAGTCGCCATGGACAAAGCAGAGTTTGAAGCCAAACAATTTGTTCGCTTTAAGGATCAATACCAGTGGCTGCTTGCCATCGGTTTGTTTTTCATTTGCTTTGATTTATTTTTATTGAATCGTAAAACCAAATGGATCAAATCTCTAAACTTATTCAACGACAAATGAAACAACAGATATTAATTCTCGGTTGCTTGCTTGTCGCGCTTATGGGCTTTGCCCAAACTAGCGAAACAAAAGTGGAGGACAACTTGATTTATGATGGAAACGAACTCCATAAATCCGAGATCTATGCCCAAGCTGAGAAAAAATACCGCAGCGCCTTAGCTCGCGCACCTAAAAACACCATCGCCCAACACAATTTGGGGAATACGCTTTTTGATGAATCCTATTATGGGGAGGCGTTTAATGCCTATAAGTCTGCCACGATGAGCGCACAAAGCAAGGAAGAAAAGCACAGTGCCTTGCATAATATGGGCAATGTGTTTATGAATCAAAAAGACTATGCCAAAGCGGTTGAAACCTATAAAGAGGCTTTGCGAAACAACCCCAATGACGACCAAACACGGTACAATTATGCCCTGGCGAAGGAGTTGTTGGAAAACGAAAACCAGAACCAAGATCAAAACCAAGACCAAGAGAACAAAGACAACAAAGACCAACAAAATCAAGACCAGCAAAACCAGGACAATAAAGACAGTGACGAGCAGTCTCCAAAAGACGACAGCAAAGACAACAAAGACCAAGATCAAGAGGGGGAAAACAAAGACCAACAAGATCAGTCCGATAAAGAAAAAGATTCCAAAAACCAACAACAAGACCCCAAAACCCAACCCACAAAACTCTCCCCTCAACAGCTTAAAAATCTGCTTGAGGCGATGAACAACGAGGAGAAAAAAGTACAAGACAAGGTGAATGCTAAAAAAGCCAAACCCGTTACACCAAAATCCAAAAAAGATTGGTAAGATGAACAGCAAGCACTTGCTTTTTGGATTGTTGTTGTTTTCAGTTATTGGCTGGGGGCAGATCAACTTTGAGGTGTTTGTCAGCAAAAAGCAACTCGGACTGAACGAGCGCTTGCGTGTTGACTTTAAGATCGATAAGCCCGGAGATAATTTTAGACCGCCTAAATTTTCTTCTTTCCGGGTGATTTCAGGGCCAATGCAATCGGTGAGCAATGTGTTTACCAATGGCAAACGCACCTATTCGATGACCTACACCTATTTTCTAACGCCACTCCAACAAGGGGTGTATGACATCGAACAAGCACAGATTGAATATGAAGGAAACACATATAAAACCACACCAGTAACGATTAATGTCACCGAAGCGGTTGCCATTCCGAGAGACCCCAATGACCCCAAAAACATCGTGGATGAAAAGCTGCATTTGGTGGCCGAGGTTTCCAAACGAAGCCCCTATGTCAATGAGCCGATTAAGATTGTGTACAAACTGTATTTTGCCCAGAATGTAAACCCCACCGACGTGGACGTAGTAGATATGCCCAAATACAATGACTTTTGGTCTTACAGCGTGGATATACCCAATCGCGATGTCGCAACTTCAATTTATAAAGGCGAACGCTACAACTATGTCGAATGGCGAAAGGTTGTTTTGTACCCACAGCGTGCGGGCAAATTGGAAATCAAACCGTTGAGCTTAGACGTAACGGTCAATGTACCCACTGGTAAGCGAGATTTTTTCCAGCGGGTAATCTATACCCAAGTACCCAAGCTCGTTTCGGCAGGGAACCTCAACATCAATGTCAAACCCTTACCGAGCGAGGGGCAACCCGACAATTTCAGCGGAGCAGTTGGGGATTTTTCCATCGACCTTTCCACCACAAAAAAACAGCTAAAGGCCAACGAATCCCTACAAGCAAAAGTCAAAATCTCTGGACGTGGGAATTTGCGATTGTTTAGTTTACCAAGCTTGCAAACGCCAAGCGCCATTGAGCAATATGAACCTGAATCCAAAGAAAATATCCGTAGCAATCTCAGTGGGATGAGCGGCTCGGTAACGCAGAGCTATACGCTTGTGCCACAGTACCAAGGCAAATACCCCATCCCAGCAGTTGAATTCTCCTTCTTCAACCCAAAAACAAAACGCTATGAAACGATAAAGTCTACCGAACAACTCGTGGATGTCTCTGAAGGGCCATCGATGAATCGAGCGGTAAATCCTGCCACGCCATCAACAGCAGTTTCAATCGACACTCCCTTTAAGTTCATTGCTCTCGACACTTCATTTGTCGCGATCAATCCCTCAGTCTTTTTTGGGTCGGCAATGTTTTATGGGTTATGGATATCTCCGTTAGGACTGCTTCTGCTTTTTGCGATCTATGCCCGTCGCCAACGCAAACAGTTGGGCGATACAGAGGGGGTACGGATGCGAACTGCCAATCGCATGGCTCGAAAATACCTGTCTGAAGCCAAACGAAACCTCAACAATTCTGAAGAGTTTTATGTTGCTCTGGAACGTGCGTTGCACAATTACCTCAAAGCCAAACTCAAAATGGAAACAGCGGACTTTAGTAAAGAAAAAATCAAAAATATTCTTTCTCAAATCGGGGTGGAAGAACCCTTGGTAAATGACTTTGTATCGGTGCTCGAAAACTGTGAGTTTGCGCGCTATACCCCGTCCTCTGTCAAGGCGATGGAGCAAGACTATGCCAATACTGCCAAAATGATCACACAAATCGATAAACAATTGTAAGATGAGAATACCCATGATTTTTTTGTTCTTACTGGCGGTGCAATTGCAAGCACAAAACCCGGATTCTATATTTTCACGGGCCAACAAAAACTACAACCTCGGCAGTTATGAGCAAGCTCTGGCGGGCTATGATTCTATCGTCCAGCTTGGACTGCATTCTTCCGAATTGTATTTTAATATGGGCAACGCCCACTACAAGCTCAACCGTATTGCCCCAAGCATTCTCAACTATGAAAAGGCACACCTACTCGATCCCACAAACGAGGACATCCAGCACAACTTGCGCTTTGCCCAAAACATGACCATAGACGTTATTGAAGAGTTGCCACCAAATGCCTTTGATGCGTTTATCAATCGTCTTTCGGGCATGTTTTCCCTCCCATTGTGGGGTGGATTGGTGATTGGGTTATTGGCATTGGCGTGTTTGGCATTTGCGGTTTATTTGCAAAGCAGGCAGTCTCGGCAGAAACGCCAATTTTTTGTTCTTTCGCTATTATTGGCAGTGTTGAGTGTAAGCAGTTTTGGTTTGGCGTTGGACAGGCAAGCTCGAGACGCACAGCAGTCCGAGGCGATTATTTTTGCGCAAACAACCGACTTCCGATCCGAGCCCAACTTGCGTTCGGAGATTTTGGTGCAACTGCATGAAGGCACCAAGGTCAGGGTAGAAGACCAAGTCGAGCAATGGGTAAAGGTGCGATTGGCCAATGGTACAGTTGGTTGGCTTACCCAAAACGATGTGCAGCACATCGCATTCTAGCCTTCTAGTAGCCCATCGATTTGCGCCTTGCCTTCAGGCACATAATCAAAAATCCATTCCCCAAGACCGAGTAGGGAGTCACAAAGCAATGATTGTTCCATGATTTCGGTGGGGATAAATCCAAATAAGGCGTTGGCTTTCATCAAAAAAATCAGAATCACGCCCGAAAAGACAGCGAGTTTAAGCCCACCAAACAGCAAGCCCAACATCCGATTGACACCATTGAGCAGAACCAACTTGGCAAGGGATGTCAGCATTTTACCGAGGAGGGAAACCCCAAAAACAATTCCGATCGAGGTCAGCCCAAAAGCGGCCAAATCCACATAGCGTTTGTCCCAATCGATATGGTTGGCGAGTTGGTCTGCCACATAGCCAGAGAAGTGGATGGCACCATAGATCCCCAGCACCAAAGCAAGCAGAGAGGTCAGCTCTACAATGACCCCTTTACGAAAGCCCTTAAAGCCCCCATAAACGATGAGCCCGCCAAACACCAAGTCCAAGATATTGACTTCCACAACACAAATGTACAACGAAGATTGAGAATATATTTGCCCTTTTTTTGTCAGGGTCTATACGGACTGAATCGAAAGCTGTATTTTTGTAGCAGATTATGGAACAGTTGATCGATCAAATCCAAGTACATCTCGTCGAAGTGGAGGCCTTTCAGTCGAATGACCCCACAGAAATCGAAAATTTTCGGATTAAGTTTTTGGGAAAAAAGGGAATCCTAACAAGGCTTTTTGCTGCTTTTAAAGAGGTTCCCAATGATCAAAAAAAGACTTTTGGGCAACAGCTAAATGCTCTTAAAATTGCAGCGACCAATAAGCTGGAAGAGAGTAAAAAGTCGTCTGGCATCAAGTCGAGCATTTCTACATCTACAATCGATTTTTCACGTCCGGGTCAGCCCATAGGCGTAGGCTCACTCCATCCAATTTCGATCTTGCGCAATCAGGTCATCGATATTTTTTCACAGCTTGGCTTTTCCTTGTCTGCTGGACCAGAAATTGAAGACGACTGGCACAACTTTACCGCCCTCAACCTACCCGAACACCATCCTGCTCGGGATATGCAAGACACCTTTTTTGTGCAAGCCAATCCCGATATGCTGTTGCGTACGCACACATCATCGGTACAGGTGCGACATATGGAGGCCAACAGCCCCCCGATTCGCACTCTCTCTCCAGGACGGGTGTTTCGCAATGAAGACATTTCTGCCCGATCACACTGTGTGTTTCACCAAGTAGAGGGTTTATACATCGACAAAAACGTTTCTTTTGCCGACCTTAAGCAAACACTTTTGTACTTTACAAAAAGCTTGTTTGGCAAGTCTAAAATTCGTTTACGACCCTCTTATTTTCCGTTTACAGAACCCAGTGCGGAGGTCGATATTTATTGGGGCTTAGAGACCGAGGCAGACTATCGCATCACCAAAGGAACGGGCTGGTTGGAAATCATGGGATGTGGAATGGTTGACCCCAATGTACTGACCAATTGTAAGATCGATCCAGCAATCTATTCTGGTTATGCTTTTGGGATGGGTCTAGAGCGCATGGCGATGCTGCTTTATGGGATCGAGGACATCCGGATGTTTTATGAAAATGATATCCGCTTTTTACAGCAATTTTCATCGATAGGCTAGTGCAGCCCTTCGGCCACTTTGGCCATGACTTTTTTGGCAGATTTTTTCTCGCATAGAATTTGGTATACCGCCTCCATAATTGGAAAAGACTTATCGATTTCCTGAGTCAAGAGGTGGGCCGTATGTGAGGCGTAATAACCTTCCGAAATCATGGTCATTTCGCTCAGTGCCGATTCGACCGTATAGCCCTTGCCGATCATGGTTCCCAGCATCCGATTACGACTAAAGAGGGAATATCCAGTCACGAGCAAATCCCCCAAATAGGCAGAGTGCGACATATCTCGTTTGGTCTTGTGAATTTGTTTGAGAAAGCGTTTGAGTTCTCGTATGGAGTTGCTCATCAGTACACTTTGAAAGTTATCGCCATAGCCCAAGCCATGTGCGATACCCACGGCAATGGCATAGATGTTTTTGAGAGTACCTGCATACTCTGCTCCGATGATGTCGTCGGAGACTTTGGTGCGGATATAGCTGCACGCCATTTGCTGTGCAAGAAAATTTGCGGTGTCTTGATTGTGACTGGCCAATGTTAGGTAAGATAGTTTTTCCAATGCCACTTCTTCGGCATGACAAGGACCCATGATGACCCCGATTTGATCCCAGGGCACTCCAAAGGCATGATGTAGGTGTTTGCCAACCACATCTTTGCTTTCGGGTACGATTCCCTTCACTGCTGAAAACACAATTTTTGAAGGGAGAAGGTCATTAACTTCCTGTAAACTTTGATGAAGAAATGGCGAAGGAATGGCCAAAATCAGAATGTCAGCTTGTTTGACAACCTCACGCATATTGCTAGACAGCTTGAGCTGATTGGGGTTAAAGCTTACATTTTGTAAATAGCTTGGATTGCTTCCTTTCTGTTGAAGTTGAGCGATCGTGGTTTCGTTACGCAAATACCAAAACAAGGGGTCGTTTTGCTCACATAGGATTTTGGCAAGGGCGGTTGCCCAACTCCCGCTGCCGAGGATTCCAAATTTCATTGTGTTATTCATCTAAGAAGTCAACAAAACTAGATAAAAAGGAATGGCGCAAATGAGGGAATGTAAAAAAACTTTAACAAATGTTTTTGATTTAAGCGTCTGTTTAGTCATTACCTTGCAATAGGCAAATAAAATTTTGCCTACTATTAGTTTTTCATAGTTTAATATGGTTGGTTGGTAGAGGAGTGCATTGCGCTCCTTTACTTTTTTAGGGCCATTCAGACCAAGGAATACGGCTGAGCAAGAGAACAAGCCCTAGCAAATAAAATAAGCCAATCCGCACAAACCGCTTTCCACTTTCAGCTTGTCGTTTGTGCATCGACCATCCCATCGTGATCAGAACCACAGCAAGGATATTGGTAATTGGGTGCTCTACCAAATACAATCGTAGCGTGCTATCACCCATAACAGCTCCCATACCTTCCTGCCAAGCACTAAAGCGTGGAGACACAAAATAGAGGATCAATCCGATAAGCAATTGAATGTGGGTGACAATCAGCGCAAAGAGAGAAATACGTAAGTCTTTGATTGTAAAGGGCTTATTGGAAAAACGTCCAATAAAGGCATTAAAGATGGCAACAACTAAGACGCTTAGAACGATATACGCCCAATAAGAATGGATATTTTGTAGGATACTCATGACAAATGGTTTATTACAAAGGTAATCAATTCAAAATAGTTGTCATTTTACGATGTTTCTTGGGTTTGATGATCTCGAATTTGTTGATAAACGATATCGGCTTCATCAAGAATCATGATGTTCCCATTCTGTAAATGCAGAATCCGATCAGACAAATAGCGCACCACTTCAAGGTCGTGGGCAATAAATAAATAGGTTAAATCATAGGTTTCTTTGAGTTCGTTAAGCAAGTTGAGTACTTGCGCCTGAACCGAACGGTCAAGAGCCGAAACGGATTCATCGCACACAACGAGTTTTGGTTCAACTGCCAAGGCACGTGCAATTCCGATTCGCTGACGTTGACCTCCTGAAAACATATGGGGGTAGGCATTCATATGAGCAGCTTCCAAACCGACTTGTTTAAGAAGTTGAACAGCTCGATCAATTCGCTCCGCTTTGTTAGCCCCAATATTGTGCACCAGCATGGGTTCTGTCAGGATTTTTTCGACCTTTTGCTTTGGATTCAGGGAGGAAAACGGGTCTTGAAAAATCAGTTGCACGTCTTTGCGATACTTTCTTAAAACTTCGCCTTTAAGCGTATTGATTTTGGTACCGGAATAATAAATCTCACCACGATCGGGGTGGGTCAGCTTCAGCAAACAATTCCCCAATGTCGATTTTCCACTTCCCGAGCTGCCGACAAGGCCCAAGGTTTCTCCAGGATATAGAGAAAAGTCGATTTCATCTAGTACGCGATGAGACTGTTTTCCTTGTCGAAATATTTTTTCAAGCCCTTTCACCTCTAAGATGGGAGGTTGTTGATAGATTCGTTTGTGTCGTTTTTTTCTTTCGCGGGTCGTTTCATTAGGGTGCTTGACACCCCCGTTTATAAAATCTTGAACAGTTTGTAGGCGTTTTGGGCGTCGGTCGACTGGAGGGACGGCATTGATCAGCCCTTTGGTATAGGGCGATTGGGGGCGTTGAAAAAGTTGTTTGGCAGTTCCTGCTTCTTCACAAACTCCTTTGTTGAGTACCAATACGCGATCGGCCCAGCGCTGCACCAAATTCAAGTCGTGAGAAATCAGCACAATACTCATTTTGCTTTGTAACTGAATCGATTTGAGCAAAGCCATAATTTCTTCTTGCACTTCAGGATCAAGCGCCGTAGTGGGTTCATCTGCGATAAGAAGTTTTGGGTTACAGGCGATTGCAATGGCAATCAACACCCGCTGTTGTTGTCCACCACTCAATTGGTGAGGGTATCGATTTGCAATGGACTTGGGATCGGGAAGCTTGACCTTGTTCAAAAGGGAAAGCATAAACGCCTGTTGATCTTTTTTTGATTGTGGGCTGTGTAAATCGAGCATTTCTAAAACCTGCTTTCCGCAGCGTATACTTGGATTAAGTGCGCTCATCGGGTCTTGAAAAACCATGCCCATTTGTTTTCCACGAAGTGCTTGAAACTGCTTTTCATCAAATGGAATCAGCGATTGACCCGCAAAATCCATTCGGGATGCGCGTAAACTTTCACCCTGATTGGGGAGCAAGCCCATCAACGACATTGCAGTTACTGACTTTCCACTTCCCGACTCGCCGACGACTCCTAAAATTTCATTGTGATGAACCGAAAAATCGAGATCCGAAACCACCTCCACACCACCCAATCGAATGGACATTTGCTCAACGGTTACCAATGCTTGTTTCGGCATGTTTGCAAGTTATTCTTTTGCGCTTACATGTGCAATCTCATCGTCGGTGAGCAAGGGGCGCCGCGCAAATCGTAAGATGATTTGCGCCACTGCCAACACATCTTGCTCACAATAGCGAACAATGCGTTCCAGATTATTGTCCCGATAATACACTTGGGCAACTTGACTTCCGTCGATATCTGTTTTGGGAGAGGGGATATTCAGGGTATGTGTGAGTAGTTTAAGGGAAGTATAGTTCTTGTAGTCGCCAAATTTCCAAAGCTCCATGGTATCGAGATGAGGAACTTCCCATGGCTTTTTCCCAGCGATTTGTAGCGCTTGTGGTAATTCTAAACTATGAACCATCATCCGCCTTGCGATATAGGGGAAGTCAAATTCTTTACCGTTGTGAGCACATAGACGGTGATAAGGTCGAGAAAAATGACTGTTGAGCAGTTGGGAAAAATTTGTAAGGATCTCGGATTCTTCTCCGTAAAAACTTGTTATACGAAACTGCCGTGGTTTTGACTGTAAGGAAGTGAAATATCCAACCGAAAGGCAAATGATTTTACCAAACTCTGCCCAGATGCCAGCTCGCTCATAAAAATCAGCAGCGGAGGTTTCTTTTCGTTGGTAGCTGGTTTTATCGGCAAAAAGCTGTTGGCCCTCTTCAGAAAGGTTGTTATAGTTGGGATGTAGAGGAACGGTCTCGATATCGAGAAAAAGAATATTTTCAAGTTTCATTGTCAAGGGCTAACATTTGAACAGCCTCTCGAACAAACAACGGCAGATCTGCGGGCGTATCGGAATCGGGTAAATCGGGCATGCTGCGATGACCAAGTCTCACAACAATTAAGTCGTACGCTGGCAAGACAATTACATATTGCCCCAAATGTCCTCGCATACTGAAGAACGCTTTCCCGTCCACATCACCAAGCCACCAACCATAACCATATTGTGGGCTGGCTTTAAAGCGAGGGCGTATGGCTTTGGCGGTAAAGGTTGAGTCGATGAGCTGCTCGCCGTTCCACACTCCATGGTTTTTAAAAAGCTTTCCAAAACGAGCAAAATCCCGCGCATTGGCGTTCCAACAGCAATAGGCCTTTTCCAAATCATTGGTTTTGCTATCGATAATCCAAGAGGTTGGGTGCTCCACGCCCATCGGATTCCAGAAATAGTCACGAAGCAGTGTACGAATCGGCTGACCTGTAGCTTGTTGGAGTGCCATGGCCAGGAGTTGGGTGCTCCCACTTTGGTAAACAAATCGTTGTCCTGGTTCGGCTTCAATTGGAATGGTTTTCATCAAACTTTCCATGTCTTTCTCCACATAGGTTCTGGGGGTAATGGTGAGTAAATTCTCATAATCTTCTTTCCACTTCAGACCAGATGACATACTTGCCAAATCGCCCATACTGACTTCTTTGGCATGTTCTCCTGTTAGCCAGGGTAAAAAGTCGATTACTTTCTGGTCTTCGCTTTGCACATTACCCGCGTCGATGGCTTTGGACAAAGCTGCAGCAACAATCGTTTTTATCATTGAAAACGAATTGCTTTTGGAGTCAATTCCATAGCCGTCAAAATAGCGTTCATGCCATAGAGAGTCGTTTTTGATAATCAGAAAGGCCACGGTCTCGAGCTCTTCGTGAAGGCGATCGAGCGAGGGTTGGCTCGCGGTGCGATTATAATTTTCGTGCAGAGGCCAAGCTTGTGGGTTGTCACTTGGAGCAATCTCTGCATTGTCAAAATACAAATAATCGTCGATACCAGCCGTGGTGCGTCCGGTTTCCGATACTTTGGCTACGAGTTGAAAAACAAAACCATTTCCAGTGAGGTATAAAACTGCAACGATACCAACAAGGCCAATGACAACAGAACGAATGATTTTTTTCAATTCGATAGATTATATCAACCAATGTACAAAAACTATTCCAACTTTTTTGATATGCTTAAATTAGAAGAGTCACCGCATCTTTGGCGGAATAGCTCGCAATGATCGAAGCCCCTGCACGCTTAAAAGCGAGAAGTTGTTCCATCATCACTGTTTCGTAGTCCAACCAACCTTTTTCTGCAGCAGCTCGTAGCATGGCATATTCTCCACTGACTTGATACACGGCCAAAGGCACATTAGTGGCATCGTGCAAATCGCGGAGGATATCCAAATACGCAAGGCCTGGCTTGACCATCACAAGGTCGGCTCCTTCCTCGATGTCGAGAAGGACTTCATCCATGGCTTCTTTTCGATTGGCGGGGTTCATTTGATAAGTTTTTTTATCTCCAAACCCTGGGGCTGAGTCTAAAGCATCACGAAAAGGTCCGTAGAAACTTGATGCATATTTTGCAGCATAGCTCATAATACAAGTATCTGAAAACCCGCTATTTTCGAGTGCCTTTCGAATGTGCAGTACCCGCCCGTCCATCATATCGCTCGGCGCTACAACATCGGCTCCTGCCTGTGCATGGCTGAGTGCCATTTGCGCAAGTACGTCAATGGTTGCGTCATTGACGATGGCATTGTTTTCGATGATACCGTCATGCCCAAATGAAGAATAGGGATCGAGGGCTACATCGGAAAAAACAACCATTTCGGGTATAGTAGCTTTGATCGTTTGAATGGCGCGTTGCATCAATCCGTCGGGGTTAAGGGCTTCTGTACCAGCATTGTCTTTTAGGCGGTCTTCTACTTTGGCAAAAACCAAAACCCCCTTGAGCCCCATCTTCCAAAGCAAGCCAACTTCTTTTTGGATTTCATCCAAACTCATACGGTAAATGTTTGGCATGGAGGGGATCTCTTCCCTTATACTCTTACCTTCCACCACAAATAGGGGAACGATAAAGTCATGGGGGTGAAGGTGTGTTTCTTGCACCAAGTCTCTTAGCGCAGCACTTTTGCGTAAACGTCTTTTTCTACGAATAGGATACATCACTTATTGTTTTATCCAGTTAATGGGTTTTTGTAATACACGCACAAGGCGTTCTTCTTCCGATCCAGCGGCTGGACTGACGTTGTATTTCCACTGCACAGCAGGGGGAAGACTCATCAGTATACTTTCAATTCGGCCTTGGGTTTTGAGTCCAAATAGGGTGCCTTTGTCATGAATCAAATTGAATTCGACATAACGCCCTCGTCTCAGCTCTTGCCAGTTTCGTTGTTCGGGGCCAAACGGGAGGTGTTTTCGCTTGTTCACAATAGGGGTGTAACAATCCAAAAAGGCATCTCCTGCTGCGGTGACAAAGTTAAACCATTGCTCTAACGATCGTTCATCACTCGCACGGCAATAGTCAAAAAACAATCCGCCAACTCCGCGCGCCTCATTCCTATGCGTGTTCCAAAAATAACGATCGCATTTGTCCTTAAAAGTTTGATAGAACGCGGGGTCATGCGCATCACAAACCGACTTGCATTGCTGATGAAAATGTACCACATCCTCATCAAACAGATAGTAAGGCGTGAGGTCGATTCCCCCACCGAACCACTGATCGACAACTTTTTTGTTGTTGTCATAAAGCTCAAAATAGCGAAAGTTGGCGTGAACCGTTGGTACGAGCGGACTATTGGGATGAATGACCAAGCTGATGCCACAGGCAAAAAAATCACCCTGTTCTACCTTAAGGTATGCTTTCATGGGTTCGGGCAGCTGACCATAAACCTTGGACACATTGACCCCGCCTTTTTCAAATACCGCCCCATTTTCAAGAACCCGAGATTGTCCTCCACCTCCGCCGGGGCGCTCCCAATTATCGATTTGAAAGCGCGCTGCACCATCGATTTCTTCCAGTGCGGAGCAAATGCGATCTTGCAGTTGGTCGATATAGGTAGAAAAGCGTTTTTTCATCAGTATCGTCTTGGTTCATAGGATTTTACAATATCGATAAAAGCCTTGGCATGATCGACAGGGATATTGGGCAGAATGCCATGACCGAGGTTGGCGATATAGTTGGTTGTACCAAATTGTTCAATCATTTCCCGAGTTCGTTTTTGAATCTCTGGGATTGGGCTCAACAGCCGAGCGGGGTCAAAATTGCCTTGTAGCGTCATTTGGCCACCAGTGAGATAGCGTGCATTTCGGGCGGTGCACGTCCAATCAATTCCGAGAGCTTTTACCTTGGATTGTGCCATATCGTGAAGGGCATACCAGCAGCCCTTGGCAAATAAAATCACAGGAACCTCATCGCCGAGGGCATCGATAATTTGCTTACTGTAGTTCCACGAAAAAGTGGTGTAATCATCTGGCGAAAGCACACCACCCCAAGAGTCAAATAGTTGAACAGCATGAACCCCTGCCTTGTGCTTTGCCCGCAGATAAGCGATGGTGGTATCGGTAATTTTTTGTAGGAGTTGGTGTGCACTTTCTGGCTCAGAAAAGCAAAAGGCCTTGGCCTTGTCAAAGGTTTTGGATCCTTGTCCTTGGATCATATAGCAAAAGATCGTCCAAGGTGCCCCAGCAAAACCGATTAGTGGCACGCGATTGTCTAAGCGTTCCAAGGTTTGTGTGATGGCTTCCATCACATAGTGTAAACGGTCGTTGACGTCTGGTGTTTCTACCTTGTCAACGTCGGTTTGGGTGCGGATGGGATTTGGCAACCATGGCCCGAGATCGGGTTTCATTTGCACGTCAACTCCCATGGCTTGTGGAATGACTAGGATATCGCTAAACAGAATGGCAGCATCGGTTCCAATCTGATCGATGGGCATGACGGTAATTTCCGAAGCCAGTTCGGGCGTTTGGCAGCGGGTAAAGAAGTCATATTTTTCTTTGAGCTTCATAAAGTCTGGCAGATATCGCCCAGCTTGTCTCATCATCCAAACGGGAGGTCGTCGGAGTGTTTTGCCCGCAAGGGCTTGTAAGAAAATATCATTTTTTAGGGTACTCATCTTCTAAAATGTGTTGCAGCAGCAGCGACCAATAGGTCAGCGTCTGGCTTGGGTGAAACGGTTAGGTGCTCAGTCAGGGGGCGTACAGCAGTTGCGGTGGTTTCTCCGATGCAAAAGCACCAGCTTGCACCAATCGAATTGGTTTGCAAATAACTTTCCACCCCACTTGGACTGTAAAACAACAATCCCTGTGGTTCTGGGGTCTGTACACGTGACACCAGATGCGTGTGGTAGGCAGTCACTTCAGTATAGGAAATCCCTGTTTTTTGCATCCCGGCTGCAAAATCAGCTAATTTTCGATTTCCACAAATATGCAAAAAATGCTCATTTTTCATCGTTTTTTGAATAAAATTGACTAATTCTAGCATATTATGAGCTGTTTTAATCACTTTTTGCCCATTTTCTTCCAAAAGTAATTTGGTCTTTTCGCCTACGCAAAGAATCGGGTTTTGGTGTGCAGAAGCTGTTGGATTGGCCAAAAAAGAGCGCACGGCATTCTGACTGCTAAACACCCAATAATTGGGTTTTTTTGGAATCGAAAAGGGTTGGATTTCGATTTGTAAGGCATCATAATCAACCACATCACACTGGGCAGCCATCAAACGTTCAAGTTGATGAAAGCGAAGTTTTTTTGTCGACAACACAAGTGGATTACTCATGGCTTTTTAGCTTCTCGAGCACCTGTTCCCCGCCATTACGGACAAGGATTTCAGCAGCTTGTTTTCCAATATTGGGGTCTTGACGATCATAGGACTCTCGGATTTCAATATGTCGAGATCCATCGGTTGCGGTTACGGATCCCACAAAGGAAATGCGATTGTTTTGAACGCTAGCATGGGCACCAATTGGCGCTGAACAACCGCCTTGAAGGGCACGCAAAAAATCGCGCTCGGCCTGTACACAATCTTGTGTTGGCAGGTGAGAAAGCGGTTTAATATTTTCCAGAAGTTTGGTTTCTTCTGCTCGAGTGGTTACGAGGATAGCTCCTTGTGCAGGGGCAGGAATCATCCAGTCGATCAGGGTATAAATTGTAGGGTCTGTAGAAAGCCGTTCGAGTCCAGCTTGTGCAAATATGGCACCGTCCCAGTTATTGGCTTTGATTTTATCGATGCGGGTTTGAATATTTCCACGAAGGGGCACAACTTGATCATTTTTGTATGCAAAAAGCCACTGTGCTTGTCTGCGCAAACTACTGGTTGCGATGGTTCGCTGCGGAAGACCTTTCCAGTTCTTTTCTTGAAACACAAAAACATCACCAGCATGCCCTCGTTCTGGCACAAATCCCGCGACGATTCCCGCTGGGAGTTGGGTGGGTACGTCTTTCATACTGTGAACACAGAGGTCGACTTCGTTTTGGAGCAAAACCTGATCGAGTTCTTTGGTAAATACGCCTACGACGCCCATTTCATACAGGGGTTGGACGAGGTTGGTATCCCCAGAGGAATGAATCGGCACCAACTCGGATGTTAATCCGATTTGCGAAAGGGCGTTTTGCACCCAATGCGCCTGCCACAGTGCCAGCGCACTGCTGCGTGTTCCAATTCGCAGCGGTTTCAATTGGAAGGGATATTAAAAACGTCTTGGATGGTTTTTACACTTTCTGCTGTGTTGTCACTATTTCGCATATGATTGGCCACGCGATTTGTGATTTTTTGAATCAAGTGTTGAGAGAGTAAAGTGGCTTCTTCTGATTTGAGATGCGGATGTTTTTTTTGGTGTTGGGCAAGGGCCTGTTGCTCCAACTTCTCCATCATTTGTTTGAGGGCCTGCACTGTAGGCGCAAAAGAACGCGTACCCAACCAATCTGTAAACTCTTCGACAACTTCCTCGATAATGGCTTCCGCTTTTGGGATTTCTTTTTGGCGCTCGGATAGGGTATTATCTGTGATTCTTGACAACTCGTCGATGTGAATTCGTGTTACATTGGGAAGATCCAATACGTCGTCATCCACATTTTTTGGGATCGATAAGTCGAGAACAAGCAGTGGGCTTTCGGTGTGAATCAATGACTTGGATAGGGTTGGTTTTTCGGCACCAGTGGCGACGATAATAATATCAGCTTTTCGAATTTCGACAGGCAGATCGGCATAGTCTTTTACGATCAGCTTAAATTTCCCTGCCATTTTCTCAGCACGTTTTCGGGTACGATTGAT
>CEUV01084827.1_pt1 | contig 34196 bp, 24 predicted proteins | sample 356401 | NCBI WGS metagenome assembly CEUV01 (sample SAMEA2622710, study PRJEB7988) | marine metagenome | isolation source: saline water (ENVO:00002010), including
GTGCTGCTTGGCGTGACGGGGTCAGGCAAGACTTTCGCCATGGCCAACGTCATCGAACGGCTGAACCTTCCCACGCTGATCATGTCGCACAACAAGACGCTTGCGCGACAGTTGCATCACGAATTGGCGGGCTACTTCCCGGAAAATGCCGTGGAGTACTTCGTGTCACATTACGACTACTACCAGCCTGAAGCCTACCTGCCAAAGCGGGACCTGTACATCGACAAGGAACTCTCCATCAACGAGCGCATCGAACAGGAGCGCTTCTCGGCCGTGGCCAGTTTGGTGTCACGTCCGGATTGCGTCATCGTGTCCTCCGTTTCGTGCATTTACGGGCTGAACCCGCCCGAGACCTTCCTCGAGCACCACCTCAGGGTGCACGTGGGCCAGGCCATCGAACCGCAGGACCTGATGAAGGCCCTGGTCGGGCTGCAGTATGCGCGCACCAACACCGACCTTGAACGGGGCCAAGCCCGGTTGCGCGGCGAAGTGCTCGACGTCTGGATGCCGAGCCGCGACGATCCGCTGCGTATCCGCTTCGATTTCGACGGCGTTGTCGCCGTGGCCGTGTGCGATCCGGTCAGTTGGGAGGTGCTTGACGAACTGGAAGAGGCGTGGATTCACCCGAAGGAGTTCTTCATGACCAGCCCGGAGCGTTTTGAAATCGCCCTTGAGCGCATCGAGAACGAGTTGAACGGCCGTCTGAAGTACTTCGACGGCACGAAGGAAGTGGTGAAGCGGCACCGGCTGGAACAACGCACCGAGTACGACCTCGAAATGCTGCGCGAAGTGGGGCATTGCCTCGCGATTGAGAACTACTCACGGCATTTTGACGGACGTGAAGCAGGAGAACGCCCGTATTGCTTGCTGGACTTCTTCGCCGCGTGTGCCAGGCAGTTTCACGGCGATCCCAGCCGCTTCCTCGTCATCATGGACGAATCTCACGTGACCTTGCCTCAGGTCGGTGGCATGTACCACGGCGACCGGGCGCGCAAGGAGAACCTCATCGAACACGGCTTCCGTTTGCCTTCTGCTGCAGACAACCGGCCGCTGAAGCTTCCCGAATTTCAGAGCCTCGTGCCGCAAATGGTGTACGTCTCCGCTACGCCCGGTGAGCGAGAACTGAGGCACCTGTGCGAGGTGACTGGGCAGGCGGTGCCCGAGGGCCTGTTGCACGTCGCATCCAAAGGCGGAGCCGGCCCTGCAGACGTGGCCAAGAAAATCCAGGGCTCGCCCTCGATGTACGAGATGCTGCAAAGCATCGATCACCTGCCTCGTATGGAAATCCGGCCGACTGGGCTGTTGGATCCAGGCATTGAGGTCCGTCCGACGGAAGGGCAGGTGGCCGATTTGTTGTCGGAAATCAATGCACGTATCGAGCGTGGAGAACGGACCTTGGTCACCGTGCTGACCATCAAGTTCGCAGAGGAAGTCGCGGCGTACCTGAGCCGCATGGGCGTCAAGGCCCACCACCTGCATTCGGAGATCGACACCATCGAGCGGACGGAAATCATCAACGCACTGCGCCTTGGGCTCATCGATGTCATCGTGGGCATCAACCTCCTCCGTGAAGGGCTGGACATCCCTGAGGTCAGCCTGGTCGCCATCTTTGATGCGGATCGGCAGGGCTTCCTGCGCAACGAACGATCGCTGCTCCAAACCATCGGACGCGCGGCCCGGAACGCCAACGGCGCGGTGCTGCTGTACGCCGACAGCGTGTCGCCATCCATGAGTGCAGCCATCCGTCAGACGCTTGAACGCCGTGAACGGCAGGAACAGGACAATCAGCGCCGCGGCATCGTGCCGAGAACCATCGTCAAGGCCCTCCCACAAATGGGTCAGGAATCGGAGGGTCTCGTGGAAGGCACCACCGCGTCAGGACGAGGGGGCAAGCGCCTCGTGGCCCGCCGCGGCGGGCGTGCTGAAGGTGCTGGCGCGACCTATGTGGTTTCAAACAGCGGCGCGGACAACGACCAGCGGATTCCAATTGAATATTCGAATTCTCAATTGGAAACCGACAATGAACTACCTTCGAGCCACGACGCGCTGGCCAAGTTGGCCTCAGAACTCCGGTCTGCCATGGAAGATGCCGCGAAGGCCCTCGATTTCGAAGAGGCAGCGCGGTTGCGTGACCGCTTGATGCTCATCAACGACCGCCTCGATGCCGCAGGGATTGATTGAAGGGGAGCACGGACGAGGCCGGGCCATGGCGATTGACCCCGACCAGTTCGACGTCCCTGTCGTCGATTACGACTTCACGGCGGCCACCACGCCACGAGGACTCATCGACCAGATGGCCTCTGCTGGTGGGTTCACGGCAACGAAGTTGGCCATGGCCCGAGACATTCTGAAGGACATGCACCAAGACTTGACCGCGGTTGAACACGACCCATCGAAGATGCTCAACTGGATCTCCTTCCCAGCATGCCTCTGTGCAACCGGGACGCGCGGCTTCTTTGTCGAGGCCCTCAAGCGAAAGATGTTCAACGTCGTGTCCACGACCTGCGGCACCCTTGACCATGACATCGCCCGGGCCCATGCGGCGTATTACCACGGTGCGTTCGAATTGGACGACATCGAGCTTGGTGAACACGACCTCATGCGCTTGGGGAACGTCATTGTCCCCACCTCCTCGTACGGTGAAATCATCGAGGCTGTGGTCATGCCTGCACTCGAAGAGATCAGGACAGAACGCCTGGCCGAGACCGGTTTGACCGGTGCAGACGCGTGGCTTGGCTTCGGTTCCATCCACTTGGTGTGGGCTTTGGGCGAAAAAATCGGCACGGAGGATTCCCTCATCCACTGGGCGGCCAAGCATCGCATTCCCGTGTGCATTCCGGGCATCACCGACGGTTCCATCGGCGCACAGTTGTTCATGTTCAGGCAGAAGTATCGAGATTTCCACCTCGACACCCTGGCCGACGAGCAGGTGATGAGCGACCTGACGTGGGACGTCGAGACCTCCAACGCCCTGATGGTGGGCGGTGGCATTTCCAAGCATCACGTCATTTGGTGGAACCAATACAGAGGCGGCCTGGACGCTGCCGTGTACATCACCACCGCGCCAGAGCATGACGGATCGCTGTCCGGCGCTCGGTTGCGCGAGGCCATTTCGTGGGGGAAGATGCGAGCTGAAGCCCCCAACGTTTGCGTTGAAGGTGATGCGAGTGTCCTGCTTCCCCTGCTGGGCGCAGACCTGTTCACGTCCGCTTGATCGATTCAAGCAGCGCAAGATGGTGCATCAACGCCTCCCTGACGGTCATTTGGGGGCGCCACCCCTCCTTCCGTCGAGTGAGCATCAGGTCGTGCAAGGGGGCGAGGTCTGGTTCATCCTCGTCTGGCGTGGCGGCTCGAACCTGGACGGGAGGGCGCTGCGGTTCTGCCAGGACCTCAGCCGAAAAGGCGCCATGCAGCCCGGCCTCCCAGCGACGATGCAGCATCGCGGCTTCACGGAGCAATTCCCCCGTTTGCCAGAGCCTTCGTCCGCTCAGGACCATCGTCGCTGTCGGAAAAGGGCCACTGGCCAAGGCAAGAAGGGCATCCACAACATCATGCTCAGCGACCCACCAGCCGTCGCGGGCCCGATCGTCCAGGTGCAGGGTTGGCCACAGGTTGGAACTCATGGTCGGGACCACATCACGTGGAACCAACGTGAGAACGTCGTCGCCTCGCGCAAGCACAAGCCGATGATGCTCGCCTGGCCCGGAAAGATGGACCGTAGCCTCAGGTGATTCGACCACGACCGATGCACCGAGGGCATCGCGGACTTCGGCGAGACGGCGTGCGGCAGGGGCGATTCCGGACACGGGCTGGCCGTTCCGGGCTGCGTGCAGGATTACGGTTGCCGACAGACTTGGATGCAGGCCACCAACATCGACGGCCTCCATGGGCGAGCCTCGGCGCTTGACCCATATGAGGGCGCCGTTTTGTGATGTGCCGATTTTTGACGATTTTCAATTGGAAATACCACGATTTTATGCGAATTTCGCCCCTTGAGGCGTCAATCATGCGGTGCAGCGGGCAGATCCGGAAGGGGGCCGCTCAGGATGGCTGAATTTGATTCTGATTTCAATTGAAATTCCCGTCGAATTGAAACAAAATCGTCCCTTCACGCAGTTACCAGAATGGATTATGCGACATGCCGATTATGTTGATTCTTCAATTGAAATCGCTTTGTTATCGACGTATTCTCAATTGAACAGTTACATTATCCGTCGAAGACATTAAGTGTCCCCCTCATCACAGGTCGTGCAACGGGAAGGGAAAACATGGCACCAACAGACTACCACATCCAGGAGCTGATGCAACGAGATGTCTACGTGAAGGACACGAAGGTGGGCACCATCATCGGTGAGCGTCACCATCCAAACGAATCGCGCGTTCGATCCATGCGCATGCTGGTCGAAACGGACGTGGCTGGCGAATTCATGCGCAAACCGGCTGAATATGCGCCGCTCCCCAAGGAATTGGTCCACAGCATCAACGACGACGGCTCGGTCCGCCTCTCCAAATCCATGCGCGAACTGCAGCGCCGCTGGCGCAACACGGTGCGCATCGACGAACAACTCTACGCGCCTGACGAAATGCTCGACCGCGCGGTCCTGGACAACCAGGGCAACGAGGTGGGCATCATCACGGGACTGCTCAAGGTCAAGCGGACCTACAAGGGCTTCATCGTCACCTTGCGCATTGGTGTGCAACAACGCTTTGATCTCGGCGAGACCATCCGCCTGCCCCTCACGGCCATCGCCCGCACGCGCGACCGCCTGGACGAGGTTGTGTTGGGCCGCACCTTCGAACGTGCCATGCAGTTGCCGTCTTACATCGCGCTCAACGAGATGGACGCCTCTGAATTTGAGTGAATGCCTCACCGTCATCCTTTTGATGGCAGGTCAGGTCGGCGGCCTGCCCAAGCGCGGGTAGCTTAGTCGGTTGGAGCACCCGGCTGATAACCGGGAGGTCGCAGGTTCGAGTCCTGCCTCGCGCACTCCACTCCCCTCACGGGAAAGCCCTTCAAGCGCCGGCCGAAGGGAGTCACGTGGCGGTCGTCTCAAGCAGCAACGCACGGGCCATCGCGGAGGAGTTGGCCAGCAGCCTTGGGTGGGCTCACATCCCCGCAGAGTCGCGCAGGTTCCCCGACACTGAGGGTTATGTTCGCATGCCTGAGGAGCACATCGAAGCCATCCGGAACGAACCCGTGGTGGTGGTTTCCAACACCTTCCCCGATGCAGGCATCGTTGAAACACTGTTGCTGCTCGACCTGATTCGAGACCTTCGAGCGGGTCGGATGGAAAATTTGCGAAATATCGGCCCCCAGGCCATGGATGACGTCGGAACTGGCGTGATTTTGGCGATTCCGTATTACGGGTACGCCCGTCAAGACAAGCGATTCAAGCCCGGTGAGCCGATTTCGGCCAAAGCCATCGGCCGTTTACTCGCCTCGCATTGCGACGCGATGGTGGTGCTCGACCTCCACGCACCGGCCGTGCTCGAGGATCTGCCTGTTCCTGTGGCCTTCACCAGCGCGATGCCAGAACTTGCCGCGCATCTGCAGAACACGGTCCAGCCGGATTTCGTGCTCTCCCCCGACAAAGGCGCCATCGATCGGGCCTCTGCCGTGGCTGAGGCCATCGGCTGCGGCTTTTCCTACCTGGAGAAGACGCGCATCGACGCGCGCACCATCGTCCACAAAGCGAAGGATCTGGACGTGGACGGCAAGGTCGTGGCCATCGTCGACGACATGATTGCCACCGGCGGTACGATTTGCCGTGCAGCCGATGCTCTTCGCGCCCAGGGCGCCACCGCCGTGCATGCGGCCTGCTGCCACGGCCTGTTCACGGGCGGAGCCATTCACCGCTTGTCGAGCTTCGTGGATGGCGTGCACGCCACAGGAAGTCTGCCCAACCCACGCGGCGTCATTCAGGGTGGCCCCGCGCTTGCTCGGGGCGTCCATTCCATCCTCAACACGTGGACGTGAGCGCCGCAGACGTGTTCCGGTGCGTTTATATCCGGACCACGTGGCGCACGGCTTACCTACACGAGGAGGATATCCGATGAGTGTGCACGTGCGATACGAGACCCCCGAAGACGTCAGCAACAAGATCTACGAACTGGTGCAAGCCTGCAACGGCGGCCGCATCAAGCGCGGATCGAACGAAGTGACCAAAGTCGCCCTCCGTAAGACGGCGGCCTTCGTCGTGCTCGCCGAGGACGTCAACCCCCCCGAGCTCGTCAACCACATCCCGCTCATCTGTGACGACAACAGCATTCCCTTCGGCTACGTGCCTTCCCAGGAATTCTTGGCCAAAGAAGCCGGCATGGAAACCGGTGTGAAAGCCGCGAGCCTCGCCATCATGGATGTGCCCAAGGCCGCCCAGGAAATGCTCGATGAAGTGCTCGAACTCATCAAGGGCCTGCGGGCTTGATTTGAGGGATTCACATGAGCGAAGAACTCGGAGGATGGCCCGCTGAGGTCGTCGAGGTTGTCGGTCGGACCGGCATGACCGGTGAAGCCACTCAGGTCAAGGTCCGTGTCAACGACGCCCCCAACCCCCGCGACGTCGGTCGCATCATCACGCGCAACGTGCTCGGTCCCGTTCGCGTCGGTGACATCCTGATGCTCAAGGACACGGGCCGCGAGGCCCGCAAGCTCAACGCGAGGTGAACCTGATGCCAGAACGACGTGTGTGCAGTTTCTCTGGAGACGAGATCGAACCCGGTACGGGCACGATGTACGTTCGACGTGACGGGAGCATCTTGTGGTTCAAGAACTCCAAGGCCCGCAAGAACATGGTCCACCTCAAGCGCAACGCGCGCCGTGTCAAGTGGACCCGTCACTTCGTGAAGGGCGGCATCCAGTGAGCCACCGGCCATAGGATGCTTCTTGAAGGTCAGCCCGGTCGCCGGGTCAGGTGAAAACCATGCAGACCACGTACGTCATGATCAAGCCCGACGGTGTCCAACGCGGCCTCGTCGGTGAAATCGTCAACCGATTCGAACGCAAGGGGCTTCAGCTCGTGGGCATGAAGTCCATGGTCCCCGACCAAACCATTGCGCGCACCCACTACGCCGTGCACGCTGAGCGCCCCTTCTTCGAGGGCCTCATCAGCTTCGTGACCTCAGGGCCCGTGGTGTGCATGGCCTGGCGTGGCGTCGATGCCATCGCCGTCGCCCGCCGCCTCATCGGCTCCACCAACGGTCGGGAAGCTGACCCCGGCACCATCCGTGGAGATTACGGCATGGACATGGGCTACAACATGATTCACGGTTCCGACGGCGAAGACACCGCTGCGGCAGAACTGGCCCTCTGGTTCCCTGAAGGCGTCATGGAATGGACCCAAGACGGCCAGCGCTGGGTCTACGAATGACCGAGGTGAAGGGGATGTCTGACGAGGCGGAATCACCCGCCACTGAAGAAGAAGCCCCGGAGCGCGGTGAAAACCGACAACCGATCGTCAGCGTCCTTGGTCACGTTGACCACGGCAAGACCAGCCTTCTCGACTTGGTCCGCTCCATCGGCGTGGACCGCCAAGCCTCGGTCATGGACCGAGAGGCGGGTGGCATCACGCAACACATCGGCGCCACGGAGGTTCCCGCGGCGGTGCTCAACGACACCTGCGCAGCGATGATGGGTGGTCGGAACTTCAAGTCCCCCGGCCTGCTCTTCATCGACACCCCCGGCCACCACTCGTTCACGTCGCTGCGCTCTCGTGGGGGGCAGTTGGCCGACATCGCCATCCTCGTGGTGGACATCATGGAAGGCCTCCAGCCTCAAACCATCGAGAGCCTGGAAATCCTCCGCCGTACCCGGACGCCCTTCGTGGTGGCGGGCAACAAAGTCGACCGTTTGCACGGATGGTCGTCGGAGCGAGGGCGTGCCTTCATCGCGTCCTTCCATGACCAGCGCAAAGACGTCCAAGCGCTCTTCGAGGACCGATTCTGGAAGCTCGTCGGCATGTTTGGCGAGCATGGGTTCAACCTCGAGCGCTATGACCGCATCAAGGATTTCCGTACCGATGTGGCCTTGGTGCCTATGTCAGCGAAAGAAGGAGAAGGCCTTCAGGACCTCTTGACGGTGACCGTCGGGCTGGCTGAGCGCTTCCTTGAGGATCGGTTGACGGACACCCTCGGTGATGCTGAAGGCACCATCTTGGAAATGAAGGACGAGGTCGGGATGAGCAAAACCATCGATGTCATCCTCTCCCGGGGCGTGCTGCAGACGGGCGACCGCATCGTGTTCGCCACCTCAGACGGCCCTGCCACGACGCGCATCAAGGGCCTGAAGCGCCCGCGTGGGATGGCAGAAATGCGTGACGCGGGCGATCGATGGGAAAGCGTCGACCACGTTGAGGCCGCGTGTGGCGTCAAAATCGTCGCTCAAGGCCTTGAGCGGGCCTTGGCGGGAACCACCGTTCGATTGGCCAAGGACGATGAAGCCCTTGAGGCAGCCATCGCGGCATGCCATGAGGAATGCCGGGTCGACATCGATTTGCAAGAAGAGGGGGTGGTCATCAAAGCCGACACCATCGGTGGTCTGGAAGCCTTGGCCTTCGAACTCGGGCAATTGGACATCCCCATCCGTATGGCCACGGTCGGACCGGTGAACAAGCGGGACATCCTGACGGCTGAATCCGCAAAAGACCCGCTCAACCGCATCATCGCGGGTTTCTCGATCGCGCCGAACCGTGAGGTCGCGGACCGCCTGACGGCGGAGGATGCAACGGTGAAGTTCGTGGCCGGGGAGATCATCTACCACATCATCGAGGAAATCGAAACGTGGCGGGCAGACACCAAGGCCGCAGCAGAAGCCGCTGCGCGTGAAGATTTGGTCCATCCTGGCCGCTTGCTGTACCTCGAGAACCACACCTTCCGTGGACGTGACCCCGCCATCATTGGCGTCAGGGTCATCGGAGGACGCGTTCACATTGGTCAGCGCCTCATGCGCCCCGACGGCTCGCAGGTCGGTCAGGTGAAATCCCTTCGAACGCGGGATAGCGAAGACGTCCGTGAAGCAAACCAGGGCGACGAGGTCGCGTGCGCGATCCAAGGTCCAACGGTCGGACGGCACATCAAGGAGGGCGACGAATTCCTTGTGGACGTGCCGGAATCGCACGCTCGACGCCTCCGAAAAGTGGAGTTGACGGCCGTTGAAGAGGAAATTCTCGAAGAAATCGTGCGCCTGCATCGAAAAGAGAACCATTTCTGGGCCCGTTGAGTGATGCACGGGTGACGTCGCCCGCAAGCACGTTCAAATATGGATGGACAAGCCTACCAGAATGAATAGGTGATAGGATGCAGGCCGCCGATGCGAACACCGCGAAAATCATCAGCACCGTTTCCCAGATTGCAAACGACCTCATGAGCGAGGTGGGCAAGGTCATCATTGGGAAGGAAGAGAACCTCCGACGCGTCAGCGTGGGCATCCTCTCAAACGGCAACATGCTGCTCGAGGACTTCCCCGGTCTTGCAAAGACCCTGCTTGCGAACACCTTCGCCCGGGCCCTTGGATGCAAGTTCAAGCGTGTTCAGTTCACGCCTGACCTGCTGCCCTCGGACATCATGGGGACCTACATGTACGACCAGAAATCTGGTGATTTCAAACTCCGTGCGGGACCCCTTTTCTCCAACATCCTCCTCGCTGACGAGATCAACCGTGCTCCTCCGAAGACCCAAGCGGCCCTGCTTGAGGCCATGGAAGAAAAGCAGGTGACCATCGAAGGCATCACCCACAAGCTCCCAGCCCCGTTCGTGGTGCTGGCCACCCAGAACCCCATCGAGCAGGAGGGAACCTACCCGCTGCCCGAGGCTCAAATGGACCGATTCCTGATGAAGATGAGCATGGGCTATCCCGACCGCGCAGAAGAAAAGGCGATCCTCGCCCGTCGAAAGATGCGTGGAAAGGACGACCACGAAGTGGCTCAGGTCACGGAACCCAAGAAGGTCGTCGCCATGCAGCGTGCGCTTGAAGGCGTTCACGTCGACCCGTCCATCCTCGCGTACATCGTCGAAATCGTGCAGCGCACGCGCGAGGACCACCGCGTGGTCAACGGGGCGTCGCCTCGTGCTTCCCAGGCCCTCTTCAAGACGGGTCGAGCCTCCGCGGCCATCGCAGGACGCACCTACGTGGTGCCTGACGACATCAAGAGCGTCGCGATGCAGGTCATCAGCCACAGGATTGTCATGAAGCCCGAAGCCAAGATTCGAGGCATCACCGGCGGTCACATCGTTCGCAAGATCTTGAGCGAAGTCCCCGTGCCCGTCGTTCAGCCCGTTTGATGCGGATTGAGGCCGGGGTTGATAGGGGAGAGCCGGGGTTTTCTGTCTCGGGAGTGAAGGCATGGACCCCTACAAGATGGTCATCGCTGTCGCCAACCAAAAGGGCGGTTGCGCAAAAACCACCACGGCGGTCAACCTCGCTGCAGCCCTTGCTCGTGGGCATCAAAAAATGGGCTTGCCACCGGCGAAGGTCCTGCTCATCGACCTTGATCCACAAGGGAACTGCGCCACGTCCTTCGGCATCGAAAAGAAACGCGTCAAGAAGACGGCCTACGATCTGCTGACCAACGACCTTGGCGAAGAACTCCCCCTCATGGAGGAGTACCTCATCGGTCCCGAAGACCTGACGGCGTCCATGCGGAACGCGTGGATGCTTCGCAACGAAAAAGGCCGACCGCCAGCGACCCTGACCACCGAGAACCTCTGGCTCCTGCCCAGCGACATCCACCTTTCTGGGGCTGAAATCGAGCTGTCCCACAAGATCGGCCGCGAGACCCGCCTCAAGGAAGCCCTCGCCCCCATCATCGACAACTTCGACTACATCATTATCGATACGCCGCCTTCCCTCGGCCTGCTCTCCATCAACGCTCTCAGCGCGGCCAATTGGGTCATGGTCCCCGTGCAAGCCGAGTACTACTCGCTGGAAGGATTCAGCATGCTGATGAATTCGGTCAAGATGATTCAACGCAGGATCAACCGGAACCTGAAGATCTTCGGCGTGGTCATGACCATGGTGGACGCGCGATCGAAGCTCTCCAGGCACGTGTGCGATCAGGTGGCCTTGAGCATCCCGAACAAGCTGTTCAGCACCTCCATTCGGCGCTTGGTCAACGTGGCCGAAGCACCATGGTCAGGAGCGCCCACGGTTCTGCTCAACAAGCCGACCTCCTCCGGAGCAGGCGCCGGTTCCCTCGAATACTGGACCTTGGCCCGGGAATTCCATCGACGCGTGCAGGACATGCGCCGCGAATTCGGCGTCCGTGACCCCTCTCGCGTGTCCCTTGAAGCACAGGGCCGCCGCTAACCCAAAAGGGTCGACAAATCGCATTTCTGGGGATTTGGCCCTCGCGCGGCTTAAGTAGCGCAGAGAGGGCAGGAACCAACGGGATGCACGATGACAGCGAAGGGAATGACCTCCGTAAGCGTGAGCTACGAAGTACGAAGACAGTTGAACACCTTGCGCTCATTGGGCGGTTACAAGAGCGTGAATGAGGTCCTGCTGGACCTCATCCGCCACCAGCGCATGGCGCGCATGGACGGTAGCCTTGAGCTGCTCCGAGAGCGCGCGAAGGCCACCGCTGATGTTGACGTTGATCACCTCGTCGAGCGGTTGAACCTCGCTCCCTTCAGGGTGTGAGCGCCATGATGAGCTGGAAGCCACCTCGGGTGGCCTTCGAGACACGTCATCTCGTCAAGGCCCTCTTTGATTCGACCACGGCTGAAGCCGAACTGATGAACGTCGCCGCACGCGGTGACGTGGAAATCACCGCCTCTCGCAGCGCTTGGAACGGCGTGCTGTGGCTCATTCAGAGCACGGTGAAGGAGGGAGGACGGCCCCTCTACTCCGGTGAGGAACTGGCCAAGTTACGAGCGGATTTGCCCGTGCAGTGGTCTTGATCAGGCGTCCTGATTCTGCTCGAGCCACTGATGCCCGTACCATGTCCATTGATCCATCGTCCATCCATCCGGCAGACCACCTTCTGGCACCGGCGGGGCTTCCCGCTCGGGTTCACCCTCCGGTGGAGCGGATGCAGCTTCCGCAACCGCGGGGGCCGCTTCCTCGTCCGCTGAGGTGACGTCGTCGGTCTGAAGCACGACGTCCTCGACCATCGACGTGACCTCCGGCATGTCCTCCACAATCGGCTCATCCGCTTCGGCGGGGGCCGTGTCGTCAGCATCGTTCCACAAGTCATCGTCAAGGCCTCCGCTGGCGGAGAGCCCCGCCTTGCCGGTCAGCGCTTCTTCGTTCGCCGAAGCGTCGAACGCAAAGGCGTCGAAGGCTTTCTCTTCAGAGGGGCGCTTGGCACGCTTTGTCATGGCACCGAAGAGCACCACCACGACCGAGCAGACCACAAAGACACCTGCTGCAACCATGCCGACTTCTGTGACCAAGGCCATGTCCAAGCCGCCGCTGGACGAACCGCCTGCAAGGCTCTGATTCCAGTAGTTGTAGCTCATCCTGTTGCGTTCCGTTTCGTTCAGCGTGGACAGGTACTCCTGATATTCTGTGCTCCTCCAGCCGAGGCACACCTCCCGTAGGTCGTCGAAACTCAGCAAGCAGTGGTCCTCGATGTCGATGACCAGCGGATTGGTGTCGTTGTAATCGGCGTTGGCGCCGACGCCGTCTCCGTCAAGGTCCATGTGTTCGTCAGGATTGGCATCCATGCCTTCGCCGACTTCCGAAGCATCCGCCCATCCGTCACCGTCCAAGTCGGGGCAACCGTAGTGGGCTTCGCTGACGTACCGCGTGGTGGCCCCAAGTTCTGGCACGAGGGCACGGAGGGACGTCCCCGCTGCGGTCAGGCAAGCATCGGGCGTTGTGCCGTCTGGGTTGTCACCGTACCCGTCTCCGTCAAAATCCTCCCACTGGGTTCGATCCGTTGGGAAGGCGTCTGCGCCTTGGGCCACCAACCAATTTGCGTCTGCATCGGACCAGCCGTCCAAGTCCTGGTCTGGACAGCCACGTCGATCGTTCGACGAGAATCCGTTCGCATCAGGGCAATCGTCCGGGCGAACGCCGTTTGCTGCATCGCCGAAGCCGTCCCGATCACGGTCGGACCACTGGGTGGGGTCCTCTGGGAAAGCATCGCCATCTGGGTCGTCTTGGTTGTCGCCCACGCCATCGCCGTCAGCGTCTTCCCACTGATCTGCATCGTCTGGGAAGGCGTCTCCATTTGTGCCGTCGGCCTCGTCACCGTAGCCGTCACCGTCACGGTCGGACCACTGCGTGGGGTCGTTGGGGAAGGCGTCACCGCCTGGAAGGTCGGTGTTGTCTCCATAGCCGTCACCGTCGCTGTCCGTGGTTTGTCCTGCATCGTCCGGGAAGTCATCCGTTGCATCGGCCACGCCGTCACCGTCTGCATCGAGGTCCAACAGGCGAACGCGCGTGCTGGTTGAGGTGATGCTGACCAAATGGACGGTCCCGTCGTTCTTGCTCACGATGGAGATGACCTTCCCCGTCGCTTGGTGTTCTTGCGACACGGTAAGGGTGCTGTCAAGGTGAACCGAACGGCCGTTTTGGTGCCCAACCCAGACACCCCCTTGTCCGTCAAGCGAAAGGGACGTGACCGGTGCAGTACCGCTGACCGCTTCCTCGGAGGCCCAGGTGGTGGTGTTCCAGCGCACAACGCGCCCGTTGGAAAGTCCGGCCCACACCTGATCCCCGTCTTCGAGGAGTTGTGTTGGTGCCCCACCGAGGCCCGTCAGGTCTTGATCTTGGATGCCTTCGTCGGTGTGCACACGGAGCCGTGCGTCAAAGCCACCCGTGAGCACCCTGCCGTCATCGAGGATCAGCAAGGAGCAAATGCCTGCGCTCATGACACTGGTTCGCACCCCTGAGGGGCCACCCGTCTCATGCTCGATGGCTTGACGCAGGCCACCGTTGTGCACAACCCACACGTCCCCGTCGTCGTCCCAATCGACGTCGTCCACGGGGTCTGGAAGGTCGATTTCGAGGGTCACCTGGTCGGTATCCAGGTCCATCACCAAAGCTCCATTCGCGTGACCAACCGCCAACAAGGAAGCGTCAACGTCCAAACGAGCTGCGTTCACAGTGACGTTCAGATCGACGGCCCGGGTCACCTGATACGCCCCTCCGTTCCAGCGCAGGGCCATGAAGACCCCATCGCCATCCAGGGTGAGCACTTCGTCGCCACCGGCTGAATACCACAGCACCACGGGTTCCGGCCCCTGGTGAACCTCTCCTCCGTCAATGAGGGAAGCAGACCCCGTCATCGCGAAGGTCCCGAGGACAAACAAGACGGTGAGGAGGACCGCACGAAGCGCTCGCATGGACCGTGATGGACCTCATGGCCTTGAATGGCTCGTTTCTTCGCTCAGTCCTCATCCGAGGGCTCAAGCCGCTCAACGGGCGTCAACTGACGGGGGGTCATGGTGGTGACGGGTTGCAGCACGGGGGTTTCTCCGGCGGCGGAAAGCACCGGCATCGCTGGCTTCAGCACGGCCGTGGGACGAGGCGTCCCGAGCGCATGCAGCGTCCGGACGGGTTGGAGGATCGGCCGATCGCCGAACACCTCCCCTCCCGCCTTGACGGGCGTGGCGACGGGCGTTGGAAGCGCGGCTTCAGGAATCGCGTCCACCGGCGCTTCCAGCATGGCTTCCATTTCGGACTCCGCCACGTCGTCGTGGGCCTCCTCAAGGACGGCGTCCATGGTGACCTCGGAAGTTTCCACAGGCGCAGGCAGCGTGTTGTCTTCCTCGCTGACAGCCGGCTCAACGGCGGGCGGGGCCTCAGAGGATTCGACGTCCACCTCGTTGGTCGCGGGTTCAAGGGGAACGACGTTGGAGGGTAATCCCGCCTCTGGCTCAACCGAAGTGACGGGCGATTGCACGGGAGCTGCTGGAGCCACGACGGGCGTCTTGACCTGCTTGACGGCCTTGACGACCGGCGCTGGCGCCGAGGGAGCCAAGGCACGCGCCGACGAGGTCGGGGCGCGCATGCCTGCGAGACCCATGCGCGGTTGCTGAGCCTGCGCGGCCTGAGCCATGGGGCCTCGGAGCGTGCGCCCTGCAGCAGCCCCGAGCGAATCGGGGCGTGCACCGAGCGCTGAGGCATCGGCCGGAGCCGCAGCCGTGGCACCTTGCCCGGAAATTGACGCGAGCCACTGTTGACGCTTGTCGATGCGCTGGTCTTGGCTCTGAAGTTGGCGCATCTCTGCCTCGCGCTCGGCGAGGGTGGCCTCATCGGTGGCAATCTCACCCTCGATCTGTGAAGTGATGCTCTCACGCATCCGTTCCTCGGCCATGGTCTTGAACTCGTCCATCTTCTTGGACAAGCCAGAGATGCGGTCTCGGATCTCAGCACGCTTGAGGCCCAGTTGGGCCTCGATTTCTGCCCGGATGCGTGCTTCCTTTCGTCGCACGTCGATGAGGGCCTTGTTGCGCATGATCTCCTCGCGCTTGTCGAGTTGGCGCTCGAGCTGCGTGGCGACCTCGTCCATCTTTCGCTCGCGGAAGGCGGTCAGGCGCTCTTCCATGTCCAACTCAAGTTCGAGGACCGTCTCTTCCTTCAGCAGGTCAAGATCAGTGTCCCAAGCCAAGCGCTCGTTGCGGAGGCTCGCGTCCACTTCGGACATGATGGCCTTGCGCGCAGCGGCCTCCCGGCTTTGGAACTCGAGTTCGAGCCGCTCGGTCCATTCCTCGCGCTTGGCGGCATGCTTGGCTTCCAACTCCTCGCGGAGTTGTGCCTCGCGCTCATACCTGAAACGAGCAAGTCGATTTTGAATCTCGGATTCGCGTGCCTCACGGTAGCGCTCGAAGTCCTCGTTGGTGCTGGCTTCGAGTTCCTCCTCAACCTGTGAACGCAGTGCGTGTTCAACCTCGTCGATGGCTTTGCCGTAACTCAGGTCGAAGCGCTCGCGGAGGCGCGCCTTCCTGTCCGAAAGCCGCTCAGCAAAGCGCTGTTCAAGCTGATGTTCGACCTCATGGCGCAATTCATCACGCCGTCGTGCGATGGCCAATTCGACGTCTTCGCGCATCCGCTGCTCGAGGTCCTCCGTGTCTTGGCGAAGCCGGACCTCCAGCTCCTGCTGAATTTCGGAGCCGAGATCGGCTTCCAACCGCTGACTTCGTCGTGCGTATTCCGCTCGAAGGGCTGCTTCCCGATGGTTGAGACGTTGTCGGACCTGTTGTTCCAACCGTGTCCGGATGCCGTGCCTCAACTGTTCCTCGCGCTCGGCGAGAACAGCATCTTGCTCATCCTTGAGCCGCTCGATTTCCAAGGATTCCAACGCTTGGTACCTGGATTCCATCTCTTGGGCGATCTCGTCCTCAAGCACGCGAACGCGGCGGTGCAGGCGCTGATTTTGCTCGAGCTGGAGGCGCTGCTTGGCCACGTCAAGTCGATGTTCGTGTTCTTGCTCGAGTTGTTGGCGAAGGTCGTGCTCAATGCGCCCCTTCTCCTCTTCCATGCGGCGATCCGTTTCCACCTCGTAGCGCTGACGTAGAACGGCCATCTCTCGCTCGAGACGCATCAGATGTTCGTCGCGAAGACGGCTTTCCTCACGTGCGATGGCTTCTCGGCCCTCTTCGGCCAATTCAGTCTCCATCGCCTCACGCATCTCACGCTCGACCTGCTGCAGGGTTCGCTCGCGTTCCAGCTCATACCTCATCACGAGGTTGCTTTGTTGTGCAAGCACACGCTCGCGAAGTTCTTGATGGCGGAGGCGACGCTCGCGGCGCACCTCGCCGCGAAGACGCTCTTCTTCGTGGTAGCGCGCGCTCACATGCCCCTCCTGCTCAGCGCTGGTGCTGTGAGCACGGGTGAACTGTCCACGCAAAGCGGAAAGGCTGCGACGGTCGATGCCGTCAGCGGTTGACCTCGACTCCGCCATGCAAATCCCATCCCGGCAACAGGGTTGCCGATGATGGGCATCCTCGTCTCTTCATACATAAGGTGACTGCCCGCGAAGGCCGCACTGCGCACCGGTTTGCGAGCGATGAACCGGTGCGGAATGGGTCAGAAGTTGACGACGAATGCCGTATCGCACGCCGGACAGTCGATCTCGCGTCGCCCTGGACGGCGACGCATGCGGAGGCGCCGTTCACATGACGGGCATGCCACCTCAACTTTTGGCACGGCTGGCGTCACCACGAATTCGTCCTCGCACGACCCGCAACGGAGCAAGGCAGGCCGCTCGTCCACACCGCAGACCAGCACTTTGTGGCACGATGGGCAAGCGACCTTTTCCTCACGCCAGGCACGCCGAGTTGCAGGGTGGTCGACCTTGACCTTGGCTTCGCACAAGGTGCAGGCCATCTCGCCAAGACCTGTGGGGAGCAACCCATCGCAGCGAGGGCACGTCAAACCGGGGGGTGCGATGGAAGACTCGACTTCCAGCCGCTCGCTCATGCCACGAGCAGGGCCTTCTCCCCTAAGGTCTTCACGACGTGGAACGGAACCGCGAGGCGAAGAGCGACAGGGATTCTCGGGTGTCGCCAAGGATGCCCGAGAAGGTGCCCTTGATGAGGTCCCACCACCCGTCGCTTCCCGCAAGCCGAGCGCCGTTGAGGATGACGACAATCACCGACATTTCGTGCACCAGCACACCGATCCAGAGGTTGTCGTACCAGTTGTTGATGACCGCAAACACGAGGATGACGGTCACACCGATCGAGAAGAGGAGGTTGGCCCAGAGCGTGCGGTTGGCTGAACGTGCAAGCGAGATGAGGGACGTGATGAGACGCGGATCGTCGCCTGGAATCAACACATCTGCGGCCTCGAGGTTCACCTGCTCGCCGGTGCCTACGGCCACACCAACATCGGCCTTGGCCAACGCACCGGCGTCGTTGAAGCCGTCGCCGACCATCATCGTCACGTGGGTGCTGCTGCGTTGTTCGACAAAGCGCACCTTGTCTTCCGGGGTCAATTCGCCGTGCGCTGCGTTGGTGGACATGCCCACACGCTCGGCGAACAAATCGACGGCCGTCTGCAGGTCACCGGACAGGATTTCGACGTTCACGCCGCGGGAGTAGAGGTCTTTCACCACTTCATCGGAGCCAGATCGGCCGTCGTCATGGACGAAGGTGAACAGCGCGACGCATTGGCTGCCTCGAACCAGCACGCTTGCACCATGGCCTTCTCTGCTCGAGACCACCAAGGCCGCGGCGAGGTCGCCTTCGAGGCTGACGCCCTCAGGGAGGCGGTCTGGGCGGTACAAGCCCACCAACTCGCCCTTCACCAGACCTTCGACTCCGGCGTGCACGTCCTTCAGTCCCTGCACGGACGTGGGCTTCAGGTTCTCCTCCTCCAACAGGTCGCCCACAGCGAGGGCGTAGGGGTGTGAGGAAGCCACTTCCAGTCCACCCGCCAAGCGAATGGCCGTGTCTCGACGGCGTCCTTTGGCCACGGTGATGGCGCCAATCGTTGGGCGGCCACTGGTCAGGGTCCCGGTCTTGTCAAGCAGGACGTGGTCGACCTTCGCAAGGCGTTCCATGGCATGACCGCCCCGAACGATGGCTCCGAGGTGAGCGGCTCGCGCAAGGATGGCGGCATGCGGCATCGGGGCGGCCAAGAGAAGCGCACACGGGCAAGCCACCACCCAAAGCAACAGCATCGTCGTGATGTCTTCAGGATAGAACACCCGCCAAATGACCACCGAGCCGAAGAGCACAATCGGAACCCAGATCGCGGTGAACTGCTCCACAAGACCCTGCAGGCGAGGTGGCTCCTCGCGGAAGGTGTGAACGGCTTCGATGAGGCCGGAGAGGCGTGTATCATCGCCCGTCGCCATCACTTCGATCTCCACAGGACCGCGCTGAAGCACGAGGCCAGCGTTGAGTTCGTCCCCTGTCTCAACGTCCACGGGAACAGACTCGCCGGTCAAGGGGGCCATGTCGAGGCTGCCCGTTCCCGCCACGATGCGTCCGTCGGCTGGGATGAGCTCTCCCGAACGAATCTGCAATTTGTCACCGGCCCGAACCAAGTCGATGGGGACCTCCTCCCACTCTTCGACAGAGGGGGGTGGAACCTGCATCGGGGACATCGTGGTCGGAGCGAGGCTGAAGCCCATCGGTTGGATGGTGCCGTGGGCATGCGGCTTGTTGGAGCGCCGGGCGGTGCGCGGCAGGCGGTCAAGGCCGCCTTGCATGGCTTCCCTCGCTCGAACAAGCGCGTCGCCCTCCAGGTGTTGCGTGAACGCGACGAGGATGACGACGATGAGGGCCTCTTCCCACATTTTCAGCAGAACGGCCCCGATGACGGCCATGGACGTGAGGACTTGGAAGCCAATCTGACGGTTGCGCAGCCCTGCGGTGGCCTCACGAAACATCTCCGCTCCACCGATGATGACCGCGAGTGTTGCGAGCCCCCCTAGCAGAAGTTCCGGTGCGTGGAGCACTTCCATCAAAATGACGATGGGGAAGAGGACGAACGCGAAGGCGCCGCCCACCAAGCGGCGTTGATCCGGTCGGAGCCGGTCGGAGTCGGCCAACCCAAGGGTGGGAGTCGAGCCAAGCAAATCGGTCAGCGCTGCATCTCGATCGGATTCCAAGGTTTCAGGTGCATCTGGAAGCAGTTGGAGGAGCACCCGATCGTCCCTGGTCACCTCGGCGTCAAGCACGCCAGGTTGCCGTCGGAGCAGGCGGTCCAATCGGGCCACAGGAACGCCGCTCTTGGTCGCAAGCGAAGAGGCAGATACGCCCTTCAACTGCTGGTGGGGCACGTTGGGCGCGTGACCAAGCGAGCGGAGGACGCGGGCGGCTTCCGCTACGGTCCCCACGGAGAGGTCGATTTGCACACGGACTTCGCCTGCGGTCGGCGACACCTGCGGAGCCCAAACCTGATCCAGATGTTTCAGGGCGCGGGTCGCCTTGGACGCACAATCCGGGCAATCCATGCCCAGAATGGGCCAGGTGACTTCGTACTGGCCGGTGGCCTCGGTCACGATTTCGGCCTCGAGGACCGAGCTTCCAATGGCCACCTCAGTCGTCGCTGGCGCCGGTTCATCCACCGGCTTGGGCGCTGGCTTGACCGGCGTTGACGTGGTGGTCACCGCGCCATCGACGATGTCGATGAAGACTTCCTCCTCACCGACCATGGATTCGGGGAGAGCCGGTTTCACATCAACCCTCCCACCATGCTCACCGTCGACCATCAGCATGCACGAACCCCTAAGGAGGAGGACACACCAGTGTTCAGCATGGCGTGGCTGCCCGAAGGATGGACACCGAAGTTGGTGGCCGTGGACATTGACGGAACCCTCACCGACGCGAACAAGTTGCTTCACGTCGGAGCCGTTGAAGCCCTACGGGCGCTCGAAGCGGCCGGCATTCCGGTCATCATTTGCACCGGGAACACGCGCCCCATCGCCTATGGCCTCTGGCGTTTCATTGGCTTGAGCGGGCCCCTTGTCTGCGAAAACGGCGGTGTGTTGTGGTACCCGAGCGGGGAAGTCGTCTTACGCGCGGATGGTCGCGAAGCCGAGGACGCCTGCCGTTGGGTGGCGGAGCAGCTTCCGGACATCGACCCGAGTGGCATCGCGACCAACCGATGGAGGGAATCTGAATGGTGCCTCAAGACCGATGAGGACATGGAAGCCATCCAAGGCCTGTTGGCTGAGTCGCAATGGTCGCACCTCACGGTGCTTCGGACGGGATTCGCCATTCACGTCATGGACCCATGCTTGTCGAAGGGGGAGGGCCTCTCTGCCGTGCTCGAGCGCCTCGACGTGCCCCCCGAGGATGTCCTCGCGGTCGGTGATGCACCAAACGATCTCAGCATGTTTGACTTGGTTGGCTGGTCGGTCGCCGTTGGCGGCGCTTTCCCTGAAGTTGAGGCCGTGGCATCGGTTTGTTCGCCGGAACCTCACGGCGCCACATTCCCCCCGTTGGTCGAGGCAATTCTCACCCGGAAAAAGGCCGAGGGGTGACTTGATAACCGAATGGCACAGCGTTCAGATCACGCGGGGATCGCCCAGCTTGGTCAACGGCGCTGCGTTCAGGTCGCAGTCCTCAACGGTTCGCAGGTTCGAATCCTGCTCCCCGCACTTGCTCACACCGTTTGCGCGATGTTGTGTGATGTTTGGACTGGATTGAACGGAAGCGTGAGTGGTGTGGAATGGATGGTGACGGAGGCAGGATTCGAACCTGCGAAGCCTTAGCAGAGGATCTTGAGTCCACCCCCTTTGACCGCTCGGGAACTCCGTCGTATGGTTGACCGCCTCATGAGGCTGGATTTCATTCTTCCTCATCAAAGGTCGATTCCTCAAGGTCGACCACACGTTTCGATCTGCGTGAGGAGGAGGCCTGGACACGCACCATCACCAAACTGGCCATGGCCAGGATGAGGGCAAGGGCGCCGAGGCTGGTCCAACCCGCATTGCTGCCCTTTGTCCCCTCGGTGGCTGGACTGACGTCCGCCAGAGGCACAGGCACATCGGCGACGCTTCCGTTGTCAAGCTGAAGGCGAAGGCCAAGGTCGCCTACGGCCCACGCCTCGATGCTCCACGTGATGCGCTGACGTTCCCCCGGTTGGAGCTCGACCGCTGTTTCAACCAAGGTGATGCCTTGGTCGTCGATCAGTCGGACGGCGGTGGTTCCGGCCAGCACCCCGCCGTTGGCCACCTCCAGATCGACGGTGACCACCTCGCCGAGCGTTGGACGGTACGGAGCGGCCACCAAGGAGGCCAGCGCAGGCTGGTACGCGATCCAGCGCATGGTCACCGTGACGGGTTCAGTCACGCTCCCTGCACCGATGGCGGGCCGACCTGCTGCGTCCGTCGCGGTGAACCACACCTGCCACATGTCGCCCTCCATGACCTCGAAGGCCGATGGCCGGAGGTCCACAGTTCCGGCATGCACCGCTGAACCGCCGGCCAAGACCTCAAAGCCGAGAGGGCTGGAACCTTCTGAGCCGTCCATGACGCGTCCCTGACGCAGCAACCTCCAATGGGCGGTGACGCCGTCTTCCACGGGGCGTTCCACGTCCTGAACGGTCACTTCCAGGGGGACGGCATCGAGGGACGTGCTGTTCACCTGCAGGAATTGAACGGCGGTGACCAACAAGCGAGGCTCATGCTCATCGATGTTCACAGAAACGCGGGATGTCAGGTTCCCCAACGACCACCCGGTGAGGCTTGCCTCGAGATGGCCAGACGTTCGAACGAAGAGGGAGGAAGCCAAGGGGAGGCGCAACGTTGGTCTGCCATTGTTGGGGACGTCCATGGACCCGCTGTCGGTCCGTGCTCCATCGGTGACGAACCAATCGAGCCGAACAGCATCAGGCAGCCGTTGCGCAGTCTGGTTCGACGCAGCATGAACCACCCGGTATTCGATGTTGATGATGTCGTCCCGCTCTGCGAACACGGTCCCGTCAACGTAGGAACCGTAGGGCGGCGTGGTGTCGCTTGCGTCGACCACGTGCAAGTCCACCGATGCATTCGTCCACCATGTCAGCGCGCTGATCCGGCTGAAACCAAGCCCTAGGTCTTGGCCTTCGTCACTCACGTACAGGGCGGGCACGTGCGCTGTGTCCCCGTGCGTGATGGCCATGTCCCATCGCAAACGGAACATGACGTCCAACCGCCACGATGCCCCCGTCAAAGGATGCACCGTCACCTCTGGAGCACCCGAGAAACAGCCGACATCGGGCCTTGTTTCCCCTGTTCTCGGCACATACGCGACGCGGCATGACTCCTCGCTTTGCCCGAGCAAGGCAAGCTCAATGGCGTCGAGGGTGGTCAGGCCGTTGGCGTCTTGCACGATCACGGAGAAGGTGTGCATGTGTCCGGGATACAAACGGCCTCCGTCCGTATCCAGCATGAGGCTGGAGGTTGGCACCGTGGTGGGTCGGCGTGCTTCGAGTCGGAGTTCGGCAGCGAAGGGCCCCTCCAATGCCCCCCCTCCAGGAAGAGGATGCCCGGCCACGTCGTACGCTTCGATCACGAACCGGGCCAGACCAAGGTCGGCTCCGCTCAGAACAATGTCCGAGGCTTGAATCAACGGCAGGTCAAGCGACTGCACGGTGCGGCCTGCGGCCAATGGAACCACCACCCGGACCCATTCCTCAAGGTCGCTGACGCCGTCGTTGTTCGCGTCGTCTCGTGCCTCCAACCATGACCAGACGTAGGCAGGACCGTCCAACCCCTGATCGTCGCTGAGGCTCAGCACGAGGGCGACGTTTGAATCCGAGGGAAGCACGTGCCCATCGGCCGGTTGGCGTCCTCCAGGGTCAAGCACGTCGAGGCCGACAAAGCTGGGAAGGACGTCATCGTAGACAAGGTCGACCACCGGAGACGTGCCACGTTGCTCGCTCGTCGTCGAAGGCGCATGTGCAGGGCCGAAGCGGACGATTCTGGCCTCGACGGTCAACGCCGCTCCACTGGTCAAAATACCCGAAGGGGGCGTGGTCAAGGTTCCATTGAATCGCCCGTTCTCCCCCACACCGACGAGCACGCTGTCCATCCAACTCCCGTTGCGCAACTCGACGCTGATGGACGCATCCCCTGCTGCTGGATGAACGCCGGGGATGCCCTCGAGCCTGAGTTGCCCACGCACCTCGAGGCTTCGATTGGCGCTGACCTCGAAAGGCCACAGCGGCTGGGTCCAATCGTGCAAGGCTCGACCGCGGTCGTCGAAGACTTCGAGCGAGAGGACTTCGAGGTCGTTCTCGACGTCGTTGCCTTGCACCCCCATGGCTTGCACCACAGGCCCGGTTCGCAACCCGTCAGCGTCCGTGGCCGCCGTCCACCACGACAACTGAGGGACGTCGTCAAAGGACCATGAGGAGGTGAAGGTCCACGAGACCTCGCATGAGACGGCGGTGCACGATGCTGTGCTGGTGGCTTGTATGGCGGCCAAGCCTGCCCCCGCAGGTTGTCGGAACCGCACGCTTTCTTCGGACAAGCGGTCCACGATGACCTCGCCAAGCGGCACGGAAGGTGAGGTCCCAAAGGAGAGCGTGATCGATTCAATGGCCGGAACGTCGGCCGAAGCATCCCGAACATCGGTTCGGTCGTGCTCGGTGACCACCGTGACGTTCGTGCCCGGCGTCCATGCGGTGGAGGGAACGCTCAGGAAAGCATCGTGGAGTTTGGCCCTGGAAGCGAGATCCAAGGTCACGTCCACGGCGCCTTGATTGGTCACGACCCACACCTCCAACGGATGTTCCGTGGCCGTGCTGCTGGCTTGGCGTGCGTTCAATGCCGCATCAACGACGGCCAGGTCCAACGGCACCCGGCGTTCGCTGACCGGGCTCAACGCCATCACCTCAATCGGAACCACGGTGGTTGGTGACCAAGCCCGGATTGAGGTGATGCACCGTTGACCGTACAACGCTGGCGCATCGGCGTGCCGTTGGCAGGACGCTGCCCCCGCAAGGTGCACATGCGTTGCGTTGTTGCTGATGTGGGTGGCCGTGCTCGCTCCAACAGGGTGAGACAGAGCGATGCCCGGCGCGTCCAATGCGAGCACGATGCTGTAAGGCACCGTGGAACTGAAGCTGGAAGATGTTCCTTCAATCCACCATTGCAAGGCCACACTTTGATTCTCAGTGACCGCTGGACCGAGTAAACTGCTGTTCGCGGTCCAGAGCACCGTGCCGCTGTTGTCGTCCGTCACCGAAGCCAAGGAACCCGCGGTGCTGAGCACATCGCCGTAACCCAACGACACCACATCGAAGACCTCGTGCGCCTGTGCGTCCAAACCGGCACGAACACCAGAAGCAGCGTGTTGGCACGCCACTTCCCCGCGTGCTTCCATGAGCTGTGCGGTGGGTGGGAGTTCCATGCTGACGCTTGATTGGAGCCTCACGGTGGTCCACTCCAACCTGAAAGTCTCAACGCCCGAGGCGTTGCCCAGCGACGTGATCGCCGCACCAGACGCGACAACACGCGCCCCTTGACCGATGACGTGGACCGTGGCCTGCTGATGCGGGCACGTTGGCCACGTCGAGAAGGAAAGCATTCGAGATTGTGCGGCCACGTTCTGCATCGTGCCGTCCTGCCCCACCACGAGCCCGCTTGGAAGAGCAGCGCCAGCATGCGCCGCGTCAAGGTGGACGACGCTGCCAAGCGTCAGCCGCTCGAGGATCGGTGAGGCCAGGGAAGAGGTGGTCGACATGTTCACGCGCATGCGAAGCACGGGGACCTCGCTGGTCGAGAGGCTCACGTGGGTGGGCAAGGTCAGTCCGGTCCAGCCGTTGACGGCCGTACCGTTCAGATGGAGGAGGTCCACCGTGAGGTTGGTGCCAGGAGGCACACGTGCGTGACCGTCAAGCATCCCCCACAACGACCGGGTTGGAGCGCTGAAGGACGGTGACGTCCACGAGCCTTCATCCAAAAACAGGTCGACTTCGACACCTGCGTCATCGATGTACCAGCCGTCTTTTTCCACCCACGTGTCGGAGAAAAAGACGTACCTGAAACGGACCTCTTGGCCCGAGAGGTTGCTGACGTCGATGGTTTCTGCATCGAAGGTCTGAGACCGGGTGGGGCAACCGCCTGAGTGAATGGAGCCGTCGAAGATTCCCTCGTCGTAAAACGGCGAGTAGGGGTTCATCCTCGACAGGGTGTGATGCGTGTGGCTGTCGTAGGGCGGGTACCACCACGTGGCGCCGTCGTCCACTGAAATTTGCACCGCACCTCCGTCCCAATCCGTTTCTGTGCACACCCACGAGCGGAACGACAGGCGGGCGCTGCTGTTGTCCGGCAAGCTGTAACTTGGCGATGTCAGGTAGGCCAGGCTCTCTGCCGCATAGTCCCCGTCAAGCACAATGCCCGCACCTTGTTGGCCCGACGGCCATGCGCGTGGCCCGGAGGTCGTTCCGTTGGGCAAGGTGCCGACGTCCCAGCCTTGACCTCGCTCCAACGCGATGGACCAACCACGAGGCACCATCCGCCCCGATTCGAAGGAAGCGTTCCACCATGTTGCCCCGTTGGCGCCCAGCGTTTGCGTCCAGACCCATTCGTTCGTGCTGTTGCTTTGGCTGAGGTTCACCCCTTGACCAAGCACAGGCGTCGTCGTGAAGTTGTCCAGCATGCGCACGGTGGTGTTGCCTGGGCCGCCGTAGGTGATGGCCCTCAGATCATCGATGGCCATGCCTTCCCAGCCGTCCACACCTGCGTTCCCGTAGCCCACGTTGGCGTCGGTGATGACCCTGAAGGCCAGCTGGGCAGAGGAGGCGTTCGCTGAGGTGAAAACCGCGGGGGGAAGGCTGTATCCGATGTCCACCCATTCGCCAGATTCCTGCGTCAACCAACTTCCTTGCCAGAGGACGCCATTGCCTGGCAATCCCGGGGCTTGGGACAGCAAGGTCCAGGACGTGCCTCGATCAAGGCTGAGAAGCGTGGTCATGCTGTCTTGCCAGCCGCCTTCCATGTCCCAATGTGCGCGGAAGGCGAGTTCCGTTGGGGATGAGAGTCCGGACAGGTCGGTGTCCAACACCACCCATCCGTCGGCGTCTGGCGCATAGGCGCCAGAGAGGTTCCCATGGAACCACGCACCGCCAGGGTCGCCCTCGTTGTGCACGCTCAAGGCATCGATGAGCCAGCCGACGCGCGAAGCGGTGTCGTTGGTCGTGGCAAAGCAAAACCGGAGCTGGTACCACGCTTCAGAAGACCCGAGGTGCCCGTCCAGGGGCAACTCATGCAAGGTCCACCCCGCGCTCTCGTCCCCCACCCACGCCGCGTTGAGGGAGGTGGGGTCGGGAGTCGTGCTGGACGCAAAGCTCCCGCTGACCTGGTCGGGATAACCGCCCGCCGGTGAAAGGGTGGACCACGTGTGGGACGCTTCGCTGCGCCATTCCACCCAGCGCACGTCGTCGGGTCCGAGGTCGGCCGAGGAGCGAAACTGCACCGTCATGTTGCGAACGATGCGAGGCCCGTCCACCTGCGGGCTGACAAAACAGCCCGCCATCTGGGCGTCAAGCGTCGCGTTTGGTCCGCCCAGCAGAAGCGCGCGATGACCGAGGTAGGCGCTCGAGGCCAGCGACGCGTTCAATGCGGTGGTGGAGAGGTTGACCGTGGACCAAGCGCGATCTGCACTCCCGACAGCCAACCAGCCGTCGGGGGTCAGCACAGGATCTTCGAAATCCTCCACATCGTTGTTCGACGCGGGTGAGGCGAGGGTCAGCCGGCCACCTCGGAGCAATCCTTCCGTCCCTTCGTGGAGGCCGCCTGAGAAGCCGGTCCTCGTGTCGTGGGCGAATTGGGTCCCGTTGGAGCCGTCCTCGCTCCATACCGTTCCAACCGTGAGCCCGGCGTCGATCACCGTGTGGTTGGCCGGCACGGTCACCGAGGTCACGTTGGTTGACGTGATCCCCCCGCCGCCTCCCAAAGGCGCCACCGTCGCGGTGGGACTGCTCACCTCTCGGACGGGCCCGAGGGCCGCGGAAGCCATGGGCAGAAGAAGCGGTAAGAGCAGCACCAGCAGCATCCCAAGGGACGCACGTTGCCGGTACTGCGTGGCCTCCATCCGTTGAACGACAACCTCGGGTGGACTTGAACGCTCGTTCTTTGCGTGCGGGTTGAGGATTGAAGGTTTCAAGTGGTCTCGTCACGACGAGCAGGTGATGAGTGCAACAGGTCCCCTCGATGAGGCCGCTGCACGAGAGGTCGAGGAGCAACTCACGACCACCCACCGGCAGCAAATCAACCGACGCATTCCCATTGCCTTGCCTCGTCCAGACTTCTGGAATGCGGTGAGTCGTCTCCTCCAATCCATCGATTTGGAACTCCATGAAGCGGTCAGAAAGCATGGGTTCGATCTTCGCGTTCAGAACCTTCAACGGCGGCAAGCAACGATCCGCCGCGTCGCCAGTGAGTTGGCACGTCGTCGCCTTGTGGCCATGATGCAGCATGCATCCAGCCAATCTTTGCGCTCGCCGTCCCCAGCAAGCCAACCGAATGAACTTCCATCCTTGGACTGGAGCCGTCATGACCCAGCTGAGCGAGAATTCTACACCGCCATGAAGGAACAAATGGACCGCTTCAAGCGAGCCGTGGACTGGGCGTCGATGCAAAACGGCCTGCCCGCAGAAGCCGCGTCATCACGACCGGCTGGCTCCGATTTCGCCCCACGCGGAACGACCCAACTCGATGCGTTCACCGAAGGAGAAGGGCTGACGGGTAGTCCGCCCCCTCCGTTGGCCTTCGAGGACCCGGACCCACCCGCCCTGCTTGACGGCCAAATGGACGAAGAGGACCGGTTGCTGTCGGAGCGGTTGGACGACTGGCCGGAGGAGGACTACCTCTTCGACGCCCCTGATCCCGCCCCCAACCCTCCCAAGGAAGGCCGGCACTCAGCCGCACTGGAACTCGCTCCGACCCCGACGGCTCAAACCACGCCTGTCGTCGAACCTGGGCTGGAATCAGCCTCCACGGAAGGAGCAACAGAGGCGGCCGATGAGTCAAAGCAAGAAGCGCTGGCCCGCGTCCGCATCCTTGCCTCGATGGAGGACCCTATTTTGGGTCCTGATGGTGAAGAAATCGTGCTTTCCTCAGGCGACGTCCACATGCTTACGCCGGACGTGGCGGAAATCTTGGTGGCTTCGGGTGTCGCTGAGGCTGCGAACCTCTGACGCCGACGATGTCCCAAGCGGTTGCTCAGGGGTGTGCGGCGGCTGCACACCAGCATGATGTCGCGGTGGAGCGGCGAAGCCAGGCTCAGTTGACGCTGCGCATCGAGATTTCAATGCTGACCGTGTCGGGGATGTCGATCCGGGCCACGTTACGAAGCGCGGATTCGTCCTTGCCCGAGGTGATGTCCATCTCAAGCAGGCGCTTGTGAACGCGCATCTCGAAGTGGTCGTAGGTCTCACTGCCCTCTCCGTCGGGTGCTCGGCGGACGGGCACCACAAGGCGGCGGGTGGGCAAGGGGATGGGTCCTCGGAGCTTGACGCCGCCAGAGTCGCAGATCAACTTGATCTGTTGAGCGACTTGGTCGATGTCCCGGTGGTTCTCACCGGTCAACTTGATCACGGTGACCGCAGCCATCGACGACCCTCCTCAGTTCATGCCCTCAGTTGAGGCTCACTTCTTCTCGATCTTGAGGCAGACGCCGGCGGCGACGGTCTTGCCCATGTCGCGGATGGCGAAGCGGGAGAGTTCAGGGAAGCTCTCCATGGCTTCGATGGCCATCGGCTTGGTCGGCTGGAAGCGGATGAGGCAGGCGTCACCGGTCTTGAGGAAGGAGGGGTTGGCCTCCTTACCGGCCTTGTTCGTCTTCTCAAGGAGTTCTTGGAAGCGCACAGCGACCTGAGCGGTGTGGGCGTGGAACACCGGGGTGTAGCCAACGGAGACGGCCTTGGGGATGTCCATGAGCTGGATCTGTCCGACGAAGGTCTCGTCGTGGCGGACGTAGGTGGGCTCGCTCTCGGCGTAACCGGCCACGTCACCACGGCGGATGTCGGTGGCGGCGAGGCCACGGACGTTGAAACCGACGTTGTCACCGGGCTCGGCCTTGTCGACCATGGTGTGGTGCATCTCGATGGACTTGACCTCAGCCGACTTCTGGCTGGGGTTGAACACGACGGTCTTGCCGACGTTCAGCACACCGGTCTCGACCTTGCCGACGGGCACGGTACCGATGCCGCCGATCTTGTAGACGTCCTGGATGGGAAGGCGCAGGGCCTTGTCCACAGGCTTGTCGGGCATGGCGGCAGCGTCGATGGCCTCGAAGAGGGTGGGGCCGCTGTACCAGGGGCAGTTGGAGGACTTCTCAAACACGTTGTCGCCGTTGAGGCTGGACGCGGGGATGAAGGGGATGCGGTCGAGCTGACCGCCGAAGCCCGCCATCTTGAGGAGGTTGGACACCTCGGTCTTGGTGGCGTTGTACTTCTCTTCGGCCCAATCGACACCGGAGATGTCCATCTTGTTGACGTGGACGATGAGTTCCTTCACACCGAGCACACGGGCCAGGAACGCGTGTTCCTTGGTCTGCGCGTTGACACCGTCGTTGGCTGCGCAGAGCAGCACAGCGGTGTCGGCCTGGGAGGCGCCGGTGATCATGTTCTTCACGAAGTCACGGTGACCGGGAGCGTCGATGACGGTCCAGTAGTACTTGGGGGTGAAGAACTCCTTGTGCGCGACGTCGATGGTGATTCCACGCTCGCGCTCTTCCTTGAGCCCGTCCATCACGTAGGCGAGACCGAATCCGGCCTTGCCTTGCTCAGCGGCGAGCTTCTCGTTCTTCTCGATGACGTGTCCTTCGATGTGACCGGAGTCCAGAAGGAGACGACCGACGGTCGTGGACTTTCCGTGATCGACGTGACCGACGAAAACGATGTTACGGTGTGGCTTGCTCTTGTCTTCCCACTGCGATGGCATGGTAATACACTCCTGTGCGAGTCGCCGACTGAACTCCCCTATTTGAACTCCACGCTGCCCCCGAGTGGAGCCTTGCGTTGGAATTTGGGCTTACTTGTACTCCAACACGATGCGGAATTGGTGGACCTTGATGTCGTTCCAGCGGTCGTTGTGGATGCGCATCGTCCACTCGCCGTCACCATGCGTGGTGTCGGTCATCAAGTAGGAGGACAGGGGGAGGCTCAGGCAGTAATCGTCGCTGTTGCACTCCCCGTCTTCGCGCTGATCGTCACCGATTTCTGAGGAGTTCACCACCTCTTCGTTCTCTTCGTCGAGGACGTAAATCTCGAGACGGTTGTTGTTCTGTTGTTGGCCACCGCCAACGACCCAATCGTCGTCCTGCTTCGGGTAGGTCAGCTCCGCGATGGCTTTGCGGATGGTGTTGCCGCTGTCCCGGTCGTAGACCACCGTGACGTCAAAATCAAGCTGCGCAGGCCCGGAGGAACTGTTTCCTCCCATCTCGAAATCCGTCCAAGTGCCGGCGTAGTTCACGTGCACCTTGACCTCGTCCGTGCTGGTCAAGCCCTTGCTGCTCTTGACGGTCAGCACGACTTCGTATTCCCCTGGCGCCACGGACGTCCAGTCCACGGTCTCGCCGTCCAAATCGGCGTCGTTCTCAGGATCACCGTCGCCGTCGTCGTCTTCGGACGGCGCGAGGTCCCAGGTCCACTCGGTGATGTAATCGTCAGAGGTGGCGGCTTCAGAATCGCTCGCGTCCAGCGCCACCGTCGTGGTCGCGGAAATCCGGCGATCGGAGGTTTCCTTGTCGTCCTCGCAGATCCAGATGAGGATGTAGGAACTGGCCGACACGTCCTCGCCCAAGCAGTCGAATTCAGATGAGGCATCCACGCTGATGGTCGCCGTTGGCGCTTCAGCAGACGCCTCGACCACGTCCACCGTCCGGCTCGCCTCGGCCGAGCGAACACCGTCCGAAATGGTCAGCACGACCGTGAAACTGCCTGCGACCCCGAAGGTCCACTCGGCCGTCCGGCCGGTGGCGTCCACGGTCCCGTTGCCGTCGAAATCCCAGCGGTAACTGAGCGAACCGTCGTTGGGCAAGGAGCCAGAGGCATCGAAGGCGACCGTGTCCCCAACGCGGATGTTGTTGGCCGGTGAAAGCGTGAACACAGCATCGAGGCCCGTCTCATCACCGCCTTCGGTCACGCAACCGGCGAGGCTCGAGGCCACCATCAACAGCATGAGGCTCGCTGCCACCGGCCATCGTCCCATGGAGAATGGTGCCCACCGCGTCCACAAGAACCCTGTGCCCTGCTGCGGCATCAAAACGAGAAGAGGGAGGTTTGTCGGCTGCCGCGCATCAGGTCTTGGGCCGTCCAGCCAAAGGCCTCTGTGATGCGGCCGAGTGCGGCGGCGAGGCGCTCTGCGTAGAAGCGCCCGTCGTATCCTTGAACGCCACCTTGGTCCTGCTCTTCGAGCCACGCTGCCACCTGCATGGGGCGCTGACTCGCATCGGTGACCACGAAGGAGACCTTCATCCCAGACGTGAAAGGAAGGCCCAACTCGATGCGCTGTTTGGCGGCACGGACCTGCGCCATGCTGTCCGGATTCGCATAGGCAGAAGCGAAATCGACCGTGCCGTCCTTCCGCACTTTCCCTTTGCACGACTTGGCCAGAATGAGACGATCGGCTTCGACGTGTTGGCTTTTCAGGGCCCCGACCTGTTCGAGGGCATACGCCACCAAAGCCTCGCCTTCGTCGGCCAGGGCATGCTCCATCACCGTGTGCATGCTCTCGACCAGATAGGCGAACGAATCGGTGCGCTGTGTCTCGTAGCCGCGGATGAGCATGTCCTCCTTTGGCCACACCACTTGACCGACGTAGCGCTTCTTGGCGCCGTGAGAGAAGAAGACAGAGAGGCCTTTCTCAAATTCAAGCACGGCCGCGTCACGGCTGTACCGCTCGGCCAAATCAAGGCCAAAGGCCACCATCGCCTCCTTGGCGTTCTCCCACCGCTCGACGATGGCCTCGGCCTCGGCGTTGCCGTCTTCTGCATCCGCTCTTGCTTGGGCCGGAACCGCACCGGGCACGTCACCCTCGATGGGCGATTTGACAAAGATGGAGTCCGTATCTGAATAGACGACAGGGTGGCCTTGAGCCTCCAAATCCGCGATGACGGCCTTGATGTTGTGCCTCGCCCAAGCGGTGATGGACGAGCCCAAATCACGGTGCGTGAACCGATAGAACCCCGAGGCAAACACCCCGTAGAAGGAGTTCATCAAGATCTTCACCGCGTACTGCATGTCGTCGTGGAAAGCTCGCTCCTCATCCGTGGGCGCATCCCGCATGCCCGCCTTGTGCAGGTCACGTTGTGCCATCAGGTCGCGAAGCAGGAAGGGCACCAACCCTGTTCGATGCTCGTCGCCCCAGAACCTCACGCCCGTCGGTGCGGTATGAAGCTCGTCCTTCTCGGTAGGTTGCTCTGGGTGCGCGGGATCAACCCGCGTGGTGTAGCAGATGTTGTGGCCAATCATGATGCTGGGGTACATGCTCTTGAAGTCCAACACGGCAATCCAAGGGTGCAAACCTGCTTCCACGTCGTGGACGTAACCTCCCGTGATTTGACCTTCCTTCGGCTCGGCGCTGCCGGTCATCGGCACGGCAATACCGGTTCGGTCCGCACGCCTGATCACCAAGGAATCGATGAGTTGGCTTGTGCTTCCGTTGCTGGCGGTCTCGAAGGGGACCTTGGCCACCGCGGCTACGGCTTCCTTTCTGCGCACAATCTGCAGGGCGTGCAGGATGTCCAACGGCAGGGCTGCGTCTCGACGGCAATACTCGAGCACCACGTCGGGGCGTGCCGCCCATTCCTCGTCCATGCGTGAGGCGTCCACGTCCATCTTTTGTCGCTCTGCGTCCTCGGGAAACAGCAGCGCGCTGACGAAGGCCAGGGTTTCGCGTTGTGGACGCAGGGCCATCCTGGCTTGCCACCACGCGTCCATGACACATCGGCCGCCAAGCGTCCACGCCCGGGTGCTGGCGCGTTTTGGGACGACCGATTCCCGCTGCCGACGAAGGTCCGATGCGTCCTGAGGGGTGCGACCCCAACCGAACATGGCCAAGCGTCGTGCCGCGTCTTTGCGTCCACCGAGGGCTTCCACACGCTCCGCGATGCGTGGCAAATCGAAGTTGTCGATGTTGTATCCCGTGATGATGTCGGGATCCTGTTCGAGCACCAACCGTGTCATGCCCTCCAGCAATTCGGATTCATCGTCGCGCCAGGTATGGACGCTGCGATCACCGGTTGCAAGGTCCTCCACCACGGCAGCCGCGCAAAGGATCCGGTTGTCGGCAATGCTGGTTTCGAGGTCAAAGGAGAGCATTCGGAACGGGACGGGAAAGGCCTCAGTTGGCTGAAGGTCCTCGATCACGCAATGCAGGGTGAGGTCCACGCCATACACGCCACCACCGCCAGCGGCACGCACCGCTGACTCGGCCGCTTCGCCGTCCGAACGGCGAGCCACAACGTCCCCTGCGACGGCCACGTGCATGCCAAGGTCGGCCTCCAACAGGAGGCGATTGGTGAAGGGGATGTCCGCGGCAAAGAGCGACCATGCGCCTTCCAATGCGCGACGGAGTTCGGGCACCATGAAGGGCTGGTGCACCTCGACCCGCCAGACCGGCTTCCATCCGAGGTCGGTCCAGCGAAGTTCGGGACCGCTGACCTCGCGGACCTGTTCCCGCGCCTTGAGCCGGGCCGCTGCCTCAAGCAACGCCTCGGGAACGTCGAGCCCGCTCGACCACCGACCGATCGGCGCGACCTCGATGTGAGGGCGCAGACCGTGCACGAGCACGCACACGCTTTCTCCACTGGCTGCGCGGCCGAAGAGCTCCACCACCGTCGAGCCAGTGGCTCCTTCCCCG
>CEUV01135849.1_pt1 | contig 34161 bp, 21 predicted proteins | sample 356401 | NCBI WGS metagenome assembly CEUV01 (sample SAMEA2622710, study PRJEB7988) | marine metagenome | isolation source: saline water (ENVO:00002010), including
ACCGCCCCTCCGTCCCCACCGACGCGCGCGAGTCGTCTCGTCACCACCACGGCGGCGCGCGCGCCCACCGCGACGCCCACCGCGAGCGCGCACGCCGCCTTCCACCGTCGCGCCCGATCGCTCATCGCGTCGTCCACCGTCGACTCCCGCGCGAGAATCCCCGTTTCGAGCGACGCGCGACGACGAGTGCCCCGCGACCCGTCCCGCGCGCGACCCGTCCCGCACTCGGCGACGCGACGACTCGAGGTCGCGATGCGTCGGCAATCGGACGTGTTTTTCGGCGAACGCGAGAGCGGGCAGGACGTGCGGCAGACGAACGGTGCGCGGAAGACGATGCGCGGTGACGACGACGACGACGACGACGCGAGAGAGCGAGCGAGGGAGCGAGCGGATGAACGAATGATGAAGGATCTCGGGCCACCGCGGGATGGATGACGACGACGACGATGACGACGCGGGACGCGCGGGACGATGATGATGATGCGCGTGAAACGCGTGAACGCGCGAGACTGACGTTTTTACGCGCGATGCGCGCGATGCTCGACGCACAGCGACGGCGGTCATGGCGGTGGCGAACATCGTGAAGACCTCTCTGGGACCGGTGGGACTGGACAAGGCGCGTTGACTGTGTTGACTGCGCGAAGACTCGAGGGGAGGGGCGTGGAGACGAGAGACTGACGAGTGATTCGGTGACCTTGAACGGGCGCAGATGTTGGTGGATGATATCGGGGACGTGACCATCACGAACGATGGGGCGACGATTTTGAAGTTGTTGGAGGTGGAACACCCGGCGGCGAAAATTTTGGTCGAACTCGCCGAGCTTCAGGATCGAGAAGTGGGAGACGGAACGACGTCTGTGGTGATTCTCGCGGCGGAATTGTTGAAGCGGGCGAATGAATTGGTGAGAAATAAGATTCATCCGACGAATATCATCGCTGGTTTCAGATTGGCGATGAGAGAGAGCGTCAAGTACATCCAGAATAAGTTGGCGAGAGACGTGGAGACCCTGGGGAAGGACGCGCTCTTGCAGTGCGCGAAGACGAGCATGAGCTCGAAGATTATCGGCGCCGAGGAAGAGTTTTTCGCCAATTTGGTCGTCGACGCGTGTCTGAGCGTCAAGACTTACAACGACATGGGCGACATCAAGTATCCGATCAAGGCTATCAACATTTTGAAGGCGCACGGGAAGAGTCTCAAGGAGTCATTGGTGATTCACGGTTACGCACTCAACCTCGGTCGCGCGGCGGAAGGGATGCCGAAGATGGTGAAGAACGCGAAAATCGCGTGCATCGATTTCAATTTGCAAAAGACGAAGATGTTGATGGGAGTTCAAGTGTTGGTGAACGACCCGAAGGAGCTTGAGAAGATTCGCGAGCAGGAGTTTGAAATCACCGCGAAGCGCATTCAGATGATTTTAGCCGCCGGTGCGAATGTCATCCTTTGCTCGAAGGGCATAGATGACATGGCGTTGAAGTACTTTGTGGAGGCGGGAGCGATCGCGTGCCGTCGCGTCAACCGGGACGATTTGCGTCGTATCGCCAAGGCGACTGGCGCTCAAGTGATGATGTCTCTCTCTGACATGGACGGTGGCGAAACCTTTGATGAGTCGATGCTCGGAACGGCCGGTGAAGTCGTGGAGCAACGCGTTGCTGACGACGACATGGTCGTGATCAAAGAATCTGCGAACAACCAGGCCTGCACAATCCTGTTGAGAGGTGCCAATGACTACATGCTCGACGAGATCGACAGATCGGTTCACGACGCTTTGTGCATCGTGAAACGAACCTTAGAGAGCGGCAAGGTTGTGGCTGGTGGCGGTGCTGTGGAGGCTGCGCTCAGCATTTACTTGGAAAATATGGCGACGACCCTTGGTAGCCGTGAACAGCTCGCCATCGCTGAGTTCGCGAACGCTCTCTTGGTCATCCCGAAGGTTCTCACGGTGAATGCGGCCAAGGATTCCACGGAACTCGTCGCAAAGCTTCGCGCGATCCATCATCAGGCTCAAAGCCAAGAAGGTAAGGTGGAATTGTCCGGTATGGGTCTGGACCTAGTCAACGGTGAGCTTCGCGATAACCTCGCGAGCGGCATTCTCGAGCCCGCGTTGAGCAAGGTGAAGAGTATTCAGTTCGCCACCGAGGCGGCGATTACGATTCTTCGCATCGACGACATGATTCGCTTGGAAAGCCAAGAGGGTCAATAGAGAGTTCTCTCACACAATTAGTTCATCTATCTTAGAATTGTAAGGGAAATGTGATGGCGTCGTCAATGAAATGGAACTTGCTTTCGTACTAAAAAAATACAAATGCTATGCGGCGTGTGGCCAGTGGCGACTCCCGCGTTGAGCGCCGGGAGCATCCGCCACCCGCTGGCGGAAAGTCTCGTAGAGCGTGCGATCGCGACGATCTTTACTCCACTCGAACTCAAAGTCACCGATCAAGATGCGGTCGCCTTCCCCAGCCCCAGCGGCATCAAGAGCCCGATCGATACCAGCCATTTCGAGAACGCGAGCGAAACGCTTATACGACTCAAAGTAGTCCCAGTTCGTCATTTGCGTGAAACGTTCGATCGCTTCTCCTCTGACGATGAACGCATACGGAGTGTCTTCGACGGAGAATTCTTCGATCGACTTCCCATCGGCAGCGCGATGACCAGTATCCGCGACCTCGGCTGCCCATTCGTCCTCGACCGGCGGAAGGGCGCGAAGCTGTGCCTGAACGTCCGCGAGGAGTTCTTCGACACCCTCTCCAGTGACCGCAGAGACGCAATGAGAGATGATTCTATCCTTGTCGAACATCTCCTTCATTTGAAGAGCTCTTTCCGTCGCTTCTATGTCGTCAACCTTGTTCAAGGCGACGATTTCTGGCTTGTTGAGTAAAGCTTGGTCGAAAATTTCAAGCTCGGTCCTGATCGCCTCGTACGCTTCGAAACATGTCTCACTGGTACAGTCGACGACGTGAATCAACACGCGCGTTCGTTTCGTGTGACGAAGGAACTCGAAACCCAACCCGATTCCCTCTGATGCCCCTTCGAGGAGACCCGGGATGTCCGCAAAGACCATTCTTTCATAGTCGCGCTCGACGACGCCCAAGTTGGGAACGATGGTCGTGAAGGGATAATCAGCGATCTTTGGTTTGGCCGCACTCACGCTCGCGAGCAAGGTCGATTTTCCCGCGTTGGGAACTCCGATGATCCCGACGTCGGCAACGAGTTTCAGTTCCATCTCCGCCCAGAATTCAAGTCCTTTTTCCCCCAGTTCAGCGATCATGGGAGCCTTATTCTTCGCCGTTTTGAAGGATGCGTTCCCTCGGCCACCTCTTCCACCTGCGAGGAGCAGAACGCGCTGGTTTGCTTTTGTGATCTCCGCGAGCACTCGTTTGTTCCTACTGTCGCGAATGATCGTTCCGGGAGGAACGGCGATTTCCAAGTCTCTTCCGTTGCGACCCGCGCACTTCGATCCCAAACCTCGCTTGCCGGACTCGGCTCGATGGTGCACTTTCTTCCTAAAACCGTCTAAAGAATTCATATTCTTATCGGCGACAAAGTAGATTGCCCCTCCTATGCCTCCGTTACCCCCGGACGGGCCCCCTTGCGGGACGAACTTTTCTCTTCTGAAGGCGACTTGACCATCCCCTCCGTCGCCCGCTTTGACGTAAATCTTCGCCGTGTCAAAGCATCTCATCTCCCTCGGAATCCCTCGACTCCGCTCGTTTTGAGAGTCTCTATCGTTCTCGTCCTCGAACTCTCTCGCGTAGATCTCGAAACCATCGTCCGTTGGGCTCCACACATCGCTCTCGTCTCCCTCCTCACCTCCGAACGCGACGTAGTCGGCGTCGTCGAACGTCGCCTCCTCCTGTCCGGGGTCCAATCCCCCGAACTCTCGCTTCGCCACCGATCCCGCCTCGTTCACCCACGTCGTGTCCATCAAATCCTCATCCTCGGCTCGCTCGAGCTCGGCGATCTCGGCCCCCATCTCTGCCCGAGTCCTATCCTTGGACGCCCTCTCCTCTCGAAACGCCGCCAACGAGTCCGCCCAGTCGCTCTTCGCCGCCGCGTCTGCGGCGTCTTTCCTCGCCAACACGTCCGCGAGGGAGGCGTTGGGGTCGTATCTGAGGTTATCAGACTCGACGTGGGGCGCAAACTTGGGCGCGCGCTTCTTCGCCGCGACGGTGACGTTTCGTCGGGAGAATTTACGAGACGCGGCGGCGGCGGCGCATCCTCTCGACGCCGCCGCCGACGATGACGCCGACGCGGCGGCGACGCGCGGAGACGCGACGCGGGAGGCGACGCGCATGAGACTCCGTCAGTCGTCGAGCGAGTCTCGACGTGGAGCGTGGGGACAACGTGCGGAGGAATGCGGAGGGTCGAGGGGTGTGCAAAAAATGTGAAACCATCTTTACATGCAACATTGCTAAATGAGCGGGATGCGAGCGCGCGACGCGCGAGCGCGAGCGGAAGGGGACATTACTGACCAGGATTGTGAAGCCGACTCCCGGGAGTGGGCTTGATGGTGCGTCCGGGAGGACGCCCGACGGTTTTCTTTTTCCCGGAGTCGTCGCCGGAACCGCCGGGAGCTCGAGGTCGAAGCGGAACGGAGAGAAGTTGTGGAGAGTGTGAGACGGCTTCGTCCCAGCCGAAACTCGGAGCGCGTTCCCACCATCCTTGACTATCTTCCCAGGTGTCCCAGCCGTCGGATCCGTCGGTGGTGGAGCCCCATTTATGGACGCGGCCGTCGTGCCAGTGTTCCTCTCCCCACGTCTTTTCAAATTTGTGCCCGTCTCGATCATTCCAGGTGGTTCCACTGCGGTTGCCCGCGCTCCCGTTGTGCGCGAATCCCCCCCAACGTTCTTCCCACTTCTCACCCCAGGCGCGACCTGTGCCTCCATCTTCGCTGACGTCTCGATCGGCGAAGGAATCCGTCCACTTGACGCAACCGCCGTGACCATCCCACTCCTCTCCCCATTTGTGAGTCCATCGATTGCCGTGACCGTCGTCCGGCACGGATCCATCGGCGATGGCACCCTTTTTTGTGCACGTACGGTGCACGCGGCCGTCCCCCCAATAGTTTTCATCCCAAACTTCGTGCCATTCCGCGCCGTCCGCCTGGGCACCCCATTTGTTTGCCTCTCGCATGATGTGCTTCGACGCGTTTGAAAACCCAATCGTGGTATCGTGCGTGAACTGTTCGCGCCAACTCTCCTGCCACACGTTGCCTTTAGCGTCTCTTCCAGATTTTATGGCGCCAAGCTCGCGATGATTGAACGCGTCGCTCGTCTCCCACCATTTTTCCTCCCACTCGACGGATCCATCCGCCGAGGCACCGCGAACGAGAGTCCATCTGCACAACTTTCCACCCTCGAGTTCCTCCTCGCCACTCTCACGCCACCATCTCGACCCATTCGCGAGCGTTCCCTGCGTCGCTCCGTCAGCACCGAGCTCACGAACAGCCGTGGCGGTCTCCTCCAACTCGACCGTCAGCGTCCCGGTCTTTGCAGTCGCCTCGTTCTTAACCTCCGCATCGCTCTCGAAATCCAACGATAGTTCGCTCGGAGTCTCCGTGTCGCTCTGAAATTTTAAGTGAAGAGCTTGCTCTAACGGACGCTCCGCGATGGCCACGGCTGCGCTCACGCACGTTTGCGTCTGCTTTTGAAGTTTCGGAGTCGGCTCCCCGGGCGCCTTATCCGCTGCAGGCACCTCCGGAGGCGTCCACGTCCAAAAGTCGCTCCCCGGGTTGAACGTCTCAGCCTTCGGATTCGACGTTTTCTCCGTCTCGCTTTTCGATCCATCGTCTTTCCTCGCGACCACGCTCGACGGCTCCGCCGAGCTCGAATCGCTCGCGATGACTCTGGCGCTCGCTGACGCTGTCCCCGCGCTCGCGACGACGTTCGCCGCCCCCCCACGCCCGATCCCATCACTCGATCCCGATGACACCTCGCGCACGTTTGTCATCGCTTTCAGCGCCGCCGCGGCCGCCGCCGCGCGCGCCGCCGCCGCCATAGGCGTCGACGAAGCTTCGAAAAGGTCCACCACCCGGGCGCTCCGCTCATCTTCCGTCGCCCGCCTCTCGGTCCGTCGCGATCGTCTCGCTCGGCACGATCGCGCGCCCGCGCCCGCGAGCCCGGCTCGCGTCGCCTCGACGCGAGCGCTCGACGTCGACATCGCTCGAGACCTCGCTGAGCGTCCGAGCGCGACCGGCGCCGAGTCGGACTGTGCTGTCCGAGACTTTGCCGACACTCGATGACGCGCTTCGGCGTCGGTGGAGGTTCCGCGCGAGGACACGCGCGCGCGCGAGGACCAAGGCCGGAACCCGGCCCGGGCGACGGACGACGGCGCGCGGTTCGCGCGAGAGGACGTCCGGTGCGGTGGAGACGGGGAGATTGGAATTCGAGCCGGTTCGATTTCGGAACGAAAGTCTCGGGCGGTGGCGCCGTCGGACGAGGCGAGCGGTGCGCGATGTCGTCGTCGTGGGTTGGTGGTGACGCGCTTCAGAGCTCGTTGCTCGGCGCGGCGATCGTGGATTTCGGGATTCAGTTCGTGGGATGGGCAGTAGCTTCGGCTTTGAAGACCGAGAAGTTTTATGACATTCTTGGGAGCGTGGCTTTCGCGTCCACGGCGGCGCTGACGCTCGGGACGTCGTCCATTATGCCCAGACAGAAATTACTGAGTGGTCTTGCGATGGCGTGGACCGCTCGTTTGGGAATTTTTCTGGGCGTTCGAGCTCACAGGGACGGGGGCGATTCGAGATTCGATGGCGTAAAGGAAAATCCAGGAGTGTTCGCGGTGTATTGGTTTTTGCAGGGCGTATGGGTCTGGGTGACATCTCTTCCCGTGTACCTCGTAAACGGAACCCCAGGCCAACTGACTGAGTTGAATGCCGGAGATTGGACGTTGGCGGCGTTTTGGGCTTTTGGTTTCGTTTTCGAAGTCGTCGCAGACGTCCAAAAGTTTATCTTCAAGTCCGACAAATCGAATAAAGGGAAATTCATCAAACACGGTCTTTGGTCGCTGTCGAGACATCCGAATTACTTTGGTGAGATTTGTATGTGGTTTGGGGTTGCCGGGATCGCCGCAAACGGTTTGGCCTCTTCGAATCCCGGTCGAGCGGTTGGGGCATTTGCGTCCCCGTTCTTTGTGACCTACTTGCTGACCCAGATGAGTGGGATCCCGATCTTAGAGAAGATGGCTAATGATAGGTGGGGGAAGGATCCCGCGTATCAAGAATACAAGAAGAAAACTCCTGTCCTCGTTCCCAAATTACCTGGAATATGACGCGAATTGAAATGTAATTCTAACAACACTTTGCTATGATCTATCTAAGGTGACTGATTCATGTCATCGTTCTAGGCACTATTTTCAGCGAAACTTGGATGCTTATTTCCCATTTCGCCTCGCTGACGTTTCCTCGCGGAGGCTAAAGCCCGTCTGTGTCGTCGTCCCTCAACGTGCGCGTTCCACTCGTTTTCTCCACGAAGCGTCTTGTCGCAGCACTCACATTTCCGAACGATCCACGTTCTATCCAGTGGACTTTCGTCAGTTGTGCGGTGCTCCGATCCCGTCGATCCGTTTGCGGCCCCGGCGCAGATGTTGCGCGCGGACTCGAACACAGAGTCATGCCACAGCGTCACAAACGAGTCGGATTTCTCGGCGTACGCGGTGAGCGCTTGCGTCACATCTACAAAGTGAATCGGCCACTGGTATCGAGTGGCAAACGTCCGTAAACGCGTCTGCTGATGTCGAGCCAGCCGTGAAGTGTTTTGAATGGATGTCTTGATGGCTTCCATTCGCATCTCAGCCAATTTCTCATCTGAAATTCCTCCGGGTCCCTCTGCTACTCTCGCTCGCAAATACGACTTCCACTCAGCGTAACCAATCGCTTGTCTCACATCACCTCGACTATTCTCCGCAGAGTCAACGCCAAAATTTTGAGCAAACGTCTCCAACTCGTCCACTAAACCATATTCGATCATTTTTTCAACGCGCTGACGTATGACGCGATCGAGAACCTCGGGGGCGGTTTTGAGTGCCACGAACACCGTTTTGCACCCGAGCAAGTCAAATTGAGACTCAAACTTCCTCATGGTGCGCTTTTGCCGAAATGTCTCGCTCGGAAGTCGACCAGTGGTATCGTATATCTCTAAATAACGACGCACGCGTCGGGTATCGTTCGGATGGAGTCGATTAGCACTGTCCGGGTCCACTTTCGTGAGGCGCTCGTATGCCGTTGAGTCAGCTTCACAACGCATAACATTTTTCGCAGGTCTGCGTCCCACACTTGAAGCATCACAATCAACGTCAAAGTTAGTTTCCTCATCATTTGCATCGTTTGTACCACTGACGTCCAGTAACGAATCGGATACGAGCGCTTGAGTGTAATAGTTCGTCCCGCCGACCACTACAACAGAACGACCATTGGCAATACACTCGCGCACGATCGTCCCTGCACGTTCTCGAAACGACCTAACATCAAAGTACTCACCATACTTGACGCACCCAACGAGATGATGACGCACACCGCGCATTTCCTCCTCGCGCACGCGCGCCGTACAGATGGGCAACTGTTCGTGCATTTGGAGAGCATCGGCATTCACGACCTCTCCGCCGAGCGCCTCCGCGAGATCGATCGCCAAACGTGACTTACCGGACCCGGTTGGACCGACTACAATCACCACGAGCGGCGGCGACGGCATCACCGCCGTCGCGACGCGCGCGGACGCCGGTAAGTGTTGTGGGCTTCGGGTTCGACACGGTATGGCCACTCCGATCGACACCATGAACCCGGCCGGCTTCAATTAAACCTGACAGTGGGATGGCCGCTGATCGATTCGATCGCTGATCGGTCGATGGTTTCACTCTGAAACCGGTGAGAAAACGATCGCGCCGAACGCTGGACGCGAACGCTCCCGGGACGCACAACACCGCACCGCGCCGTCGGCGTCGCGAGGGGCGGTGCGCGCGTGCGCCTCTGGACGGTTGGGAACGCCGGGGGAAAGCGCACTGAGTGCGTCGCGCGCGAGTGAGGAGGTTGCGGACGTACGGCGCGTCGCGGCGAAGCGTCCGAGGGGCCGGACGGAGATCGACGAGTCCGTCGCGGGCGGTCGGCGACGCGTGAGTGAGTCGACATGGGATCTGACGGGACGTCGACGAGTGGGAAGGGGAGCAATAGAGAGTGTATTCGCGTCGCACTCGACAGAGTGGAGAAGGATCTCACGGATGTCGCCGCATTGCTTCCCAAGAGTTGTCGCGGGGCTCCGAAGTTGCGTTCACCCTACACGGTCTCGGAGGCGGTGACATTGGATGAGATCGAAAAGAAAGCGGCGGCAAAGGCGTCTTCGGTGCGTCCCTCACGTGTGTGACTTCTTCTGTTGAATGAATCGACCTCGTGATGGCGTGAATTCCGTGTTGGAGGAGACTGACAACGAAAGTATACTTGACGTGAACAGAGAAAACGGATGTTTGGAGGCGCCGGAGAGGAAGAGAAGGAAGCGAAAAAGATTGCACCTTGGTGGCGTTATGCTGAAGACTTTTTCCGTTCAGTGCACGCCACAGATTTAGTTCGTATAGCTCCGGCAACTCCCTGGCATTTGGACACGGCGTTTCACTCGGTTTGCACCGGTCCAGACTTTGAGGCTGGTGAAGACAAGATTGGAATCCCGATTCCCGGTTTGACGTATCAAAGACGTGGGGAGCAGCCGTCGACATCAGCGGCGACCTCACCGAGCAAGGCAGGCGAAAAGAAACCGCTAGTCGGTACTATTCCAGCTGTCCCTGCGGAACCTTTCGTCGCCCCGGTGTTACAGGAACACGAATTGGGAATCGAGCTCGTGCAGAATCTTGAACCTGAGCACATTGCCATGCTAGTTAGAGTATTAGTTAGTCTGAGTGGTGATAAGGGGGAAAAGCTACGAGAGATTTCAAAATTTGTCGGGATTGCGATAGGCGCTCTGAAAAATTGGTTGTCGAAGCATGAAAAATCAAGTAGCGGATCTAAAAAGGGAAAGCTGAGTCAAGTTAAGAGTGAAACGTCAGATGAAACTCTCAATGGTTTGCGCGTTTGGCTCCGTCACGCAAGCGCTTCTCGAGTGAACGAATTTCAGAACTGTCGCCGTGAAGCTGCGACAAAGGCAAAGAAAAAGTTAGACAAAAGCCTAATTTTCCCGGATGAGTGTCCCGCAGACATGGCCGTATCTTACGGGCTCGTGAACACGCCGTCTAATCTGACTGCACTAACGGAACAAGGTCTCGGTGGTCCTCCCACGGATGGTCTCCCGTCAAGTACTGGAACAACGGTTGTGCTTGGCGCCGAGCCGGCTCGTGCAGATGTCAAAGAGCTAGATGGAGAGGGTGAAAATCTCGACATTAAGGAAAAAGCGGAGCGTGAGTGCACCACTGCGTTCGGAATGAATGCAGATTTACGTCATTTCGACAGAGGAAGTGCCGAAGAGACCATGCCTTTGCACACTACTATGCTACTCGAACGTTCCTTCAAGCTCAACAACAATCTGTCTTCAAAGTCTAGTTCTTCTGACGGAGAGCCCTGTGCTGTTTGCGCTAAATTGAAAACTCTTGCAAAAAAATGTGGAACGGAGGCAGGTAGTGTGAATTGTTTGAAGAAAAAGGAGGAAGACGTGGGGCTTCCGGGGGTTCCAAAACCCTTGAGCGTCAAGTCTACGTCAGACAAGTCTAAAAAATCAACGAAAGAGGAGCTCAAACGCTTGGAAAACGCATTTAAAGAAAATCCGTATCTCCTAGCAAGCGCACCAAGTAATGAATTAGACGGCGAGATTTTCGCACTTCAGTATGAGCTATTGTGGCATCTCCAGTTGAACAAACAGAGAGTCAAGCGAGCTCAGGAGACAATAGGAAAAGGTTTGGACGCAGACAACGACGAGCAGGGAGCGCGCAAGGCAAAACTTGATGAAGCGAACTCATACATGTCGGTCATTCGTGAGATCAAACGTCAGCAAAAGAAAGAAAAGCGAGAAGCCGATCAACTGGCAGCCCTTGAGAAGGCGAAAGCCGCAGTCGGCGATGGTCGAAGAGAGCCAAAGCCAAAGCGTGAAATCGGTTCTGCGGCGATTGTCCCCGATCCCAAGACTGAAATTCCGGTGTACAAACCACCGAGCGCTAGCGCTGTGATCAAGGCCATTGAATCCGCTCCAGCTCGGGTGAAGAAGATATTCGGTCTCACCAACTACGACGGGAGTTCGGGCCACCTGAAATCATTCAGCTTATCCGGGACACCGAGGAGTGGTTCACCCGTCCTCGGTGGCTCACCGATTCGCTCACCGATGTCGCAAATTCTTCTCGATCCATTTCACTCTGTTTCTGATAACTCTGCATGTTGTGTCTGCGCCGGGACGACGGAATCGTTGAAGACGAAACAGACAATCAAGTGTAGTCAATGTGAAGTCATCGTTCATCCAGCCTGCTACGGAATCACTGGTAAAGTCGGGTCGAATTGGCTCTGCTGGGTGTGTACAGACGTCGCTGCTGCGGGTCGCGCCATTCCGAGAACAGAGAAAAAATCTAGCATCACGTTGCAAGATAAGATGGCTCTCTATCGGGGCGTGGAATGCATCCTTTGTCCAGTGAAACTTGGAGCGTTTAAGAAGACGGTCGATGGCAAAGGTTGGTGTCACGTCACGTGTGCGCGTTGGGTTCCGGAAGCCTCACTCTTGGACAAAAACGTCGCGAACGTCGTCAAACCAGTCAGCATCGAGAGCGTTCCGCGAGAGCGACGGAACGCATCTTGCAATCACTGCACTCGCTCGAACGGAACACTCATGCGTTGTTCCTTCGGTCACTGTCAAATTGTTTTTCATCCACTCTGCTGTCGGCGAGCGGCGTGCCACATGCGTGCGATTGACAGCGAAAAACGGTCATACACGGCGTTCTGCGAGAAGCACACTCAGTCAGAGCGCGACAAGGATGTTGCTGCGAATCTCATCGGCGATCCCGTGCCCGCACTCGTTGAACTATATAACCAGTCACCACTCGAAAGGCAACTTTCTGGAAGTCTGCAACGAACCCTCTCCGGTGGGTCTCCGAAGAGCCCGATGTCTGACGCCTTGCGACGGATGCTCGGCGGATCGCAAAAACATGGCAACTCGGATTTGCTTCCGTCGAGCACGAAGTCCAAACCCAAAAAGGTGCGCACCAACTTGCGACAATCGAGTAAGCTGTCCAACGTCACGGCCACCTCCTCGTCTCTCCTCACCGGATTCGACTCGGAGGAAAACTTTGGCGAGCTCCCCTCTGTGGCTCGCAACGCCACCTAAAGCGACGGCAGCTTGCGCTCGTGACCTCCATCCAAGCCTTCTCACATCACCCCCAGCGCGCCTCGCGCATCTCTTAGACCGATCTCTCGATCCCCTTAGAAGTCTCATGTAATGACGGTCATCGTCACGATATTAGACACTCGACCCGCGGCGGCGATGGCCTTCTCGAGAAGCTTTTTCTTTTGCCCTCGAGGGACCCGAGCCCCCTCGTCCGGCACTCTTCCGCGCGCGTCGCGTCCGACGCTCATCCGTGACGACGACGCACGCACCGTCGAACGACCTCACTCGGACGCGTCCATTCACGCGCGCGCGCATCGACGGCGCGAGAGACGCGCGAGCGCTCGACGACTAATCGACGACGTCACGACGAGGCATGGCGGCCGTTTCCGCGCGCGCGTCTCACGCGCCGACGTCCACGTCGAGGCGATGCGCGAGGGATGGTAAGTGCAAGAGAGGGTCCACGATCCGGAGAGCGTCCGCGGGAGCGGTCAGGGGGCCGAGCGCGACGCTCGGAGAGGAGACGCGAGGAGATTTCCCGATTCTCGACCAAGTCACCGAGTCGGGGGCCCGGCTGGTGTATCTGGATAACGCGGCGACGTCCCAGAAGCCGAATCAAGTCGTGGACGCGCACATGTTCTATTACAAGGACTACAACTCGAACGTTCATCGAGGGGTGCATTATCTGAGTAGTAAGGCGACGGATGCGTACGAGCTGGCGAGACGGAAGATTGCCTCCTTCGTCAACGCGAAGACGGATAGAGAAATAGTGTTCACGAGAAACGCGAGCGAGGCGATCAATCTCGTGGCGAACACGTGGGGGACGGAGTACATCAAGGCTGGGGATGAAATCATACTGAGCGTGCTGGAGCACCATTCGAACATCGTGCCGTGGCAACTTCTCGCCGAGCGCACAGGGTGCGTGCTCAAATTCGTCAACCTCACCGAGGATACGCAAGAGTTGGACATGGATCAGCTTCGATCGTTGGTGAACGAAAAGACCAAGCTCATCACGACGGCGCACGTGAGTAACGTCACCGGTGGAGAGGCTCCGGTGGCGGAAATCGTCAAGCTCGCGCGCGGCGTCGGGGCCAAGGTGCTTCTCGACGCATGCCAAAGCTTGCCCCACATGAAGGTGGACGTCCAAGCCCTGGGAGTGGACTGGATCGTCGGCAGCGGGCACAAAATGTGCGGACCGACTGGTATCGGTTTCCTTTGGGGCGACATCGACGTCTTGCAGACGATGCCCCCGTGGATGGGCGGCGGCGAGATGATCGCCGACGTGTTTCTCGAAAAGAGCACGTACGCAGAACCGCCCGGAAGATTCGAAGCCGGCACACCGGCCATCGCCGAGGCCATCGCCCTCGGCGAAGCGTGCGATTACCTCACCAACATTGGCATGGACCGCATTCACGACTACGAGGTCGAGATTGGCACTTACCTCCACGAGAAGCTCTCCGCCCTCCCCAAGGTGACCATTTACGGCCCGCCCCCCGCGCGCGGCCGCGCCTCCCTCTGCGCCTTCAACGTCGACGGCATCCACGCCAACGACCTCTGCACCCTCCTCGACCAAGCCGGCATCGCCTGCCGCAGCGGTCACCACTGCACGCAGCCCCTCCACCGCTACCTCGGCGTTCCCGGCACCGCCCGCGCGAGCCTCTACTTTTACAACACCCCCGCCGACGTCGACGCCTTCATCGACGCCCTTCGCTCCACCATAGACTTCTTCTCCGAGTTCGAGGAGTGATCGCGCGCGCGCATCATTCACGTGAATGACGAATACCACGAATACCACACTCCGTCCGTCCGTCCGTCCCTCCTCTCGCCCGTCGCCGTCGGCCCGCGCCCCGCGTCCGCGACGCATTCCAAAACCCTTCGCGCGGGTGTCCCCTCCATACTCAATCGCGAGATCGCCCATCGCGGCGATGCACGTACACGTCAGACGTACCAACATTCATACTCTTCGAACGATTCATAACACGTACTATGACTCGTATACGAGCACCACAAAGTCCTATCCCCCGAACACGCACGGTCGCCGCCGACGCCGTGCCGCGCAATCTCACGCGAGGTGAAACTTTTTTCATCGGCGTGCGTCGCGCGCAATACGTCGGCGGCGCCCTTTTTTCACGTCGGGCCGTCCGTCGTTCGACCGTGGATAACAATCGACCGCGCGGCGCGGCGGCGCGCGGCACACGGCGACGCGAGCACCGCGCGAGACCGCGACGCGACCGACGGCGGAATCGAGACTCGAGACGTCGAACCGACCGACTCGTCGCGAGAGAGACCCGTGAGAAGGACGACGACGACGCGCTCGACGAGGGCGCGCGAACGATCGAGATGATGGTGACGTCGAAGGCGTCGACGACGACGTCGTCGACGGCGACGATGATGCGAGGGGCGCGAGGACGAGTGGGCGCGAAAAGTGTGGCGCGCGTTGCGGTTGTGCGGAGAGGCGCGCGCGCGGTGGTGCGAGCGGCGCGTGAAGAGGGGGTGAAGAATCGGGCGATCGCCCTCGACGCCGCGGACGAGACGGGGTCATCGATGACGATGACGTACAACGAGACCGGTAAGTGGCGTGAAGGACTCGATTTGGCGGGATGGGCGGCGGAGATGCGCGCGATCGAGAAGGAGTACAAGGCACCGGAGCACTTCGAGTCGGACGTGAAGCACTTGCATAAGATCTTGACGTGGGCGAACGTGTGCTACTTCGGCGGCTTGGCGACGCTGGCAGCGATGCCGATGTTGGGCTTGAACATGCCGGCGTGGTTGAACGGAATGAACCCGATCGCTGCGTTTCTCATGTCCACCGCTATTTGCGCTCGCTGGACCATGGTCGGTCACCACACGTGCCACGGTGGCTACAACGCCGCGCAAAGCACCAACGGTGAAGTCACTGGACGATTCCACCGCAGAAAGTTTGCGCGCGGTTTGTGGCGTCGTTGCACCGACTGGATGGATTGGATGCTCCCGGAGGCCTGGGACGTAGAACACAACCACCTTCACCACTACCAGCTCGGTGAAGACGCCGATCCGGATCTCGTCGAGCGTAACATGCAAGAGCTTCGCGAAGGTAACACGCCGATGTTCATGCGCTACCTCCAGGTCGCGGGTCTCGCGCTCGTTTGGAAGTGGTTCTACTATGCGCCGAACACGTTGAAGGAGCTCTTCGCGCGTAAAGAACGTGAGGCCCAAAGGGCCGGCAAGGAAGCCCCGAACCCGTTCAAGACTGGTCACTTTCCGTCCACGTTGCTCACCGTGACGCAAGGCGTGTTCAAGGGTGAGTTCAGCGCTTTCGGTGAGACCCTCAAGTGCTTCGCGCCGTACGCGCTGTGGTCCTTCGCTGTCCTACCGGCCATCGGTTACGCGATCGGCGGGCCGAAGGCGGCGCTCGCTTGGTGGATGACGGCCGTGCTCGCCGACGTCGTCACCAACGTGCACTCGTTCATCATCATCGCCACCAACCACGTCGGAGATGACATCTACCGTTTCGAGACTGAGACTAAGCCGCGATCGGATGACTTCTACCTTCGTGCGGTGATTGGTTCGGCGAACTTCAAGACTGGTGGTGACGTGAACGATTTCATGCACGGCTGGTTGAACTACCAAATTGAACATCACATGTTCCCGGACATGTCCATGCGCGCGTACCAAAACATGCAACCGCGCGTCAAGGCTGTCTGCGAAAAGTATGGTGTGCCGTACGTCCAACAGTCCGTCTTCACGCGTCTTGGTCAGCTCGTTGATGTGATGGTTGGTAAGCGCACGATGCTCGTTTGGGAACGAGGTGATTAAGTTATCCCAACACGCGCCCGTCGCAGCTATTAGTTCTTCGCTCATTTATTTTATTTGTGTTTTAACAAACCTACTATGTTATCATTACTGTCCCGCCGAAAACAAATTACGCCCCGCTTTTACGCGCGTCTCGCTCCCCACGCTCGAAGATCGTGCCGATTTACCCGGAGTCCCGTCCGACGCATCGTTTCCTCTGTACTTGCGCTTGTAATTGGCGAGATACTCCTCCATCGTGTCAAGAGTCAGGTATCCGTGCTCAGGCATCACGTCGTCGTTTTGAATCTGTATTTCCTTGAAGAGGTCATCAGAAACATCAACTTCTTCCTGTTTTGGATTGTCACGCGGATGGGTCTCCACGCTGTTCCCAAAGAGTTCAATAGTATCTGTCTTCAAGGGATGGAGATTTATCCCATTGGAAAATAAGATTTCGATGCGGAAACGTCTTGGATCCGAAGGCGGAACCTGGAAGCGCTCAAACATTCTAAAAACAACGTGGGTGAGGTAATCCAATTCCTTTTCACGTCTGAACAGGTTTTCCAAGCTTTCGTTGATCAGAGATGGACGAGTCATCACGGCTGAAGCATTGGAGGGACGCGACGTACTGGCGTCATGGTCTTCTCCCTTTTGAGGGCTTCCAAGCGGCAAACCGGGGGGACGAGACGTTTTCCTGGAGGTTGAATGTATGGAAATATTGGCATCTTTATCGCTCTCACTGTGGTCCGTGTTGTATCGGGAGCGACCTCTATCCTGCTCGACTCGAGGTTTGTCCATGTGAGTGTACTGAAGAACATTGATGAGAGAGTGCAAGTGAGACTCTGACGTGAAATAGAGTCGAGTACGGACGTGTCTGAAAGGACTATGGACACCGTGAGCCGTTGCGTGTCGCAGATTCAATCGAGTTGTGTTCAACTCCTCCTGCTCTTCCTCTGCTTCCTCCTGCTCTCGCCGGGCTTGATCTTCGTCATCCTCAACCAAAATTGGACCTTTTTCGGAGATAGACATGCGTCGCATATCAGTCGCACTGAGTCTTCCATTATCGACAGCGAAAGACTCCTCTCGGGTATTGTTCAGATCACTGAGAAGCTTTCCAATCAAACTGTTTGCGATGGTGCCGCCAATTCTCAACTTTGTAGACGCCGTAGTTCCATACTCATTTGGTACTATGCAATCGGCAAGCTCCTTCGCAACTTCGTACAACACGTCCAACCCCTCTAACCCTAAGTGTACGTTATGAATCGCGTCGTACTTTGCCGCATCGTACACATCTGGAACCTTTGAGATGTCAAATCTAGCCTTTCTCGGGTGATACAGATCTTGCTCTAACTTCTTCCATCTCGAATAAAGCAGCAAAAATGACTCACCACCGGCTGGGACAATCATCGTCTTTAACTGCTGAAGGCCACCCTTCGGAAGAGATCCACGCGGTGCGACTGCAGAACGAGTGTGAGCCCAGTTGATTTCTGTGTTGGGTGAAGAAGAAGAATCAAAGCGAGTCTGGCTCGCTGAAAGCATGGATCTGAGTTGTACAGCGATGGATTTTGTGCATTCGTATACTGTCTGGAGTTTTTGCAACGGTTTATGCGGTACACCCATGAGATCCGACGTAAGAGTGACGTTCTGGGAGTTTCGGGCCTCGGCGCTCGATGTTTCGCCCGCATTTTGAAAACGATGCGCAGCCATCACCATTTGTGTCACAACCTTGAACTTATTCAGCGATGCAAATCTGAGAGTTTGGGAAAGACCACCAATATCCTCCTCGCTCGGAGCTGTACTGTCTTTAGGCTCATCAGACTTTGTCATGGCGGTGTACAATTTATGTTTTGAGTGCAAAATGTCCTCCTCAACATCATGAGTGACAAAATCCAACAGTTTGGCATCCTTGTTGACGAGGGAAGCCAAAATCGGAGTAAGCTGTCCACGATGAGTATCGAGAGCGAGAAGACCTTTCGCAAACGCCGCCGCCGTAATTTGGACTCGACCTTCATCAGAAGAGTAAATTTTCAAATCGTGACGGTACGTTGAGTGGAGCCGGAGCAATCCATCCGCATCCGAGCCGTAATAATTACCGCGAGGGTACATACGCACTCTGAATGCTTTACCTAAGCACTCCGCCTGATACTTGCCCAAATATGTCAACACACCACCGAACTTGATGATCAAAAGAGCCTCAGTGACCTTTTCCATGTGACACTCGCTGTTCTCCGTGTCTATGGTCTCCCAAGCCAAAGGTTTCAACTGAGCCTTGCGATTGATACCGCTGAAATGTCCACCTTCCTCAAGAATGGAAACAATTTGTTTCCACGCCTCTAGCTCTTCCTGAGCCTCTTCGTTCGCCTGGTCGCCACACGGAGGTTGTGCCGCTAATTTTGCATAGATGTCTCTACAAATGTTCAGGAGCTCTTGGAGTAACTGAGGTGTTTTCAGCTTCGCTTGCTTGCGTGTCCTACCATGTGTACACTTAAGCATCAAGTCGAGCAGTTCTGGACTCGTAACGCGCAGTTTCATCTTCTGCTTGGGCGTACGATCACCATGACGAATGACGCCGAGCACCGCTCGAAGCTCCTCCGCCGGCTTGTCATCAGTTTTTCTCTCCGACTGTCCTGATGGTGATTCCGCTCGTGCCGATTGTAACAGAAGCTCGGGCTCCTCGAGGTCGGCATTATCCACACCCGCCGAAGCAGCGGCTTTTTCTGCCGGTTGAGTGCTGAAGTGATTCGGCACAACGGCTTTCAAAATCATGGCTCGAAGACACACGGCGGCGTCGTCGTAATACTTCTTTGACTTTTTCACAAAACTCCATCCATTCACGTCGCACACGTAGCTTCTGCCCTTCGCACGCAACAAATCAAATCCGCACACGTTCTGACCGAAAGCCAAGCACACGCGACGGGCGATCTCCTTCTCTTCTGGAGTCAATAGAATGGGATACCGAACTTCCTTACCAGTTTCGTCTCGCTGGACTCTCCCGTCCACAACCGGGCTCTTTCTCGCCTCCGCGTGCGCGTAGTTCGGCCCGACCGTGTACACTTTCACGTCAGTACCGTTTGTGGACATGAAATCCTCATAGATGAACGATGTCGTCTCCCTCACAGGGGTGTACGAGAGGTGGGTCTCTGTTCCGTCTGGAGGAGGGTAATACTGACTCGACTGATTACCAATCTTTCGAAACAATCGTTTATACCCCCCACCCACGCTGTGCGGATAGTAAATGAAAATGTTATGATCCTCCGCGTTCGCCGGTTTCTCCACGAACGGCTTGTATATCCGTTTCCCTCCTATCTCCACGTACTCCTCGTCTTGCGAGAAATCCTCCGGCTCAAATGTCGGTTGATCCGGCAGCGCCACCTCGTCCCCCTTCGGTTTCCTCCGAATATTCCCCTTCTTGACGTACTCGTTCCGATTCACCACCACATGATTCGGCACGGGAATGTCGTGCTCTTGCAACCGCTTATACACCAATCGCCTGTCCAGCAGCGTCCACTGATCGTTCGGTTCATTCACGACGAATGGTTTATGCGTGCGCACGTACTGCTCCACCTTTTGCAACGGAAACCCATCGCTGTAAAAAGATATCAACGCATCCACCTTGGGCCACGTCTCCACGGGCGCGTTCACGATGCGTTCATCACCGAAGATGACGATCTCAAATTCCCCGTACGACTCTATTCTCGAGAGGATCTCGCGCATCGCGCTCGATCTCGACTTTTTATCCATCGCGCACACCCCCAGGGTGACGATGGGGTACCGCGCCATGACGACAGCCTTCCTCCGCGCCGCGGACGCCGTCGCGCGTCCGATCGATCGCGCCGGCGTCGCCGTGTGCCGCACGACGCGTTCCCATCCGAGGGCACCTTTTTCACGGCTCGAAACCGTTACGCACCACATCGTCGCGCGCGTCGTCGTCGTCGTCGTCGCGCATGTCGCCGCCGGGAGGCGCGAACGCGCGGTCGAGATGGACGACGAACGCGATCACGGCGGCGGCGTACGCGTCCGCGGCGCTCGCGACGACGGCGGCGGCGCTGGCGGCGTACGAGAGACTGGAGCGGGGCGGCGCCGCGAGCGACGACCGAGAGGACGCGGCGGAGGACGCGGGGAGGGTGGGAGACGACGAGGGGACGAGGGGACGAAGGACGAGGCAAGGGGTGCGTTCGGTGGGTGGTGACAGCGCGGAGGTGTTGCGAGAGGTGGGCGGGGCGGCGTCGAGAGGGATGAGCAGTTCGAGTCGAGAGGATGAATTCTGGAGCGACGAGGATTCGAGGCGATCCGGGTACTTTGGCGCGAGCGCGAGCGGTGAGGAGGGAGGGGATGAGAAGACGCCGAATTTTTTTGCGAGTACCAAGTTTTTTAGCGTGCTTGAGCTGGAGCTGTCGAGGGAGCTGTTTGAGGCGTCGGTGGAGGAGACGTTGCCGCCCAACGAGGTGCTCTTCAGGCAGGGAGACGACAGTTCGAGCGGGATTTACATCGTCGTCGAGGGCTCGATAGGGGTGTATCTGCAGCCGACGAACGGGGCACCACCGGTAATGACGAACATTCTTCAGGAGGGGGAGTCCGTGGGGGACATCGACGTGCTTGACAATGCGCGGCGAAGCGTGAGTTGTATCACGATGGAGGGAGGCGCGAAAGTCGTGCGCGTGTCCGAGCGAGTCTTTTCAGATTTCGTTCGGAAACATCCACACACGCTGCAACTGTACCTAAAACAAGCGATCGCGCGATTGTGGCGCGTCGCACAGTTTTCGTTGATTGACTTTTTAGGTATGCCTCGGCAGTTTCTTCGCGGTCAACCAGAGGCGGACGATGCGTGTTCACTCGACGGAACGGAGTTCTTAGAATACCTATCCGTGGTCGAGAAATACGCGCAACGTCGCACGATCAAGAAGGGTGAAACCGTGTTTAGCGAAGATTCGTCCACAGATGTGTTTTACATTCTCACGAAGGGTGCGATTGCGCGCGATGCGGTGCCGTGGCCAAAGGGTGACGGCGTTCGCGGTCACCCTGTGCGGTCTCCACAACTCATTGGCTCAGCACATTTCATGACGCGCTCAGTTTTCAGGGAAACTCAGCGTGCGGACGAAGATTGTGAATTGATCGTCGTGACGGGAGAAACGCTCGACATAATGTGCAGCGCAGAGACGGAAGCGTACATCGCTTTATTACGACAAGCGTCGTCATCTCTCGGCGTTTTGATTCGCAACTTCATCGGTTTCGGGCTCAATCGTGTCTGGCTGCGAAGCGGTAACCACGTGTTTCTGGTCGATGAAGATGCAACGAGTATGTTCGTCATCATCAGTGGTCGCGTGCGGTTACGCTTTCCACGTCACAAAAATGACGTGACGGAGATTGTTCGTGAGCGCGGTCGAGGAGACACCATTGGTGAAGCTCCTCTACTCGCGCATGGCAAGTATTCTTCGACCGCGATCACCTCAAGAGACACAGAGCTCGTGAGAATGTCTCATGGCGCATTGAAGCTAATCAACGCCCATCATCCGGAAGTGTCCAGTCGATTGCTGGAACTCGTTGCGTGCAAGCTGCAGAATAATCTTCGCACTGGTGACAGATCGCGTGCAGAGCTCGTGACGATCTGTCTTATCCCGGCCGATCCAAACACCAAAATAAACGATTTTTCTTTTGCGCTGCAACACGCCTTATCCATGTTTGGTTCCACGCTCCTTCTGAGTAGCTCAATGATTGATGAAATTTTCCCTGACGGAACGACGAGTCGTCTCGACAACTCATTTTATCGCTCAAAGGTCACTGGATGGATGGCGGAGCAGGAGGAAGTCCACCGATTCATTGTTCTCCAAGCAGATGCGAGCTCATCGAGCTGGAGTAAAGTATGTGCGAGTCAAGCGGACTGCGTTCTCGTCGTGGCTCACGCCGAGCGCGAGAACAAGACGCCACTCTTGTACGAGCAGCGGTTGCTTTGGCGAACGAGAAACACAGCCCGTCCTGAATTGGTCTTGATTCACGAACCGGGAAGCATTCCATCGCAAACGCAGGTGTGGTTACAGAGTCGAAGCACGCTCGCGCGCCACCATCACGTGAGACTCGCGTCGAAAGACGACATGTCGCGTCTTGCGAGGTACGTCTCGGGTCAAAGCGTCGGGGTCATCCTCACCGGCGGAGGCGGAGGGGGATTGGCTCATCTCGGCGCTCTTCGAGCGCTCGAAGAAAATGGAATCCCTATCGACTGCATCGGAGGAACGAGTCAAGGCACGCTCACGGCTGGCATGTACGCTCGGAGCTTGTCGACGTCTCACATCGTTCCGGTGCTCCGCAACAACATGCACCTGCTGAATTCTCCCCATCACCTTCTCACCGATCTCACGCTTCCGTTGCTCTCGCTCTTCTCCGGTAAAGGCTTGGACGCGGTCATAAAGAGTTCCGTTGGTGCGGACACCACCATCGAAGATCTTTGGCTCAACTTTTTCTGCTGCAGCACGAACCTGAATCAGAAATGTTTAACGGCTCACACCTCTGGACGTCTGTGGCAGTGTGTCAGGGCGTCGATGACCGTTCTCGGGCTCTTACCACCCGTAAGGGACGAAAACGGCGAGCTGCTCGTCGATGGTGGATATCTGAACAGCGTACCGGTGGACGTGATGCGAAAAGAGATGGGCGTTGAGACCGTCATCGTCGTGGACGTCGAGGACAAGGACTTCATAAGCTTTCGGGATCTCACGCCGCACGACGGTGGGATGAGTGGTTTCGGGCTTCTCTGGGATCGATTGAACCCTTTCGACACGCGCACGCGCGCGGAGAGACTCGACCAACCGTCGTATAGTGACGTCTTGACCGCGCTCACGGCGACGACGACCAAGAAGCATCTCGAAATCGTCGCGCGAGACCACAGAATCAATCTGTACCTGCGACCTCCCGCCATTTCGTCGTGGATGGCGCATGGGTTGAGAGCGTCACAAATGGACGCAGCCGTACGAAAAGCGCAGGCGTACGCCAATATCGCCATCGCAAACTGGAAGAGTAAAGCCAACGAGGAATCCGATCGCATTCCTTCGGGAAGCTCGAGGCCGGACGCCAAAGTCCAGATGGCTGCCTCGGCGTTTTTGGCGACGTCTGATCCCGAGTCGCCGCAAATATCTCCGAAAGTCTCTCCTCGCTCGAGCATCGATCGCGCTCGTCCATCGTCGGCGACGACGATACCCCCATCGCCCGTGCGAACGCGTCCGGACGTCGTCGTCGACGAGATCGACGACGCGAAACATCACCGTCGGCGAAGCTCCGTCGGCGGCGCCTCTCGCGCCGCCCATCTTCCAAACGACGCCGACGCGTCGACGGCGATCACCCCACGGTCCGGTTCGCAGCTCGTCCGCACGTTCACCGATCAATCGCAACCGGAATCACCCACCGTGAATCCAGCCGTGTTCATGCGCCCGCAACCGCAGCAATAGTCGCTCTTGTAACGCCCTCCCGCCTCTTCGCCGTCGCGCCGCCCCTCGGGGACGTCACACCGCCACGCCATGCTCTCCGCGTCGCGTTCCATCTCCAACGTTCGCGCGTTCGCGCCGGCGCCGCGCGTCGCGAAGCGCACCGCGCGCGGTCCGGTCAAGGTGCGTCTCCGGGTCGACGCGCGCGCGAGCGACGCGACGGCGCGTCGCGACGAGGACGCGATGACGGGCGGCGGCTCGGATGCGACGCGGGCGTACAGGCGCGATGATGACTGACGAGATTCGCGCGATAGGTTCGAGCGCTCACGTGCTCCACCGCCGATTTCAAAGTCGGTCTCTCCCTCGAGATAGATTCTGCGCCTTGGAAGATCACGGGTGCGTGCGAGACGACGACGACGACGACGACGGGTCGAGCGCGGATGACGCGCGCGCTTTTTATCCAGTTTCTCCGACGCACTTTCTCCGACGCGCGCGCGAGCGGGTGACGAAGGTTCGAGAGACTGACCGAAGACCCGCTCGTGATTGTTTTTCGAACGTCGATAGAATTCATGCACGTACAGCCCGGTCGTGGTTCCGCGTTCGTGCGCACCAAGCTCAAGAACTTGCTCACGGGGAACACGAATGAGAAGACGTTTCGATCCGGCGAAAAGTTTCAGCTCGCGGAGGTCAGCAAGCAATCCATGCAATTCACGTACATGGACGACGATGACTACGTGTTCATGAACATGGAATCTTTTGAAGAGCTTCGCGTGCCGCCGCAAGCCGTCAACAAGTTCGTCAAGGAGGGCATGGACTGCGCCATCGTGCAGTGGAACAACAAAGTCATCGGTTGCGAAGTCCCGAACCCGTACACCTTCGAGGTCGTGCAAACGGATCCGGGATTGAAGGGTAACACGGCGAGCGGTGGCGATAAGCCGGCGACCATCGAGACCGGCGCCGTCGTCACCGTCCCATTGTTCATCAACATCGGTGATAACATCATAGTCAATACGGATGAGGGAACTTACAAGAGCCGCGCCTAAGCGCGGCGTCCACTGTCATAACCAACCACGCATCATTCTTTCACCCGCGCGAGTGCGCGCATGTGATGTCTAACGCCAGACGCTTGATCGATCCGATCGCCCGCGAGGCGAAAAAACTCGGCTTCGTCGCCAGGAGCGCGCTCAAACTGTCCGAACTCGACGTCAAGTTTTCGCTCCTTCGCGGGAAGTCGCGCATTCTCGACCTTGGATGCGCGCCGGGCGCGTGGATTCAGGTGGCGCATCGCGCGTCGAAGAATAATGTCGTCATCGGCTTGGATTTGAAAGAGGTTGAAGTCTCAGGGATGCGCTACGTGGATCCCGCTCGAGCGCACACGCTCGTCCGAGACGTCAGAGAGGTGAGCGTGAGAGAACTCGGCGGCGCGAGGTCGTTCGATGTGGTGCTCTCCGACATGATGGCGAACACGCGGGGGGTGTCGAGCGTCGACGCGTTGGCGTCGCTCGATTTGGCGGAGTGCGCGATGAATCTCGCGCTCGGAGACGATGAAGAGAGCGGTGTCCTGCGCGACGGCGGAGACTTGGTGGTGAAAGTGTTAGAGGGCGAGGGAAGCGTGGAGACGTTGACGAGGGCGGCGAAACCTCACTTTGCAAAGGTGAATTGGTTCAAGCCGAAAGCGACTCGATCGGAGAGCAGAGAGACGTACCTCGTCGCCAGAGGGCGGAAGTCTGTAAAAACAATGTCTAGCTAGTTTCTAGTACGAGCAAACGTGGCGTACGCGAGACCTAGCGCACCCACGCACGCGCTCGCGATGAGAACGTTTTCAACCGTCAAATATTGAGCGTACGTGGTTGTACCCTCGGAGGAGCCGCAGGGTGAATCGCTACCACACGTCGAACAACCATTCGCGATGGGAGGTTCCGACTTTTTAACGCGCACGCGTTTACCCTTCGTGAGCTTCTCGCGAATGGCCTTAGACTCTTCTTCGCTCGATATCACGCTGAGTCTGACTCTCTCGACGGTCGGATCAGCCTCTAAGACTTCTAAAATTCGCGCCTTGCATGACCAGCGTGACGACTCAAGAATCTCGACCATGGCGCTGCGGCCCATCAAACGCTCTCGTTGCTCCTTCCCACCCGGGAGTAAGATTTGGGTATAATTTTTCGTGTGTGCGACGAGAGAAGTCCCGTCCCGAGCGATGTCACTGACCCAAACGCGTTCAGTCTTACCGACCATGTGTTCGTGCGGCTGATACGATTCAAAGAGAGCGGTGAGCTCTCGAGAACGCGCCTTTACGATTTGCGTGGGAACACGCTTCATCTTCGCCGCAGGAGTTCCAGGACGCGGGTAGAATTGCGAGATGTGAACCTCGGGAAACTTGTACTCCTCGATAAGATCCATGGTTTCCTTCCATTGTTCGTCCGTCTCTCCCGGAAAGCCGCAGATGATGTCTGTTGCGATCACCATACCGGGAACTGCCTCGAGCAACGTATCGCAGACATGCCTAAATTCTTCGACCGTGTACTCACGCTTCATGGCCTCCAACACGGCGTTCGATCCGCTCTGCACCGGGATGTGCATCCAAGCATACACGGCGGGATGACGCATCGCCTCGGCGACGGCGTCGAGGTGCGCCAAAATGTATGGCGGATTCGTCATGCCGAGTCTGAGCATGACCGAGCCATCGGTGGGCAAGACAGCCGTGATCGCTCGGAATAATGCCGCGACATCCGTTCCCAAGTCGATGCCATAAGCACCCGTGTCTTCGCTCGACAGCCACACCTCAGATACGCCCTCGGCCATGGCTTGCTCGACGCGACCCACCAGGGCGGAGATTTCGTACGATCCAAGATCACCGCGCGCGTGCTTCGTTTTGCAATACGTGCACGAACCCAAACACCCCGTACTCAGCGGTAAAATCTCCACGAACTCGTTCTTGCGTACCTTGGGGAGGTCGAGTGTCGGGAGCGCCTTTTTCTCGAGCATGCGCACCGTCTCCCCGGCGAGCGTGCGTTCCATGGCTTCCACGACGCGATCGATCTGCGTCACCCCCAGCAAGCTCACATCCTTCAACTCCTTTGCCCCCTTATCTCCCTGAGGCACGCACCCAGCGATGAGCAGCGCCTTATTCGCAGCCTTACCTCGCTCGATGACGGTGTTCATCGCGCTCTGACTTGGATTTTTCACCGTGCACGTGTTCACCAACCACCCGTCCGCCTTCTCCGCCGCGTCCACGAGTTCGTACCCATACCTCTGCAACTGCCCCGCCATGAACTCCGAATCGGAGTGGTTGTGCGAGCACCCGAACGTGTGCACGAAGATCTTTCCTAGTCCCGGTTGTCTGGCCACGCGCTCAGCGCGTGCGTCGCCGGCCTCCTCCTCCTCCTCCTCCCCCTCCGCCGCGTCCGCGCGCGTCTCGACCCGACGCGCGCGTCGCCCGACTTCCGGCTCGAGCGTCCTCGCGCCTCTTCCCACCGCTCGCTCGCCGTCCTCGCCGGTCACCGTCGCCGTCGCCGTCGTCGTCACCGCCGCCGTCGCCTCGCGCGCCGTCTTCCCCTCACCACCGCTCGCCTCCTCCGACGCCGTCACCGTCGACCGCCCGCGGGGAAACATGTCCTCGAGATCCTCCATCTCCTCCCCCATCGCGTCTCGACGTCCCTCGCGCGTCGTCGTCGTCTCGCGCGTCGTCGTCGTCGTCGTCCGATGGCACATCTTCCGGTGTCGTCCGACAGGCACACCGCGTCTTTTACTCTTAAAACCCCCACAACCCGTCTTCAATCACGCACACAACACACACGTTCCCCGTGTGCACGAAAAAATGTCGCGCGCGCGCGAGAAGGAAAAAAAAACAACACACCCGCGACACGTGTCACGACGGCTGCCTGGCGTATCGAGAAAAAAATCTTTCATCGTTACGAGTCACGAACCGTCGATAGACCCACACAATTCCGAGAAGGGAGAAGATCTCGTCGTCGAAGATTCTCGTGGTCAGGAGGGCACGCGGGTGTCATAGGGGGTCGTTCTCGAGTCGATACCCGTCAAAAGCCCTATCCACAACCCAGGGCGAGGAGCGCTCGAGGGCGAACGGACGGCACTAACCGCCCCGACAGCGTCGAGGCTCGCGAGAGGGAGAATCCATCTGTGCACGCGCGCGCGAAGGAGCGAACGCGGGAACGAGCGAGCGAAAGATACGAAGGGTAACTATTCACCGCGAGTGAACGCGCGCGAGAGAAAAGGTGCGACGAGCGAGGCGCGGGCGCGTGGATGAAGATTCGGAGATGGACGGTCGCGAGGGAACGAACCTGATGATGAGGTTAAAGATGCGTTCGGCGCACGCGAAAGGGCACGCGAGAGATGGACGTGGACGCGGACGCGATGAAACAATCGAAGGGAATTTTGCGCGTGCGACGCGCGCTCAGACGATCGCGCGGGCGCGTCGGCGACGCCGCGACAGCACGATGTTCCAAATCTCGGGCAGACGTCTGTCGGGGGGAAGAACCTTTGGGAATTTTCTTGAGTCGTGATTGGTCGTGGAGAGGGGCTGGAAAATATTTCCAGGTTGGAAAATATTTTCGAGAAGAAAGACTGACAGACGCGAGCGACGCGCTTGACGAATGCGCAGGTGGTCCAGTTTGTGGAGGGGCAAACACGATTTTTTTCATCTACAGGGGTAATAAGGATAAACCTCTGATCAAGTATTCATTGCACGAGCAAATTGTTCGGCGAGCGCATTAAAATTTTGTACAGAGACAAGATGTCGACTTTGGACTTCGGGTACGGCGGAGTCGACGCCGGTTTCACAAACCTCGGGCTTCTCGGAAGCGATTCCGTGAGTTGGACCTGGGAGGAGGATAAATTCTTTGAGACGAGTCTCGCGCAGTATGACGGTTCTTGGCCAATCATGGGGGATGACTACTGGAGCAGGCTTCAGGAGAAGATGCCGCAAAAAGGCGTGCAAGACTTGAAGGATCGCTTCACGAGATTGGAAGACGATGTCCGAGCCATCGAGTCTGGTTTGGTTCCCCTTCCGGATTTTGAAGATGATTCTGATCACGTCACGGCCGAAGTCACTTTCGACTTTGTCCCGACGAAGCCCGTCAAGGCTCAGGCGCCGGCATCCGCCCTGGCGCCAGCCCCGCCGGCCGCTCCGGCTGCCAAAAAGTCCAAGCCTGCGCCCAAGACGGGCGAACAAGAACGCCGTAAAGGTGTTCCTTGGACGGAAGACGAACACAGATTGTTCCTTCTCGGGCTGAACAAGTTCGGAAAGGGTGATTGGCGAAGCATCAGCAGAAACTTTGTCATTTCTCGCACGCCAACCCAAGTTGCCTCTCACGCCCAAAAGTACTTCATCAGATTGAACAGCATGAGTAAAAAGGACAACAACCGCAGGTCGAGCATTCACGACATCACATCACCCACTCCTAAGTCTAGTGGGTGAGTGTTCTACATCAACTGCCACCTTTTTCTCCATGTTCAGTTCAGCAAAGCTCTGCGAGCTTGAATTTTTTGGCTACTGCTGCCGCCGCTGCTGCCCGCGATGCTATACTAGCTAGTTCACCACAAACTTCATTGAAATTCATGTACAATAAAACGGTGCTACGTATTAATTGAAACAAGCGAATGCGCTCTCTAGTTAAGCTACGATCGAAATTTGATGTTCGTCACGGTGGCGACCAAGTCCTGGACGACACTCGTCTTGGACGCGTTGATTCGAGTGTGAAGCGCGGACATCTCGGCGTCGAACTCCGCTTTGAGACGAGCATCCATCTCCACTTTATTTCCAGTTTGCTAATCGATGAAAAAGACGCCGTCAGTATCTTGTGCTTCGTTTCGTCGTCGCGCCGTTCGCTCGTCTCGTTTGTCTCGCACCTCGTTCACCATCGCGGCGTACCGCGCCTCTCGCTCCGTCCGATACGCCGCGATCTCAACCTTCGCCTCCTCGACCGCCGCGCGCAATCGCGCCGTCTTCTCTGCGCTCGCGATCGCGTCCACGCGTCTCACGTCAGTCATTGCGCTCGTCGATCGATCCACGACGTCCTTCATTCAATCGCACATTCATTCATTCATTCATTCAAGCGCTCGCGCGTCGCCGTCCTCACGCACCTTCCCTCGCCGCGCCCACGATGGCCTGCGCCTCCTTCTCCGCGATCATGAGCTTGGAGATCCCATCCGCGCGCGTCGCGTCCATGATCGCCCGCTCGAACGCTCGCCGTCTCCGTCTCCCGTCTCGAGTCTCGAGTCTCGCGGTCGTCGCCGACCCGACCCGCGCGGGTTTCCATTTCTTCACGAAACCGTACGCGATGATGGCGTTCGGACACCCTCGAACGCGCGCGCGCGCGAGGAAGGAGGTGGGGTAAGTACACATACACGCACCCATCGACGAATCACGATTCGTAAACAGCCCCCCCCCTCACACCCCCGCTGCCTCACCTCGATCGCCGGCCGGCCGTCGCTCGGCGCTAGGGCTCGACGGCCTCGACGTCACTCGACGACGACGAAGATGTTCGCGTCGACGACGAGCGCGACGACGACGATGTTCGCGAGTGGGGGGTCGGTTTCGGCGAAATTCCGCGCGACCGCCGCGCCGGCGCGCGCGCCGACGCGCGTGGTGATCGAGAGTGCGTGACCGCGACGAGCGACGCGCGCGACGACGGCGACCGCGAGCGAGGAGGGGGTGTGGACGGCGCCGACGGCGACGCGGGAGGCGTGATGCGAGACGCGAGACGCGAGGCGAGGGGTGACGGTGAATGGAGAGATTACTGATCGGGTGTTTCGAGCGTGGGGGAAGCGCGCGCGGGGATGGAGACACGGCGCGGGGATGACGCGAATTCGATGGGGCGAGACGACTGACGAACGCGATGGCATCCTTTGCGCAGACCTTCACGGCATGTCCGGTCGCAAGTGCATGTTGACGGGGAAGAAGGCGAACAACGGTCGTTCCATTTCTTTCTCTCACATCCGTACCAAGACTTTGCAGCAAGTCAACTTGCAGGTGCGTCGAGCGGCGGATGATTCGAGCGCGCGCGTTGAGGAGGCAACCCTAGAACCTGAAGGGAGAGCGCGACTGGAACGCGAGCGAGCGGATGCGGCGCGTGACGACAAGCGAGGAGCGAGAGACTGACGATGAAACATCATCTTTACACCATCTTAGTACAAGAACATTTACTGGCCGGAGCAAAAGCGTTACGTGCGTCTTCGCATCTCCACCAACGCGTTGAAGACTCTCAACAAGGTCGGGTTGGAAGAGATGGCGAAGCGCGCTGGGTTGGATTTGATGTCGTTGCCGTACACCGACGCTGATCCGGAACGTGCGCAGTGGAAGGCTGAGAACGGTGCGGAGCCGGTGAAGAAGAACAAGCGCGCGCCGAAGGGCCCGAAACCGCTCTACATCCCGAAATGGAAGGAGGCGCAGTTGGCGAAGATGGACGCCGCCGCCGCCGCCGCGGAGAAGGAGCGCTTTGCGAAGGCGAACAACATGGTTGTCGCGTAATTAAAGAATTCTTTGTTTGGCTGAGCTTCCATCACGCGGCGCTGTGTGGTGGTTATAACTTTAGACTCCAGTGGAAGATTTTGTTTAGAAGCAGAGTAGCGATTGTGAATGTATCTCTCCACGTTATTAACTTTGAGCGCGCTCCGCGCCGCGAACGATTAACTCATGAACTTCAAGCAGTATTCGCCCCCATCCTCGGCGTTCATTCCGAAATCTTGCGGTCGACTACCGAGCGCGACCGCCGTCTCCGCAGCCTCTCTGTAAATGATGGGATTTTGCGTGACAGCCTTCGCGATGCTGTGCGACGCCTCAGTGAATTGTTCGTGCAAGACGTGCCACTGTGGATCGTACGCCGGAACACCCGTGCGCTTCGCGACGCGATTCTTCAGTTCTTGATCGTTGACGTCGAATTTGATCCCGTAGCTATCATGGGACGCAATCAATGGCATCGCATCTCCCGGACTCACTCTGAGCTCCTCGATGTATTGCACCGCTTGCTGCCATGTCTTCCCCTTGAGCGCGCCATCATACGGAGACGTCGTCAATTCAGTCACGTCGTCCAATTCGAGTTTGAACCAAAAAGCGATCGCGTTGAACACTCCTTCTTCGTTGATTTCGAATTCGAGCGACTTTTGCGCGGGTTGTAAGTTCTCCATGTACTTGTTGAAATCGAAATCAAACACCGGTTTCCACGGCGCGAGAGGCTTCCACTTGTCCTGGCAGCACTCGAGATTGATGCCTTCATAATCTGATCGCCATCGCCAACGATTGGCCTGAGAACAATCAAAACCAATCACTTCTTCGATACGTAATTGAATCGGTTGAGCATACACCGTCGCCGCTCGCGGTATCATCGTCGCCTCTGGAGCTAGCAAGCGATGCTTCGCCATACCGACGATGTGCAACGCTCCTTCCCCGATTAAACCGCTGTCAAAGACCTCGTAGATGAGCACATCCGCTTTTTTATCCATTTCTGGAGGATTTCCATCGGGTTTCAGTCCGTGCTTGATCAAACCTTCCGATTCCTTGGTGAAAAGTCGCCGAGCGTCGCGGTTGAGAAACATGATGGAGGTCCCGTACCCATTTACGCAGACAGTTTCCTCGCCCGCATCGCACATGTGATGACTCATTTCAACCGCGTAGACGAAATCAGCGCCGGCACGCATAGCGAACATCGATAACAACCCACTCCCCGCGCCGACATCGAGCACTGTACTCTTTAGACTCATACCTTTACGCTTTGCGATGGCTCGTTTGATTGCGCCCTCATATGCGTCGTTTCGCGACGTGTCATTGAGCATATCATAGTGCCAACTGGGAATGTTCGCGTGTCGCGGTCGAGTTGAAGGTGGTGCTGACGAAAAGTATAAGCGATCAACATCTCTCTGGACGCGAAGTTCGATGGATTCGCCGGACTTGACGGGAATTTCATCTAAATATTGTACCGCCGCATTCCACGAACTCGCCGCCGCGCCCGAATCACCATTCATATCATAACTTTTCAACACTATGCCATCGTACAGCTCACACTCAAACCAAAACACCACAGCGTTCCACATTCCGTCTTTTACGGCGGTGATGTACATGATATCGTCTTGTTCCATCTTGTTTGAGCTCTTTTCGCCGCGCAATAATTTCATGAGACGCTCCTGCGTGTCAATGTTTGACACCTCGAACGGATCCGACAGTAGCACATGGGGCTCAGAAAGTACATCTTGCTTCAAAGCCTGTGGATGCCACCTGTAGGTGTTCAGCACGCTCAGGTCGAACCCACTCACACTATCCAAGCGAAGTCCGATGAGTTGAGCCTTGACTTGAATGCGAGACGGAATGACACGAGCGGTCGGAGAGGCTAATTTCTTCTCCCCCACATGATCGATAGCTCTGAGAAGTCCAAACCCAAAGGTTGCATGATCGAACAAATCAGTCACGATGAGGTCAGACGCTTGTCCTAGAGCTTGAGGTTTGATTTCACCCGTTTCTCCATCGTTGACGAGAGTGCACGTCTCTAGCTTTTGATCCAACAATTGAATGGTGCCTTTCGGAAACTTTGCAGAATTTGATTTCAAAATTTGCTTCGCCATTCGGTACAAAAATTTGTTCCTCTCGATCGCGATCACTTTCTTCACGCCAGCTCGAGCCGTGATCAAGGGTAGAATGCCGCCGCCGGCGGAGAGAACGAGTGCAGAACTGAGCGCATCCGACTCGGCGGCATCTGCAACGACCGAATCGATCGCTTCAACGTACGCCGCGAGACGCACCTGATCGTCCAACACTTTGAGTGCTTTCTTTGGCGCCGCGAGATCACTCACAGCTTGCGCGTAATTGATAATGGCCAACCTCGAGGGATCCATCTCAAAACGACTGGCGTCGAGCTTGCGCATACACATCTGAGGAATAAAAGTCGGTCTCCACTCATAATCCTCCAGATCCCAGTCCGGTCCAGACATGGTCTGTTTCCACTGATTCTCCATCTCTTGACGACGATCATTCGTGCGAGCTTGTCGAAGTTTATACGCCAAGTCTCGTCGCGCCGCTTTGGTCTCCGCGACGACGCGCTCGCGTTCTTCCTCAAACAATTCTGTCGCCTCATCCAACCTCTCTTTCATATCCACGCTGTCCGGCGCGAGTTCCAATCCGCGTTTAAACACCACCATCGCCCTCTCGTTCTCGAACGCCGCCATCAACGCGCACCCGAATCGATAATATCCCTTGGCCCACGTCTCGTCGACGCGCACGCACTCCCCCGCGTCCCTCAACGCCTGCTCCACCAACCCCAACGCCAACGCCGCCGCCGATCTGTTCGAATATAACGTCTTATCCCAATCACACCCTGCGATCGCCGTCGTGTACGCCTCCATCGCTCGCGCGTACTCCTTCCTCCCGAACGCCTCGTTCCCTCGCCTTTTCGCCGTCTCCACCGCGTGCCTCACCGCGCCCTCGTCCAGGTCCTCCGCGCGCACGCCCGCGCGCTCGAGCACCGCTCGAGACGCGTCATCGACGACGTTGAGCGCGTATTTTTTTCCATTCGTCCCCGTCATCGTCCCTCCGTCGCCCTCTGCCCGCGCGTCACCGGTCGTCGTCGTCGTCGAGCGCGCGAAAACGCTCGTCGTGGACTCGAAAACGCTCACACGACCGTTCGTGACTCGTCGGGTGGTGACTGGGTAAGGGGCGCGACCGATGGATGCATGCATGAAAGAATGCATGCATGCATGCATGAATG
>CEUV01018280.1_pt1 | contig 34052 bp, 27 predicted proteins | sample 356401 | NCBI WGS metagenome assembly CEUV01 (sample SAMEA2622710, study PRJEB7988) | marine metagenome | isolation source: saline water (ENVO:00002010), including
TTTAAACAGCCTTGACACACAAGGGGAATACAATCCAGACTTTTCAGACATTCAAACATATTTGAATTATACACTTAAGAATAAATGGTCTATTAGCTACCTAGGCAATTACTCTAAGAATACGTACCATCACATACCACAAAACAGAGAGACTCGATTTGGAACAATCAGTGTTCCTTTAGAAGTGCGCATATTTTTTGAAGGGCAAGAGATTGATGAATACGAAACCTTTTTCAACGCCATCAATATTAGCTGTCAAGCTAGTGAAAATACTAATTTAAATTTTACAGCCTCGACTTTCAGAACCTATGAAAAAGAAACTTTTGATATTCTAGGACAATATTGGCTTTATGAATTAGAAAATGATTTAGGTTCTGAAAATTTTGGTGAAGCTACTTTTAATAGAGGGGTTGGAACACATCTTAATCACGCACGTAACTACCTCAGAGCAAGTGTACATTCTTTGAAACATAGTGGGCTATATACAAAAGATGATTTAGAATTTAGGTGGGGCTTGAAAACACAATCCGAAAGAATTCAAGATGTACTAAATGAATGGACGCTCATTGATTCTGCTGGATTTTCATTACCTCACCCCGCGGATTATCTTGCAGAGGAATTGCAAGAACCAGAATCATTCGATTTAGAAGATGTTTTAAAAACAGAAGCCTCATTACATTCGTACAGACACACAGCGTACATGCAATTACAACAAACAATAGAAAGATTAACACTAAATGCTGGTGTTCGTGGAAGCTATTGGGATCTAAACGAAGAATATCTAGTTAGCCCAAGAGCATCTTTAGCCTATCGACCATTATGGGATAAGGATATAGTGTTCAGAGCATCTAGTGGTGTGTATTATCAATCTCCTTTTTACAGAGAGTTAAGAGACTTAGAAGGGCAACTAAACAGGGATTTAAAGGCACAAAAATCAACACACTTCATCATTGGAAGTGACTACAACTTTAATATTTGGCAAAGACCATTCAAGCTTGTATCAGAAATATACTATAAAGACTTAGATAATTTGATTCCGTATGAAATTGAAAACGTACGTATTAGATACTATGCAGAAAATAGTGCCTCAGGATATGCAAAAGGTCTTGATATTCGATTAAATGGAGAGTTTGTTAAAGGAATGGAATCTTGGGCTAGTTTATCTATTATGAAAACAGCCGCAGATATTGAGAATGACTATTATACAGATGATAATGGAACCATTCGTGAAATCGGCTACTATGCAAGACCTGCTGATCAAAGAGTTAATTTTTCCTTATTTTTTCAAGACTACTTACCTAAAATGCCACATTTTAAAATGCATCTAAACCTAGTCTATGGTTCAGGATTTCCATTAAGAGCCCCAGACACTTACAAGGGAGAGTACGATTTCAGAATGCCAGATTATAAGCGTATAGATATTGGTTTTTCTATAGTTTTGAAAAAAGAAGGGGAAAAGAAAAAAGTCTTCAATCCGTTAAACTTTACCAAAACAGCATGGATAAGTTTAGAAGCTTTTAACCTCTTAGATATTGATAACACAGTGTCCTACCTTTGGATTCAAGATGTTAGCGGAACACAATTTGCTGTACCTAACTACCTCACTTCTCGACAGCTTAACCTGAAATTACATTTATCCTTTTAGTCTTTTTCTTATCTTCGCTATCCATTTTAATATCCATTAAGAATATGAAAAAGAGGTTTTTAGCATTATTAGTTTTTTTAGGATTTGTATCACAAGCGCAAAGCCCATTCAACCCGTTAAGGACACCAAACACATATAGACAAGTAGACAACCCAAATTACTGGCAAAACAAAGCGCCTTCAGGATATTGGCAACAAGATGTTCACTACAACATAAAAGCGAATATTGATGAAACAAAAGATATTATTGATGCAAGCGAATCATTAACATACTGGAACAATTCACCTGATGATTTATCATTCGTTTATTTTCATTTATATCAAAATGCATTTACACCTGAATCATATTGTTCAGAACTTCATAATCAAAACAATAAAGAACCAATATACGGACGCTATGAAAAGAAAGGGCTAGGAACTGTGGTTAAAGACCTTAAAGTAGATGGAAAGTTAGTAGAAACAGAATTGGATAACACTATATTAAAAGTATACTTAAACGAGCCTGTAAAAAGTGGAGATAGCATCACATTTACAATGAACTTCAAAACCTACTTTGACACAGGAAGCTTACGTAGAAGAATGAAAACATTCAATGCTTTTGGAAACAAGCACTACGATGGAGTAGCATGGTATCCTAGAATTGCTGTTTACGATGCAAAATTTGGATGGACTACCGATCAACACCTTGGAAAGGAATTTTATGGAGATTTCGGAACTTGGGATGTTGAGTTAACCTTTGCTTCAAATTATGTAGTAGAAGCAACAGGAGCATTACAAAACAGAGCAGAAGTAATGCCTGATGATTTACGCGCCAAACTTGATATCAAAAATTTTGCTGATAAACCTTGGAACTCAGCTCCTTCCATCATTATTCCTTACGATAGTTTATCTAGAAAGACTTGGATTTACCATGCAGAAAATGTACATGATTTCGCTTTTACTGCCGACCCTACTTATCGTATTGGGGAGGTAGAATGGAATGGTATCCGTGCTATTTCTATGGTACAAGAACCACATGCCTCAAAATGGCAAAACGCAGCGCAATTTTCAGCTGATGTGATTCGTGTTTTCTCAGAAGATATAGGCATGTATGCTTATCACAAAATCATTGTTGCAGATGCTCGTGATGGAATGGAATATCCGATGATTACATTGGATGGTGGTAAAGATCCTGGTTACAGAGGTCTTTTAGCACATGAGATTGGACACCAATGGTTTTACGGAATGGTAGGTTCTAACGAAACCTATCGAGCCGCTTTGGACGAAGGGTTTACACAATTTTTAACTGCATGGGCTTTGAACAAAATAGATGGAGAATTTCTAGTTACAGAACCAAGTGTAAGTGCCTATAAAAATCATTTCAAAAAACGTATTAAAGCCGTAGATTCTAGAGTATACTACGCATATATCAGAGACGCTACTAAGTTCAACGACCCTCAACTAAACACACATTCAGATGATTTCAGCTCTGCATTAGGTCATGGTGGCGGATATCGTCATGTTTACTACAAAACAGCAGCCATGTTATATAATTTGGAGTATGTATTAGGAGAAGAATTATTCTTAAAAGCTATGCAACACTATTTCCATAAGTGGAAAATGGCACATCCTTATTTTGATGATTTTAGAGAAGCAATTGTAGAATACACAAAGGTAGATCTTAATTGGTTCTTCGATCAATGGATGGAAACAACTAAAACAATTGATTATGGAATCAAAAATATAGAAGCAAAAGGTGGCAATAATTATGCCATTACTTTTGAAAGAAAAGGAGGCATGCAAATGCCTATCGATTTCAGTGTCTTTGCTAAAGATGGAACGGAACATAAATTTCACATCCCTAACAACTGGTTTATAAAAAAGACAGATGCTAAAGTTTTAGATAAATGGCATGCTTGGGGTAAAATTTATCCGACTTACACTACTATTGTTCATATTCCAGAAGGAATTGAAAATATAGTAATAGATCCAACAAACAGATTAGCTGATAGCTACATGTTAAACAATAGTAAAAAAGCTCCCGTAGATGTGGCATTTGACTCTAAAATTTGGAACTTACCAGATTGGAAACACTATAATCTTAATGTAAGACCAGATGTTTGGTGGAATTCCTATGACGGACTTAAAGTTGGAGTACATTTTAATGGAAACTACATGCTTCACCATCACATTATGGATGGCAATATTTGGCTAAATACAGCGCTTTTCCAAGACTCTTCTGTGACACATCCTCAGAATTATAATTCATTCTCATATCGTTTCAATTACCGAACAGGTTTAGATAAGTTCATCAAACACGGTAGACTTTCAGCTAACTCAAGATTTTTAGCCGGTTTGCATATGAATAAAGTTGGTTTAGAAAAATCAGATTATAAAAAGAAAAACCGATTTTATACAGCATTCAAAAGCATGTACAGACCAAACGAAAGTGACCTCAACTACTTACTTTACAGCGGATGGGAAAGTAATAAATTTAATAATACTGCTACATTTGGATGGGATCATTCGTATGATTACAAAAAGGGAAAAGGAAATATAAATATAGAAATTGTTAGCTCTACCATTGGTTCAGATTACAACTATGCTAAAGCAACATTAACTTCTGTCAATAAAAGCAGAATCGGTAATCTACAACTTAACACACGATTTTTTGCACAATATGGAAGTGGTAATAATTGGGCTAGTGAATCGCAATTATATTTGGCAGGCGCTAACCCTGAGGCTTTAATGGATAATAAATTAACAAGAGCGCAAGGCTTTATACCTAATGACTGGATAGGGTACGGCGAGTCAAGCAACAAATTTCATATGGGAGGTGGCTTAAACCTAAGAGGCTATGCAGGCTATCTAGCTCCTGAAGTAGATTTTGAAGGTAATTATACCGAAACTTATGCTGGAACAAGCGGAGCCTCTATTAGTGCCGAGTTAGAATTTCATAAAATAATGCCGGTATTGAAAAGACAAAGGAAATTGAAAACCTACTTCTTTGCAGATGCAGGCTTAATCAATACCACACAGGTAACATATCAAAACTGGAAAGATGCCTTTACAAATGTTCGTTCAGATGCAGGTGTTGGATTTGCACTAACCCTAGATCGATGGGGTGCACTTGAAACAGTTCGTCCGGTCACATTAAGAGTAGATTTTCCGATGTTCCTAAATAAATACCCAAATGTGGATGAGAGCCATATACAGGCAAATCGTTTTATAGTAGGAATTGGCAGAGCTTTTTAACAGTATGCAAACCGGTATCATTGTTCAAGCAAGAACGGGGTCAACACGCCTCCCAAATAAGGTGGTCTTGCCTTTCTACAAAGAACGATGTATTTTGGACATAGTACTTCAAAAGCTCAAAACATTAAAATACCCAATAGTTATTGCAACTAGCAATAATCCAAATGACATTGAAATTGTCAAGGCAGCTAATAGAAATAATGTTCAAATTTTTAGGGCTAGCGAGGAGAATGTTCTCGAAAGGTATATAGATTGTGCTCAAGAAAATAACTTTTCTAATATTATTAGAGTATGTGCTGACAATCCGTTTATTGATACTTGCTTAATCGAAGAGATAGTGGATGAAAGTGCCGATTACTCAGCTCACTTTTTTCAAGACAAACCAAGTATACAAACTCATTGGGGAGTGTTTGCCGAATTCGTAAGTCTTGATGCTTTAGAAAAGATTCACTCACTTACAAAAGAAAAGACCTTTTTAGAACATGTCACCAATTACATATACCTAAACCCTGAGCTCTTCAATATAAACAAAATGAATCCTCCGGTCTTATGTCATGTAGATGATATTAGATTAACTGTGGATACTGTTGAAGATTTCAAACTAGCACAAACTCTTTACAAACTTTGTGTTGAAAAAAACAGTAAATTTAACTTAGGTACAATTCTTGAAAACATCACTCAAGAAATGAAGATACAAATGTCACAATCAATCTCTTTTAATCAAAAATAATGACTTACATAATTGGAGAAATAGGACAAAATCATAATGGATCTGTGAAGATTGCGAAGCAGATTATTGACAGTGCCACATCTTCTGTTGCTGAACAATTATTTAATATTGATTTACCTATTATAGATGCTATTAAACTAACCAAAAGAGATTTAAATTACGAATTGAGCGATTCTCAAATGTCCACCCCATATAAGAGTAAAAACTCATTTGGAGATACTTATGGAGAACATAGAGCCTTCCTAGAACTTTCAGACGAAGAACATCATGAACTCTATAATTACGCTAAAAACAAGGGAGTGGATTTTGTTGAAACACTATGCGCTCCTTCTTGCCTTTCAATACTCCATCTTTTTGTGCCAGATAAATTAAAAGTTGCTAGTAGAGACCTTACAAACATTCCTTTGTTAGAAGCAATGGCGGAAACCAAAATACCAATGATTATATCTACAGGAATGGCAGGAGAAAAGGAGTTAGATCAAGCAGTAGAAACGATCACGAAATACCATCAAGAACTGAGTATATTACACTGTGTTTCCCAATACCCTACAGAACCTGAAAATGTAAACCTCAACACAATTGCTTTTTTACAAGAAAAATACGGAGACTTTACTATTGGATATTCCGACCATACAATTGGTATTTCTATGCCAATTGCAGCGGTTGCAATGGGTGCTCAGGTAATTGAAAAACACATTACACTTGATCGAAAAATGAAAGGAACTGATCAAATTGGCTCATTAGGACCTGACGGACTAAATAGAATGATTCGAGACATTAGACTTTTAGAAAAGTCGATGGGGAAAAAAGAAATTTTCATTTGCAAGGATGTTGCCACAGCTAAAAAAAAACTAGAGCGTTCTATAGCGACCAATAAAGCACTTAAAAAAGGAGATATCATAAAAGAAGAAGATATTCACCTACTAAGCCCTGGCGATGGATATAAATGGTGCGATAAGAAGTTAATTATTGGTAAATCTGTAACTTGCAATATACCAGCTAATGAAATCATTTATTCAAATATGCTATAATGAAAATTAAACTAGTCATAACAGATATAGATGGTGTTTGGACCGACGGTGGAATGTATTACGACTTAAACGGAAACGAACTTAAAAAATTTAATACCTCAGATAGTGCAGGCATTATATTTTTAAAATTACTAGAAATACCAATTGCTATTATGACCGGAGAAAATATTCCCATAGTTAGCAATCGTGCTAAAAAACTACAAATAAAACATATATTTTTAGGAGTAAAAGACAAATTAAAAATCGCTTCTGATTTTTGCGAAGAGCTTGGAATCTCTTTAGATGAAGTTGCTTTTATAGGAGATGACATCAATGATATTAAACTACTTCAGGCTGTTGGCTATTCCGCTTGCCCAGAGAACGCACCTGATTATGTAAAAAAATATGCACAACGTACAATTCCTGTTAAAGGTGGAAAAGGTGCCTTTAGAGCATTTGTAGAAAAATTACTGAAAGAAAATCAATTGTTTGACAAGGCTCTAGAACTTTACCTTAATCAATAGATTCAAAAAAAGTATAAATATTAACCTTATCAGTTATGATGGAGAGATAATATCATGATAAGCTAAATAATCAAGAGTAGTTAAATCTATTTAGATTTTCTTCAATTAAAGTTTGTATCGAAGAAATTTGTTCTTGTGAAAGCTCCTTTTTCCATTTTCCAATTGAACTGGTTGTAATTGGTTTACTTAAATTTTGATGGTGTGACATGTTTTGCACCCCCATACTTTTAGTTTTTTCATTTTCTTGAAGGTTTCCTAAATCAACATTTAAAAAAGAAGCAATTTCGTTGATTGTTTTATCTGGATTAGATGTAAAATCTTCATACTTTATAAGTAATAAATTAGCTCCTTTCTTTTGTAGCCAATCATATACATTGATACTTTTATTCCACAATTCTGTTGCTCTTTGAAATAACTGATGTTCACTATAAGATTGATATTTTTTATTAGCGTGCATCATCTTCACTAATGAGTTAACCACATCTCTCCCATCTCGTACAATAAAGACATAATTTGCATGTGGATAAACCTGATAAATATGCTTAATGAAATATGTATTTTGAGGAGTTTTATCACCCCAAATCTTAAACTTCTTATTGGTGGAAGATGAATACACTTTATCTAAAATGCCTTTAAGACTCTTAGAATCTTTTAAGTTTTCATGATAGAATTTCCAGTTTGTAGTACTCTCCTCTTTCTTATAATCATTCCAAATGATTTTTGTCAATCTTTCCCATGAAAAAAAATTAAACAAACGAAATTTCATGATAGCATAAGGTAAAACAAACTGCTCTGGAGGTATATGAATATTTTGATACTGACTTAATGTAGATGCTAACAAAGTACTTCCATTTCTACCAGAACCTAAAATAAAAAAAGGCTCACAACTTAGTTTATCTTTATCACAAGCGTATGGTTTAAAAAAATATAAACTAGAAAGAAATTTGACTAATTCATACAACAAACCATATTTTATTTTTTCTTTGAATGACCGCATTATTTCAAACTATATCCAAAGGTATTAAACGAATCTTCGTACTTTAAAATTAGCTTTTGCGCTTTTCTTCTAGTCCATAAGCTATTTTTATAATGCTTCCAAATGTCCATGTACTTTAGATTAACGCCTTGCTTTACCTCCCATTCCTTTTGTAACTCTAGAGACACGTTTAAAAGTTCTGAAACTTGTAACAAAACCTCATGAGGTTTAGAAGTAAAATCTTCATACTTAAAAAGTAGGGATTTTTGTAACATCTTTGAGTCTTCTTGATACTGTTGATTACAAACAAGCCAATGATTGAAAAGAGAATCTAAAGAGGTTTTACTCCATTTCTGGGTAGCAAATGATACAGCTATAGGATTTCTCAATATAGTTACAAAACTTGCATTGGAATACATTGCTTGTAAAAATCTTGTTCGAATAATATTTGGAGGTGATTTTTCCACCAAAAACTGTTTTGACAAATCCCAATTTTGAGACCATTCATCAAAAAGTTTTTGCCTATTTTTATCAGATATCAATGAGGAAAATTCGTTTAAATAAGACCGCTTATCAAAACCAAAACGACCTGGTCCACCATAATATTTAGCAGCTTTGTAAACTGTTTGTAAATGTTGTCCCTCATCTTCTGGAACACCAGTGCCGGAAAAACCAGAAAAATTTGATTGTGCACTCAACACCCTGTAAAGAATTGATGTACCTGATCTGTGTAATCCGTTAACAAAAACAAAATGATGGTTTGAATACGATTTATCCATACCTCACAAATCTATAATTTTTATCTTATTTTAGCACAAGAAATCTAGATATGGATTCATTAAAAATAGCATTAGTTTTAGCTCCTCATCCTGATGATGGAGAGTTTGGCTGCGGAGCCAGTATACATAAACTAACACAAGCAGGTGTAGAAGTACATTATGCTGCTTTTTCTCCTTGTACAGTTTCTGTTCCTGACGGTTTTGAACAAGATATCTTGTACAAAGAACTACATAAAGCTGCTGTTCAATTAGGTATTTCAGAAAGTAATATTCACACTTTTGATTTTCCTGTTAGGAATTTCCCAGAACATAGGCAATCTATTCTAGACACACTGATTTCACTAAAAAAAAGTGTCAATCCAGATTTGGTTTTTTTACCCAATAGTGATGATGTACACCAAGATCACCAAATAGTACATCAAGAAGGGATTCGCGCATTTAAACACTGTTGCATACTAGGTTATGAATTGCCTTGGAACAATCTTCAGTTTACTTCTAACTTTCATTATCGCATTACTCAAAACAACTTAGATGCAAAATGGAATGCTATTTCAGCGTATCAATCGCAAAATTTTAGAAGTTATAAATCAGCTGATTTTTGGATAGGACTGGCTAGAGTAAGAGGCACACAAGTAGGCAGTGAATTTGCCGAAGCTTTTGAGCTTATTCGTTGGATAGACTAAGCGATTGAAGCAATTCAACTTGTTTCTCAGAAACCTTACCTTCAATCATATCTTGCACAGCCCAATTATCATTGTACGGAATCATATCGTACAATTGTTTTTTGGGATGAAAAACAACAAAGGAAGTTCGATTACTATCAATCGTCAAAATAAAGTCATTGATTCTTTTTGAATTTTGCAACCACTCCATTTCTGCCAACTCAGCTGGTTTATTCGCTAAGTTTTGAAAAAGGAACGCATCATTATTTAGCCTCACCTCTCCTGAAGCTGTACTCGTTGCCATCAAAACATTTGCCGATTGCCAACCGCCATGTGGATTTTTAAGTCCGTCCATCACCATAGAAATAGCACCTGATTTTTGCTCTATTTGAGCTACACTTCCTTTATGAAATAGCGTAGCTAACAATACTCCTTCTTTAGATTGATGATAAGACACCGAATTGATGAAAGCGGCTCGTTTCGCAGTAGGAAAAACCTGTGTTAAAGGATCATCAACTAATACAGCATTCTTCCCTTCTTTATCCCAAAGTTTAAACTGCTCCTTGTTCCTAGTTAAATACAGTGGTGTGTTGGTTTGTGAGTCTTTACCTTGATACATACCATTTTCCCAAGCAAACCACTCCCATTCACAAGAATTTTGCTTCCAGTTATACTCAAAAACACAATCATATCCAGAGGATGAAATAAGTAAGTTTTCTTCATTAAAAGGTGAAAACTCTACGGTATGTATATAGGAAAACCAATCGTTTTGAATGGTATGAATCGTGTCTGTTAGCACATAGGCTTTGTTTTCTGAAGATATCGCTAATTGTCCTTTATGAAAATCAATACCTCTTGGTTCTTTTAATGTGGACAACACACGCTCTTCTGAAGACTGTCCATTTTTCAAGAATACAGATACAAGCCCTCCTAAAGCCACTTTTCTTCTTTCAACACTTCCTGCTCTGTTGTTCTTTTTAGATGCTAAATAACGCTTACGAATCGCTTGCAAATCAAAACTCTTTACGGTAAGTAATAAGTTCAATTCACCATAAAAAGAAGAATCTCTTCGAAACTGACTTATATCAATTTTCATTACAAAGGGCATTTAATTTATTCGTCAATTGTTCAGTCAATCCTTTTCTACTGAAACGCTTAATATCTCCAACCTCTACTCTGTTGCTTTCTTGGTTTTTCCATTTTTGATAAGCGATCAACAACTGTTTTTTAATGCTTTCCTTATCCTGATAATCAGATAATGGACTCCTGTTTGCATCTTGTAAAAGTGCAGAGGCATCCCCATCTACCGGACCAATTCCTAAAATCGAATTACCTGTTGCTAAGTATTCAAATAATTTACCTGTGATGATCAGTTTGTTTCGTTCCGATTTAGGAATAACAAACAATAACAAATCTGCAGACATCATCCTATGTACCGCTTCTTGATGCGCTACAAAAGGAGATAAATTTAAATTATCTTGTAAACCATGTAGTTGTATAGATTGTGTTACCGAAGCATCAACATTCCCTGTTAAAAACAGTTCTAAATCAGTAGAAAAATCTAATTCTTCTTTCTTAATTTCAGACAAAACCTCCCACAAAACTTCTACATTCTGATTGGGTTTGAAGTTCCCTACATATGAGATGGTAAATCGTTTATTGCGCTGCGGAATAGATAAGGGTAAATCTGTTTCATCAAAACCATTGTATATGATGGAAATATTATCATTCCTATCTAAAAACTCTTGTTTCAATCCATTACTCACAACAGCTACTCCATCAGCACTTTGAAGTACTAAATCTTCAAGCGATTTATCTTTTTGCTTAGTGGATTCTGTTCTAGGAAAAAACTCATTGTAAAAAACAGTAGTCCAAGGATCTCGCATATCTGCTACCCATGGCAAATTCATTTGTTTTTTTAAGTCCAAACCGATTAGGTGTGCGCTATGTGGAGGACCTGTTGTAATGATGGCATCTACATGCTCCTCTTGGATGATGGACTTGGCTTTTTTCAAGGCGTATTTTTTCCATCCTTTTCTAGCATCTGGAATGAAATAATTGGCTCTAATGTGCAAAGCCAACTTTTGAAGCCAACTTTGCTCCTGCATGCCTACCATACCTACTCCTGTAGATTTCCCTTTTTTACCTTTCAGTATATTGTACCACTGAAAAGGCTCAAATGTTTTGGTTTTAAACACCTTTAAACCCTCGGGAATATCTTTCACTAACGAAGCATCTGTAGATGGATAGCTTCCATTTTCTACCGTTAATATGATGGGCTCCCAACCAAACTCTTGCAAGTACTTGCTAAACTTTAAAAAGCGCTGTACTCCAGGACCAGAACCTGGAGGCCAGTAATAAGTTATGATGAGAACCTTTTTCAACTAAACCTTCAATTCGGTGTAAGCAACTCCTAATAACAACAGTAATAAAACAGCTGATCCTGCAAAAGAAATCCTCTCTCCTGTATTGTAAGTAGTTGGTTCAAACTTAAATTCTATTTGATGATTCCCTGCAGGAATTGACATTGCTCTTAATACATAGTTAGCTCTGAAATGCGGAACCAATTCACCATTCAAATACGCATTCCATCCTTTATCATAAAAAATCTCAGAGAAGACAGCTAATTGGTCTTGGGTACAATTAGCAGTGTAAATCAAATGATTGGCTTTATAGTCTGTAAGTTGAATACTAGCCAAGCTATCCATGGTAAAGTCAGGAATCAAATCCGCATAGCGAGTATCAACAACAGCTTGCTCTGCAGTGTTTATAGTAGATAAAGCTGCTAATTCTTCATCCGCATTAGCCACTACTTGAGCCTCCTTTACAAACCAAACATTCCCAAGCGTTTCCGTATTTCTTTGGGCTACCTTTTGGTTTTGATTGGCTACAATGAAGTATTTCGTATTAAGCATATTCAACACACTCATATTTCCTTTCGAAATATGTGCATCAATCAATTCTTGATAACGCTTCAGTTTTGCTCCATGATACCCACCAATTGACATGTGGTAGTAAGAAGTGGAAGCGTCATTGAAAGTGTTCACTGCTGTATTAAACACTCTGAAATTTGGGTCGTTATCTGCTAAAATTTGCTGATCGGCCATAGATGGCGAAAATGGCTCTGCTACTTTTCTTTTTGATTTAAAATCTTCATTATCTAGATAGCGCTTATTTACCGTCCACATATCTCCTACAATCAATAGACCAACAATTAAAATAACATATTGTTTTTTCAGAGTGTTGCTCAAATACAACCACAATGCTGCTGCTGACAACAAAATAAACATTAAAGAACGCCAAGCATCACTGCTTAAAAGCGAAGCTCTATCCGATTGCAAAGCATCTACTGGCCAACCCATTCCTTTCAATTGCTCATCTGATTCTCCTACAAAATCAAAAAACATTGTAGGCATCAACGCAAACACAAAACATAGTCCTGCTGTAATAATCACTCCCAATTTAATAGCTTTTTGATTTTTAGACTTATCACTATCCTCTAATAATTTATGTAGTGCCACAAAACCAAATAGTGGTAGTAAAAACTCAACAATCACTAAAGTAGTAGACACCGCTCTAAACTTGTTATATCCTGGGAAATACTCTAGGAAAAACTCAGTAAGTGGCATGAAGTTTTTACCCCAACCCAAAGCCAACATCAGTATAGTAGTAATGACTATCCACCAACGCATATATCCTTTTAAGAGGAACAAACCCATCACAAATAGGAAACATACAATAGCTCCAGCATATACCGGTCCTGAAGTAAACGGTTGTGTTCCCCAGTACAAAGGTAATTGTTTGATAAGCGTTCTTGCTTGTGGAGATTGCTTTATTGCTTGATAAGTTTCAGAATCTATCCCCAACTCTCCTTGTGAAGCTCCTCCGTGAAAATTAGGAATCAAAAGCGTAAACGATTCTGCTTTCCCATAACTCCAAGCAGTGGCATAATCTTTATCTAAACCGGATGTCTTATTATCTAAATCATTAGTCAATTCTGACTTCCCACGCATACTTTCTTCTCCATATTCGTAGGTAGTTAGTATTCTAGTAATATTCGTGGAAGCACCTAAAAGTCCTGCCAACACTAATACACCCACCGATTTTAAATACGGCTCTAACTGATTTTCTTTAACTGCCTCCACTAGTTTTACAATTCCTAGAATAAGGAACAGCATCACTAAATAATAAGTGATTTGAAGGTGGTTTGCATTCAGCATCAAAGAAGTAAAAAGAGCTGTTAACACACCTCCTGTAAGCCATTTTCCTCGCATGGTCATCAACACAGATGCCAACAATGGCGCCATGTAACCAATGGCATGCGCTTTGGTGTTATGACCCGCCTCTAGTATAATGAAGAAATAAGATGAAAAAGCAAACGCTACTGCTCCTACTATCGCAAGTCGATAGTCAATTTTCAAACTCATCAAGAGAATATAAAAACCGATTAAATAAAGAAACACAAGTCCTGCTGGCCTAGGTAAAAAACCTTGAAAAAGTTTATCTACATGCTTTACTAAATTAGCACCATATACTACCGAAATTTGGTAAGCAGGCATTCCACTAAACATGGAGTTTGTCCATAATGGCTCATCTCCATATTCTGCTCTATGGTCTTTAATTTCCTTGGACATGCCTATGAAATTGACTTTGTCCGACTGGTATAGTTTTTTACCCTCTAAAACAGGTGAAAAATAAGCGAGTGAAACCCCTAAAAAAACCGCTATTGCAATAAGGTGCGGCATCATGGATTTCCAATCCAATTGCTTCATGATAAATTGTCTTTAATAAGTTCCTAAATTTAGAACAATTTTAGAAACTAACGATAGGAAAAAATTAGTCTTCCACTTCCTCAAAATCTACATACTCTCCAAATGAGGATCCAGAGGAATTTGATTTGTTTTTTGGTTTCGAATCAATACTTACTTCTCCTTCTTTTTGTGGTTTTTGTTTTTGCTGCCCAAACTGTTGTTGGAAATTGCGTTGTGCACGCTTCATAAAGATACGCAAAGCTATAGGGGCTAATAATCTACTTATAAATCTGACTGAGTAGTAAACTATTAGAATTATTAAGATTGTCCTTATAACATCCATTACTTACTCAAATACAAGCTTCGCTCTGAATAAACTTTACGGAAAAACGGATCATCTAAGTCGTCAATAAAATGAATTGCTTCTCCTGTTGATTTCATTTCAGGCCCAAGCTCTTTATTCACATTCGGGAATTTACTAAACGAGAATACTGGAACTTTAATTGCGAATCCTTTCTTAATAGGTTTGAAATTAAAATCCGTCACTTTTTTATCGCCCAACATAACTTTTGCAGCATAATTTACATATGGCTCTTGGTATGCTTTAGCAATAAACGGAACCGTTCTAGAAGCTCTTGGATTTGCCTCAATCACATACACCTTTTCATCTTTAATAGCGAATTGGATATTGATTAAACCAACCGTTTTTAAAGCTACTGCAATTTTAGTGGTGATGTCAATCATTTGCTGGCGAACATTGTCGCTTAAATCAAATGTTGGCAATACAGCGTTTGAATCTCCAGAGTGAATACCACATGGCTCAATGTGCTCCATCATACCAATGATGTACACATTTTCTCCATCACAAATAGCATCTGCCTCTGCTTCAATTGCCTTATCTAAGTAGTGATCTAAAAGAACTCTGTTTCCAGGAATGTCTTTTAGCAAGTTCACTACATGGTGCTCTAGCTCTTGCTCGTTAATTACGATTTTCATCCCTTGACCACCCAGTACATAAGAAGGACGAACAAGGATTGGGAAATCCAATTCTTTAGCTAACTCTAACGCCTCTTCTGCTGTTTCAATCACACCAAACCTTGGATAAGGAATGTTGTTGTCTTTTAATAGTGTTGAGAAACGACCTCTATCTTCAGCCAAATCTAGTGCTTCAAAACTAGTACCCATAATTTTGATACCATAACGCTCTAGCTTCTCTGCTAGCTTAAGCGCTGTTTGCCCACCTAATTGAACAATAACACCCTCTGGTTTTTCGTGCTGAATTATATCATAAATATGTTCCCAAAAAACTGGCTCAAAATATAACTTATCAGAAGTGTCAAAATCAGTAGAAACTGTTTCTGGGTTACAATTAATCATAACTGTTTCATAGCCGCACTCTTTCGCTGCTAACACACCATGGACACAACAATAGTCAAACTCAATACCTTGTCCAATCCTGTTAGGACCAGAGCCTAATACAACAATTTTCTTACGATCGGTTACTGTACTTTCATTCTCTGAAAAACGCATACCATCCACCTCTTTATCTAACTCAAAAGTAGAGTAATAATAAGGTGTTTTAGCCTCAAATTCTGCTGCACAAGTATCAACTAGCTTATAAACACGATTGATACCCATTTCTTTGCGCTTGTTATGCACTTCGCTTTCCAGACAGCGAAGCAAGTGCGCAATTTGCCTATCGGCATACCCTTTCATTTTTGCTTCTAAAAGCAACCTTTTAGGAAGATTTTCAATATGGTATTTTTCTATCTCATATTCTAACTCTACCAACTCTTCTAATTGACGCAAGAACCAGTAATCCATCTTAGTGTGTTCGTAAACCGTTTTTAACGGAATCCCTAAACGAATAGCGTCATAAATACGGAATACTCTATCTCCACTAGGTCGTTTCAACGATTCTATAATCGCATCTTGATCTACCCAGTTTTTACCATCTGCACCTAAACCATTACGCTTAATCTCTAAAGATTGGCATGCTTTTTGTAAAGCTTCTTGGAAAGAGCGACCAATTGCCATTACCTCTCCTACAGATTTCATCTGAAGGCCTAATGTCTTATCAGCACCATCAAACTTCTCAAAATTCCAACGAGGGATTTTTACAATTACATAATCCAAAGTTGGCTCAAAGTATGCCGAAGTAGATTTTGTAATCTGATTATCTAATTCATCAAGCGTATAACCGATCGCTAATTTTGAAGCAATTTTTGCAATTGGATAACCCGTTGCTTTAGATGCTAATGCTGATGAACGAGATACTCTTGGGTTAATTTCAATAGCAATAATTTCTTCTTTTTCATCTGGAGAAACAGCAAACTGAACATTACATCCTCCTGCAAAATCTCCAATAGCACGCATCATCTTGATAGCCATATCACGCATACGTTGATAAGTTGTGTCAGATAGTGTCATAGCAGGAGCTACTGTAATGGAATCACCTGTATGAATACCCATTGGATCCATGTTCTCAATAGAACAAATGATAATTACATTATCATTCTTGTCTCTAAGTAACTCTAACTCATATTCTTTCCATCCTAAGAGTGCTTTATCAATCATCACCTCATGAATAGGAGATGCAGCCATACCTCTCTTCAACATCTCATCAAAATCTTCCGCTTTATGAACGAAAGCAGCACCAGTTCCTCCTAAGGTGTAAGAGGCGCGGATACATAATGGAAACCCAAATTCTTGAGCGATTTCTTTTCCTTCCAAGTAAGAAGTAGCAGTTCTGGAAGGTGCACAACCAATATCAATGGTTTGCATCAATTGTTTAAACTCTTCTCTATCTTCTGTAATATTTATTGCATCAATATCAACACCAATGATGCGCACTCCATACTTTTCCCAAACACCCTTCTCATCTGCTTCAATACACAGATTTAAGGCAGTTTGTCCTCCCATTGTTGGTAATACAGCATCAATTTTTCTTTCATCTAAAATCTCAACAATAGACTCTACTGTTAAAGGCTTTAGATATATATGATCAGCCATTACTGGATCTGTCATAATGGTTGCTGGATTCGAGTTAATCAATGAAACCTCTATACCCTCTTCTCTTAAAGAGCGAGCGGCTTGAGAACCTGAGTAATCGAACTCACATGCTTGACCGATAATGATAGGACCACTACCGATTAAAAGTATTGACTTGACGGAATTATCTTTAGGCATAATGCTTAATTTGAATCGTGACGAATTTAAATGATTTGCTATTATTGAATGTAGCTGAGCGTTTTAAACTATTAACAAAAATCAAGGTTTTTTTAACAGCTTAGTAGGCTAAAAAAAAAGGTGTTACCAACGGCAACACCTTTTTATAAATATCTTTATTCATTAACGTTTATGTCTTGGCTCGTCAGACACGGTTAATCTTTTTCTTCCTTTAGCTCTACGGCTAGCTAATACCTTACGGCCATTAGCAGATTCCATTCTATCACGGAAACCATGTTTATTTCTTCTCTTTCTGTTAGATGGTTGAAAAGTTCTTTTGCTCATCTTTCTTTATTTTCCTTAAATCGGTTGGCAAATTTACAATCCTTTTTCTATTACACAAAAGATTATGAAAAAATTATTGCTTAATAAATTTTTGATGATAAACCTTTTTCTCTATCTCTAGCTGAACAACATAGAAACCACTTTGCAATTCTGTAAGATTTAACACCTCTCCTCCCATCACTACTTTTGTTTGTAATAACTTACCGCTTACATCAAACATTTTCAATAATCCTTCCCCCTCAAATTGTATATTGAGCATTTCTTTTGTTGGGTTTGGGAAAAGCTTTAAATTATTAACGCTGTTCTCTTCTAGTAATGTATGGCCATCATAATCTATTTCAAAAACATAAAGGCCTGTTTGCATGTCCGAAACCAATATATTTCCGGAAGGTAAAAATGGATATACTCCCCATGCACCCATGTAACTATTGTAATGTGTAGGGTCGAAAGTATCGTAAAACGCTACTAAAATAGGATTATTTGGATCGCTAATGTCATGAATATAAATACCATCATGATAGTGAGCCGTATACACATAATTTCCATTGATTATTTGATTGTGAGGCATTGATTCCATTTGGCTGACACCAGAAAAGAATGTAGAAACAACTGTAGGATTTGAATAATCTGAAACATCTAAGATTTTCATTTCGTATCCATGATTTTCATCTGCCATAACATAATAGTTACCGTCATCGGTAAGCCAACCCGAATGATTATATCCTGCGTCTGGATAAGTTGTTAAAGAACCCAATTCTTCATGCATTACTGCTAAAAGAGGTGCAACCATACTAAAATCTACTATTCGTAATCCTTGATTTCCACAATTTAAAAAGGCAGTATCATTTTTAACATAGGCATCATGAACATGCGAAACATCGTTATATGTATACCAGTGAGTTGGTAATTCTGGATTACTCAAGTCATAAATATGCAAAGCGTTAAAATTATTTCCAACACCAATTTGTTTTTCTGAACAAACATATAAATGAGAAGTAGATTCATCAATAAAAATATTATGAGCTCTTTTTATTAATGAATCTGAATCGTAAACAATGTTAAATGAATTTGGTAAGTTAGAGATGTCAACTATTTGAAGCGTGCTAGAGCCTTCATCACACACAATATATAGGTATCCATCAAAATCATGATAATCTCTATGAACTATTGCAGCTCCTTGTGCAGCTCCTGGGATGTAAGCCACTTGGGTAGAGGCAACAGGATCTGTTACATCAAAAATATGTGTACCATCCGTTGAACCAATAACGGCAAACTCCTTGTTATTATAAGCCATTCCCCAAACTTCATTGTAGGCATTATCATACAATGTAGTTCCTATAATTGTAGAATCCATCCAATGATATAATAAGGAAGTATTCAAACTATTTTGCGCAGAAACCACAAATGGCAACAAAGCGCATAAAAGCAATAATCTTTTCATCTTCTAAAATTTATAACTCCAAATTAAGTGAATTTTCCTTGACGAAAATAAAAAAGCTTGTTCTTCCATTACTTATTTAAAAGCTACCAACTCTTTAATAATGTGCGTTAGCTTAGGCTCCGCCACCTCTGCAACCGCCTGTATTTCTTCGTGACTCACCTCCTTAATCTTGCCTTCTACACCTAAATCAGTAATTACAGAAATTGCAAAACAAGGTAAATCCATATGTCTAGCTACAATCACTTCGGGAGCTGTCGACATTCCTACAGTGTCTCCACCAATGACACGAATAAATTTATATTCCGCAGGCGTTTCTAAACACGGACCCGTCACAGCCACATACACGCCTTTATGCACTCGGTAATTGTTGGCTTCAGCAATACTCATAGCTTGATCAATCAATCTTTGATCATAAGGCTTACTCATATCTGGAAATCTAGGACCTAACTCATCTATATTTCTTCCAATTAATGGATTTGGAATTAAATTGACATGATCACTCAACACCATTAAATCTCCTACTTCGTAATCGGGGTTAACCCCACCACTAGCATTGGAAACAAAAAGCTTTTGAATTCCTAAAAATTTCATCACCTTCACAGGAAAGGTTACTTCCTCCATCGAATATCCTTCATAAAAATGAAAACGACCTTGCATAGCCACTACATTTTTACCAGAAAGCTTACCTAAAATTAACTTACCACTATGCCCTTCCACTGTAGAAAGCGGAAAGTTTGGGATATCCTCATACGAAAGTACATGCTCTGCTTCTATCTCCTGTACCAAGCCTCCTAAACCTGTCCCTAAAATTATTCCTATTTCAGGATTAAAAGCTGTTTTCTTTTGTATATAATTAGCTGTTTCTTGTATTTTCTCTAACATAGCTCAACACTAAATCATTAAATTTTTCTCCTTCATGAAAACTAACCTTTAAAGGTAAATAGCAGATAGATATATCTTGCAGTTCCTCTTTATATTCTTGTAAACGAACAGCATCTTTTTCAGTTGTCAAAATTAACTTTTTGGAAGATTTAACCTGCTTCCAAACTTCTATAATTTTTTTAATATCCTTTCTTGAATAATGATGATGATCTTTGTACTCCAAATGCTCTATCACTTCTACTTTACCAATTAAATAATCTTTAATCGATTGTGCATCAGCAATACCTGTCAGTAACAAAATTTGTTGCTCATCGAGAGGTACTTCTTCTTTATTGAAGACATGAACAGGATGGGAATAGTCATAATAAGAAAAGTATAATTGTTGATGTGGCCAAGGTGCAATTTGTTCAATTAAACGTTTTTTATCAACAGGCAATAAAGCTTTTGGTACTTTTGTAACCACAATAACATCAGCCCTTAAAGCGCTCAATTTTCCTTCGCGAAGTTTTCCAACAGGCATCAAAAAATCATCAATGTATAGATTATTATAGGAAGTTAACAGAATATTTAGACCAGGCTGTACCCAACGATGTTGAAATGCATCATCTAGAACTATTAAAGCCACTCCTTCTTTAATGAGTTTTTTAATCCCTCGTACTCTATCTTCTTGCACCGCTACAGATACATCTTGAAACTTTTGAGCATATTGTAGAGGTTCATCTCCTACCTGCGTAACTTTAGAATCAGCAAAAACTGATTTAAAATCTCTAGTTTTTCGACCGTAGCCTCTGCTTAGGATTGCTTTAGACGAAAACTCCTTTAAAAGATGAATAATATATTCTACATGTGGAGTTTTTCCTGTACCTCCTGCAGTTATGTTTCCTACAGAAATAAGCGGAATATCGAAAGAATGTGATTTGAAAAAACCCCAATCAAAACACTTATTTCGAAACCAAACCACTAATCCATATAGTAGAGAAATAGGTAGAAGAAACATTTTTATTAGAATCATCACATCAAAGATAAAAATATTATATGTTACTTTTGAACTTATGAAAATTAGAGAAATAACAAATCGTTTAGAGGAAATTGCTCCTCTTCATTATCAGGAAAGCTACGATAACTCAGGGCTCATCACTGGTAACAAAGATCTTGAGGTCAATCAAGCTCTTATTACACTTGATTGCACTGAAGATATTGTGGAAGAGGCGATCGCAAAAAAATGCGAACTCATAATTGCTCACCACCCTATTGTTTTTAAAGGTTTAAAAAAACTAAATGGAAAAAACTATGTTGAACGTACAATTATAAAAGCACTAAAGAACAACATAGCTATTTATGCTATTCACACTAATTTAGATAATGTAAAAAATGGAGTAAGTAAAAAAATATGCGACAAACTTGGGCTAACAAACTGTCAAGTTTTAGCCCCAAAATCTTATTTACTCAGAAAACTAATTGTTTTTTGTCCTAGTACCCATGCTGCTAAATTGCGCTCTGCAATTTGTAATGCAGGTGCTGGACAGGTTGGAGATTACGACAATTGTACTTTTAACACTGAAGGTGAAGGTACTTTTAGAGGAAATAAGAATACAAATCCGTTTGTTGGTAAAAAAGGTGAAATTCATCAAGAAAAAGAAATAAAAGTTGAAGCTATTTTTCCATCTCATTTACAAGGAAAAATTTTATCGGCCATGTATAAAGAACACCCTTACGAAGAGGTGGCATATGACATTATCTTACTACAGAACAAATATACTGAAATAGGATCGGGAATGATAGGAAATCTAGAAAAACCCATGAAAAGTAATGAGTTTTTAAAATTTGTAAAAAAACAAATGAAAACAGATTGTATAAGGCATACCGAAATCGTTAAAAAAGAAATACAAAAAATAGCAGTTTGTGGTGGTGCCGGAAGTTTTTTACTTGAAAATGCTAAGCAAATGCAAGCCGATGTTTTTATTTCTGCTGACTTTAAATATCATGAGTTTTTTAATGCAGAAAAGGATATAATAATAGCAGATATAGGACATTACGAAAGCGAACAATTCACCAAAGAGTTGATAAAGGAAATTTTTAAAGAAAATTTTCCTAAATTTGCCACCCATTTATCAGAACTCAATACAAACCCTATCAACTATTTGTAGGATATGGCAAAGAAAGCTGCAGCAACCAAAGAATTTTCAGTAGAAGACAAGTTAAAAGCCTTACACCAATTACAGGTAATCGACTCTGAAATAGACAAGATTAGAACAGTCAGAGGAGAACTTCCATTAGAAGTTCAAGATTTAGAAGACGTTGTTCAAGGACTAGAAACTAGAATAAACAAAATTAATGAAGATATTGCTGAAAGAGAAGAATTTATTTCTGGAAGAAAAATTGCTATTGATGAATCTAAAGCTTTAGTTAAGAAATACACAAAGCAATTAGACAGCATCAAGAACAATAGAGAGTATGATTCTTTGAATAAAGAAATAGAATTTCAAAATCTTGAAGTAGAGTTAGCAGAAAAGAAAATTCGTGATGCGAAAGCAAAAATTGAATTCCATCAAGAGTCCAAAACAGCTACACAAGAAACAATTAACGAGCGCAACGAAATTCTTGAGGATAAAAGAAAAGAGCTAGAGACTATCGTAGCTTCTACAGAAAAAGAAGAGAAAGCGCTGCTAAAAAAATCAAGTGAAGCCGAAAAAGTAGTAGATGATAGATTATTATCTGCCTATAAAAGAATTAGAGGTGCATCACGCAATGGTCTAGCTGTTGTATCAGTAGAGCGTAATGCATGCGGTGGATGTTTCAGTAAAATCCCTCCACAGAGACAATTAGATGTCAAAGCTCACAAAAAGGTGATTGTTTGTGAACACTGTGGTAGAATTTTAGTAGATGCAAACATATTTTCTGAAGGAGAAAACTAGTTTACTAAACATAAAGATTGCAAGGGATTTCATAAATTGAAATCCCTTTTTTATTTAAATGAAAAGAGTTTTTATTGTAATATTTCTTTTAATTGGATTGCAAGCACAAGCGACCTTTGAGTGGAATGAAAATTGCCAAAAAGCATACACCGAAATCATACACTTAAAGTTTGAACATGGGAAAGAATTATTAGAAATAGAAAAACAACAAAATCCTCAAAACCTCCTTCCTTACTTTATTGAAAATTACATTGACTTTTTAAGAATCCAAATCGGTGAAGAGCAAAGAGATTTTAATTTATCTAAAGAAAATAAAAAAAACAGATTAGATATTCTAGAGGAAGGTGACGAAAATTCTCCATGGTTCTTGTATAGCCAAGCAGAAGTCCACTTACAATGGGCAGGAAATAGGCTGAAATTTAAAGAGTACTTAACTGCAGCTTACGAGATAAATAAAGCATATAGATTACTAACTAAAAACCAAGAGCTTTATCCCAATTTTATTCCAAATTTAAAAAGCTTAGGAATTCTACACGCTCTTATAGGTAGTGTTCCAAGCAACTACATTTGGGCTCTAACTGCTATCGGAATGGAAGGGAGTATCGCACAAGGAATGTCCGAACTGCAAAGCTGTATTAACACTTTAAAAAAGAATAGAGAGTATTCCTTTCTAATAGATGAAACATATTTTATGTTTTCGTTTTTGAAAATGAATCTTCAGAATGATATTGATGGCTTAGAGTACATTCTAAATGACATCAAAAAAAGCAATAACTTATTACTAAACTTCGCCGCTTCGCGACTAGCATCCAAACTAGGAAAAAATGATTTAGCTATTAATATTTTAGAAAACAGAAAGCAAACAAACGCCCATTATCCCTTTTGGTATTTAGAATATCTATTAGGAGTTTACAAACAAAATAAAATAAACCCCAATGCTATCAAGCATTTTGAAAAATATGTAAATTCATTTGATGGTCAGAACTACATTAAGTCTGCTTATATGCGAATTAGCTGGCATTACCTAATAAAAGGAGATCTTGACAATTTTAAACTAGCACAAGCTAATATTGACCATTATGGAAACACGCTTGTCGATGGTGATAAAGAAGCACAAAAAGCTTTCGAAAAAAGAAACCAACCTCATCCAGAACTACTCAGATCTAGACTTTTTTTTGATGGAGGGTACCATCAAAAAGCTTTGAAAACATTGAAGAAAATTGACAACCCCATGCTATTTTCTAATAGCAAGCACATTATTGAATACTTTTACAGAAAAGGTCGAATTTATGACGAAATGCAAAACATTATTCTTGCAAAAGAGAACTACGAAAAAACCATCGATTTAGGCCGAAACACTAACTACTTCTTTGCCGCTAAGTCAGCACTTCAACTAGGACTTATTCACGAAAAAAACGGAGAATACACCAAGGCTAAATATTTTTTTAATGAATGTATTGCCATGGAAAATCATGAGTATGAACAAAGCTTAGAGCAAAAAGCAAAAGCAGGCCTCAATAGACTTCAATAAATCTTATTATTCATTAAAACTTCCAACCTAAAGTCAACATAATTTTTTGGTAAGAATTAACCAATTTTGTTGACTCCACATACAAATCATTGTACATCAAATCAGTCTGTGCGTTTTCTGTAAAAGAATAAGCAAAATCAATATAGCTATACTGGTTGCGTTTACCTATTCCAACTGACCAGCTTTGACGCTCAGTTTTGTAATCTATATTATATGATTCATACATATGTGCCCCTTCATATCTAAAAATAGGATTTCCATATTTAGCATAACCCGCACGTAAAACAAATGGTGATAAGTTTAACTCAGCACCTAATCGAGTGTTGTATGTAGAGGTGTATGTATTGGCAATTTCACGATTTTGTTCTTCAAAATAATCATAATCGTTTCCGTTTAATTGCATTGTAGTATAATCCATAAATTCTAGATCCCCACTCAAAATCAACTTTTTATTGAGTACTACTGCAGCAGATGTTATGATTTTCATGGGTGTTACAACCTCATAGTTATAAATACCATAAGGAGATGTGTGAGTATAAGAATAAGCAGAATCGTAAAGCTGGTGTTGTGCATCTATCTTCATTTGCCACTCATCTTGCATATTATAGAAGGTTGGCGAATGCCAAGTCAATCCTAATCTCAATTGATCATTTACTCTTAAAATACCTCCAATTTTCAAATTTAAACCTGCGCCTGATGTGTATAAATCATCTCGCATGTAAAAATTCTGCACAGTTGATAGAGTGTCTGAAAAATCACTTTCTTGATAATAGGTTTCTTTCAGGTAATCGATAGTGGACATACCAACGGATGCACCGATATATAGTTTTTCCTTGTATGAACCTGCATAGCTAATCTGAAATTCACCCATTGAGCCAGTAGTGTTTGTAATTTTACGCTGATATTGCCCTGCTTCAACTTCTCTAAAATACGCTCCATTATCTATCCACTCTCCAGCAGTATCTACTTCCAGATCAATCAAATCAACCCAAAAAGCTCCGCCTTCATAAAATTGATTTAAGTTATCAATAGAAACACCTTGTGCATAATCTAAAAACACATCCACTAAAGAAGACTGCTCATTGAACCCACTAACATCTGAAGATGATTTAAACACATTTGTTTTGTTGTAGGTAAATGCATAATTCACTCTTCGCCAATCTCCTTTTGGGTTTCTTTTTGCCGGAGAAACTAATCCGAAAGATGTGAGATTGAAATTCCCTGCAAAATCAATTGTTTTGTTACCTTGATAATATGCGCTTATTTCACGCATTCCTAAGCCTGTAGTAGCCGACATACTAAAAGTTCTGTAAACACCTAATCCTGCTGGGTTGATATGAATAGAGGTCATGTCAGCACCTAATGCACCAAAAGCATTCCCCATAGCATGACTGCGAGCAGTCCCAGTATAAGATTGATCGGAAAATAAAAGAACATCCTGATGAGATTGCCCTGAAAGACTTAATCCCGCTACCAATAAAATGGCAAAACATAAATATCTTTTCATAAAGTTAAATTTATCTTGGCCTCCTATTATTCCCACGTGTATTTTTACTTGGCGAATTTGAATTTCTAGATGGAGATGATGAATTATATGAATTATTATTTTTTGACGGTCTCGTGCTTTGTGAATAATTATTTCTTACTGGAGAAGTCGGTTTATTGTTGTTCATAGCCGGCTTATTTGTGTTAGGTCTATTAAAATTTGTAGCAGGCTTGTGCGAATTATTTAACCAGCTATTATTGGGTTTAGACGGCGATTTGTTAGACAGGGTGTTAGTAGGCTTTGAATTACTGTTATTTAAGGATGGTTTACCCCCAGAATAATTTGGTGTGTACTCCTCTCTATCGTTTGTAAAATCAAACTTCTGTGGTCGTTCTTTGACCTCTTGAATATAACGATTTGCAAATGCTTCAGGTGTTCTGTTATTGTTGTTTTCACGAACACCATAATATACACTATTGTTATCGTAAGAATTAAAATAAGTTGGATAATAGCCGTAATTACCATAATAATGACCATGCAAATATGCCCAATGATTATGATATGCCCAGTGATTATATGGATAATGAAATCCCCATCCAAAATGATAGTTGTGCCAAGGATCTATGTACCATGGATTCCAGAAATTATATCCATAATAAATACTCACTCCGCAATTGTAAGGATTGTGTGAATACCAAAATGAATTGGTGTAATAATTATTGTAATAACTAAATCCGAAATAGGGTCCGTGAAACCTTCTTAATCTAGAAGTATAGTAGTAATCATAACAATCATCATAATCAAACTCTTCTTCGTACAATTCTTCATTGTGCAAGACCTCTTCTTCGTCATTATTCTCTTGTAAAAATACTTGATAAGCAGCTTCATCTTTTGCATCCTCCTCTGCATATTCTTTAGCTGAATAATACAATTCATCGTTAAAATTTGATGATGTAGAATCTACAACAACCACACATGAGCTTAGTAAAAATGCTATCAAAAAAAGAGTAATATAGTGTTGTTTCATGATTGAATTTCTTTCCTTTGATTATATAACTATTCTACGATAGAATCATTTAAATGTTTAATTTTGTCATCATTATAACGCAAAATCAAGCGTAAAATTACAAACAAAGTAGCAGATTTAAAAATGGCGAAGGATTTTACCAAAAGAGCAGAGGATTATTCTAAATGGTACAACGATTTAGTGGTTAAAGCAGACCTAGCAGAAAACTCAGGTGTTAGGGGGTGTATGGTTATAAAACCCTATGGTTTTGCTATCTGGGAAAAAATGCAAGCAGAATTGGATAAAATGTTCAAAGCAACAGGGCATGTTAATGCTTACTTTCCTTTATTCATTCCTAAATCTTATCTAAGCAAAGAGGCAGACCATGTTGAAGGATTTGCTAAAGAATGTGCTGTAGTTACACACTACCGATTGAAAAATAGTGAAGACGGCAAAGGTGTGGAAGTAGACCCAAAAGCAAAATTGGAAGAAGAATTAATTGTACGCCCAACATCAGAAACAATTATTTGGGACACCTATAAAGGATGGATTCAATCTTACAGAGACCTTCCTATTCTTGTTAACCAATGGGCTAATGTAGTGCGTTGGGAAATGCGTACGCGTTTGTTTTTAAGAACAGCTGAATTCCTTTGGCAAGAGGGGCATACCGCTCACGCCACCAGAAAAGAGGCTATTCAAGAAACAGAGCAAATGATTAATATTTATGCAACTTTTGCAGAAAAGTTTATGGCTATGCCTGTTATTCAAGGATTAAAAAGTGCCAACGAACGATTTGCTGGTGCTTTGGAAACATACTGCATTGAAGCACTTATGCAAGATGGTAAAGCTTTACAGGCTGGAACTTCTCATTTTTTAGGTCAAAATTTTGCTAAAGCCTTTGATGTAAAGTTTGCAAACAAAGAAGGTAATTTAGAATATGTGTGGGCAACATCATGGGGCGTTTCTACGCGTTTAATGGGTGCTCTCATCATGACTCATTCTGACGATAATGGATTAGTTTTACCACCAAAATTAGCGCCATTTCAAGTAGTTATTGTACCCATATACAAAGGAGAAGAGCAATTAGCACAAATAAGCGAAGAAGCCTTAAAAATAAAAGCCGATTTAGAAGACAAAGGAGTTAGCGTGAAATTTGACAAGAGGGACACGCATAAACCTGGATGGAAATTTGCTGAATACGAGTTCAAAGGTGTTCCTGTAAGAATTGCTATTGGACCAAGAGATTTAGAAAATGGAACCGTAGAAGTAGCCCGTAGAGACACTTTGGAGAAAGAAACACTTCAAGTATCTGACTTGGGCAATAAAATCTCTAACCTTTTGGAGCAAATTCAAGAAAACTTATACCAAAAAGCAGCTACATTTAGAGATGATAACACACATCATGCTAATAATTGGGAAGATTTCAAAGAATTGATTGCGAATGATGCTGGATTTGTTTTCGCTCATTGGGATGGAACATCTGAAACCGAACAAAAAATTAAGGAAGAAACAAAGGCTACAATTCGTTGTATTCCAATAAACAATAAACTAAAAAAAGGATCTTGTATATATAGCGGAAACTCTTCTACTCAAAAAGTTTTATTTGCAAAATCCTACTAGATGAACAAAAAGAAAGAAATACTCAATAAACTGTGTCAAAAAGCATCCACTAAACAAGCCGTTTACAGAACTTCTAAAGATGTTTTCGAAGAATTAAAAGTTATTTTAAAAGATGTAGCCGAAGAGCTGGACGGTCAATTGTGTACAATTGACAAACATGTGAAGGTAGAATATAAAGATAAAGGAGAGTTTGAAGCTGAACTTCGTTTTTCTGGAGATGTACTTATTTTTCATTTCCACAGCAATACTTTTCATTTTGACAAGAGCCACCACATTTGGAACAGCTCCTATGCTAAAACAGACATATATCGCACCTATTGCGGAGTCATTAATATTTATAATTTCTTATCCGATAGTTTTAAATACAATAGAGAAAATGATTTAGGTTATCTAATAGGTAGAATGTTCATAAATAAAGAAAAACACTTCTTTGTAGAGGGTAAAGGAAGAATGAGTTTCCTATACAACGATTTTCCAAATGCTATAATAGACAAGGAAGCGCTGAAAAGCATTATACAAGAAGCTATTCTTTTCGCGATGGATTTCGAACTACTAACACCCCATTTTAATGATGTACAAGTAGTCACCTTACATCAAATAAAAGAGATTAGTCAGAATATGAAACTAAAGACTGCCAAGCGTTTAGGATTTCGTTTTACCAACGAAAAATAATTTTGACTTTTTTTTAGGACAATGTTGGCAGAAATACAAAAGTATTTATATTTGCAGCGCTCTTATAAAAGCAACATTTATGGCCCATTCGTCTAGTGGTTAGGACGCCAGGTTTTCATCCTGGAAACAGGAGTTCGATTCTCCTATGGGCTGCCAAATAAAACCCACTCAATTGAGTGGGTTTTATAATATCTTCGAAATCATGAGCAAAATCAAGCATTACCTTTCGCTAATTAAATTTAGCCATACTATTTTTGCAATGCCATTTGCTATCATTGGTTTTTTTTTAGGAACAACTCATACAAATGGTAGTTTAAACTGGCAGTTATTTGGCTTGGTTATTTTATGTATGATCTTTGCTCGTTCAGCAGCTATGGCCTTCAATAGATATATTGATAGAGAAATTGATACTGCTAATCCAAGAACAAATATGGTAAGACAAATACCTAATGGCTCTATCAAAGCGAAATCTGCACTGAATTTTGTTATTGTAAATTGCTTACTGTTTGTTCTCGTATCATGGTTCATCAATCAATTGTGTTTTTACCTTTCCCCTATTGCATTAGCTATTATTTTGGGATACAGTTATACAAAACGATTTACAGCACTTTGTCACTTGGTACTAGGGTTAGGACTATCTCTAGCTCCAATTGGCGCTTATTTAGCAGTAACAGCTGAATTCGCACTTTTACCATTATTCTTTTCTGTAGCAGTATTATTTTGGGTTGGTGGTTTTGACATTATTTATTCATTACAAGATGAAAATTTTGACAAAACACAAAGTCTACATTCTATTCCTGTGAGCATAGGAAAAAAACAAGCACTAACACTAGCTAAAGTTTTTCATCTTTTAACATTTTTCATTTTAGTCTATGCTGGGACAGCATATGATTTTGAAAAATTCTATTGGATTGGGTTTTCCATTTTTTCAGCACTTTTAGTCTACCAACACAGCTTAGTAAAACATGATGATTTAAGTAAAATTAACTTGGCTTTTTTCACTACGAATGGTATAGCATCTATCCTTTTTGGAATCTTTGTAATTATTGACATCTTAAGCTAACTCTTTACTGTAAAGAACGTTTCCAAAAGACCTCCTTTTTTCTTAATTTCGCGATTTGTAAAACCTAGCTTTTATGAGTCTAAAAACACAAGAAACAAAGGATATCACTTTCGAAGATTTTCAATCTGCTGTATTAAACGACTACCAAATTGCCTGCGAAAGCCGTGAAACCAGCTTAATGGGGAGAAGAGAAGTTTTAAGCGGAAAAGGAAGTTTCGGGATTTTTGGAGACGGAAAAGAGTTAGCACAAATCGCTATGGCTCGTTGTTTCAAAAAAGGTGATTTTCGCTCTGGATACTACCGTGATCAAACTTTTATGATGGCGAAAGGAGAAATGAGCATTCAACAATTTTTTGCTGCATTATATGGTCACGCTGATATTGCTGCAGAACCTCAAGCTGGAGGCCGACAAATGGTTTCTCACTTTTCAACACATTCACTTAACGAAGATGGTAGCTGGAAAAATTTAACCAAGCAAAATAACTCCGCTTCTGATATTTCTTGTACAGCAGGACAAATGCCTCGATTAGTTGGGTTAGCGCAAGCATCAAAAGTATATAGAGAAAATAAAGACTTATCAGATTGGACACAGTTTTCTAATCAAGGAAATGAGATTGCGTGGGGAACAATTGGTAACGCCTCAACATCAGAAGGACACTTTTTTGAAGCCATTAACGCAGCAGGAGTTTTACAAATTCCTATGATTATTTCGATATGGGATGATGAATACGGAATTTCAGTACATAGTCGACACCAGACCACTAAAGAAAATATCTCTGAAATTTTGAAAGGATTCCAAAGAGATAAAAAAAATAAAGGGTTCGAAATCATCAAAGTAAAAGGATGGGATTATCCTGCACTTAACAACGCTTACGAAAAAGCAGAAAAAATAGCAAGAAAAGAACATGTTCCTGTCATTGTGCATGTTGTTGAAATGACACAACCTCAAGGACACTCTACTTCAGGCTCACATGAACGCTACAAAAATAAAGAGCGTTTAGAATGGGAAGATGACTTTGACTGTATAAAAATGTTTGGCGAATGGATTGTTAGCAATAATATTTCTACTCAAGAAAAACTTGATGAAATGCGGAAAATTGCCAAGAAAAAAGTATCGACAGAGAAAAATGCTGCTTGGAAAGCGTATCAACTTCCTATTAGCAAAGAGTTGCAAATTGTCATAGGAATACTAAATGATTTAACTACCCAATCGAATAACGGTGTTTTCATTAAAAAAATTAAAGAACAATTAGATTTAGACGCTAAACTCAACCCACATCGAAAAAATATATTTTCTGCTATCAAAGCTGCTTTACGATTAGTACGTGGTGAAGATTGTCCTGCAAAAGTAAAGTTGAAACAAATGCTTGACCAATGGAATCAAGAAAACCAAGATCGTTACAGCTCCCACCTGCATAGCCAATCAGAATTGGCTGCCACAAAGGTAAAAGAAGTAGCTCCAACTTATGATACTGATGCGAAAGAGGTTGATGGACGTGTAATATTAAAAGACAATTTCGACTATATTTTAAGCAAGTATCCGGAATCATTGGTATTTGGTGAAGATAGTGGTCAAATTGGGGGTGTAAACCAAGGCTTAGAAGGCATGCAAGAAAAGCATGGAGATCTACGCGTTTCAGACACTGGAATTCGTGAAGCTACTATCTTAGGACAAGGAATCGGAATGGCAATGCGTGGACTTCGACCTATAGCTGAAGTGCAATACCTAGATTACCTACTATACTGTTTTCAAGGCATGTCGGATGATTTAGCAACCTTACATTATCGAACAAAAGGAAGGCAAAAAGCACCTTTAATTATTCGAACTAGAGGACATCGATTAGAAGGCATTTGGCACTCTGGATCTCCAATGGGAATGATTTTAAACGGCATACGAGGCATACATGTTTTGGTTCCAAGAAACATGACAAAAGCCGCAGGATTTTACAACACTCTTATTGCGTCGGATGAACCAGCAATGATTATAGAATGCCTGAATGGATATCGACTAAAAGAGAAAATTCCAAACAATTTAGGCAAATTTAAAACACCTTTGGGAATTCCTGAAATCACTAGAGAAGGAAAAGACATTACTCTCGTTACATATGGCTCTACTTGGCGTATCGTTAATAAAGCTGCCGAAGAGTTGGCTAAAGTAGATATTCATGTGGAAGTTATTGATGTACAATCATTACTTCCATTTGACACCAACCACCTTATTGTTGATAGCATAAAACAAACAAATAGAGTACTATTTGTAGACGAGGATGTGCCGGGTGGCGCAACAGCTTTTATGCTTCAAAAAGTAATGGAAGAACAAAAAGGGTTTTTCTATTTAGATAGCGAACCACAAACGCTTTCAGCAAAAGAACACCGCCCTGCTTACGGTGAAGACGGAGATTATTTCTCAAAGCCAAATATAGATGATGTATTTGACAAAGTATACGCAATGATGCATGAAGTAAATCCAAGTAAATATCCTGCTGTATAAATGAACAGAACTACTGAATCGGCTTCTAAATACGATCATCTCGAAAGGATGAGTACTTCGGAATTAATTGAAAAAATCAATCAAGAAGATCAAAGTGTAGCAAAAAGTATTCGGCAAGTTTTACCACAAATTGAAAAAGTGATTGATGCCATAGTTCCACGAATGCAGAATGGTGGTCGACTTTTTTATTTAGGAGCAGGAACAAGCGGTCGCTTAGGGATTGTTGATGCATCAGAATGCCCACCTACATACGGAGTAGAACATGGCTTAGTTGTTGGTGTAATTGCAGGAGGTGATAGCGCGATAAGAAAAGCAGTAGAGTTTGCAGAAGATGATCCAAATTTAGGATGGCAAGACTTACAAGAATTCCTCATAAATGAAAAAGATACCGTTATTGGAATCGCTGCCTCAGGAACAACACCCTATGTAGTTGGCACATTAGAAAAATGTAATGAACAAAATATTTTAACTGCTTGCATCACATGTAATGAAGGGACCCCTTTAGCTAATACTGCTAAACTTTCTATTGAGTGCGTAGTTGGTCCAGAGTTTGTAACAGGAAGTACACGCATGAAAGCAGGAACAGCACAAAAACTTATTTTGAATATGATTTCTACTTCCATTATGATTAAAATGGGAAAAATACAAGGTAATCAGATGGTCGATATGCAACTTAGCAACAATAAACTAGTTGACAGAGGCACTAAAATGGTTATGGATAAAACAGGTTTAAATTACAACATTGCTCAGCAACTTTTAAAAGAAAATGGAAGTGTCAGAGCTGCAATAAACAAACACAATGAATAAAGTAAAATTAGCGAACGGCATAATGTATATTTCAGTAGCACTGCTATTTATATTCACAGCAGCTCTATCACTTTCGATGGGATTTAGTCCGGAAAGACAAGATCAATCTGAAAAATACATTTTTTTAACAGTTGGAGGTATTTGTATTATAGGTATTTTCTATTTTGGTGCTAAAGGAATGACAAGCATTTTAGATGCATTCTTCAAAAAATAGAAAAACTATTCAAATTATTGAATTACAATTTTCTTGTTTATACCACCAGTATTAGTAGTAATCTCTAAGAAGTAAACTCCTTTAGCTTTTCCTGTTAAATC
>CEUV01017281.1_pt1 | contig 33951 bp, 32 predicted proteins | sample 356401 | NCBI WGS metagenome assembly CEUV01 (sample SAMEA2622710, study PRJEB7988) | marine metagenome | isolation source: saline water (ENVO:00002010), including
ACTATTTCTAGCGAAATGCCTGGAAATAGTTTTAATAAGGCAACAGATGAACTCATATTCTCATGGACTTTCAAAGGATTCCCAATTTTGTAATTTACTTTTTGATAATACTTAATTTGTACGCCAGCTTCTGCCAAAGGAGGAAAGTTGGGAGAGTCAAAAGCTTCAAAATGTTCGGCATTGATTTTAACCGTCCTATTTCCTCTTAACAATTTATATTCAAAGTAAACACAAACTTCCGGAGTATTGCCGGTTGCAGCAATTTCTATAGCTGTAATCAAATTTTCTTTGGCATCAGTTCTTCTTATTCCAATTGGAAGCTGGGAGCCTGTTAATATAATAGGCTTACATAAATCTTCTAATAAGAAACTCAATGCCGAGGCTGTATAAGCCATAGTATCAGAGCCATGAAGAATAACAAACCCATCGTAACTTTGGTAATGATTTCCAATGAGATTTGCTAGATACAGCCAGGTTTTTGGATTCATATTGGAAGAATCAATAGGTTTTTTAAAAGCGATGGCATTAAGATCTATATCAAACTTATTTAGTTCTGGTATTTCGGCTGTTAACTTTTCAAAGTCAAAAGGTTTTAAGGAGTTGTCATCACCTTTAAACATACCGATAGTACCACCTGTATAAATCAGTAATATGGATTTTTTTTGACTCATATTTTAAACAACTCTTTTGTGTTTTGAGTGGTTAAATACGCTACCTCTTCTAACGATTTCCCATATATTTCAGCCAACTTTTCGGCAACTAATATTAAATAACTGCTTTCATTTCTTTTTCCTCTGTAAGGTGTTGGAGCTAAGTAAGGACTGTCTGTTTCCAAAATTAAATATTCTATCGAAATAGTGTTTAGCATTTTATTTAGATCGCTATTTTTAAAAGTAACTACCCCGCCAATTCCCAATTTAAAACCACCATAATTTATGATGTGATTAGCTTGATCCTCGTTTCCTGTAAAACAATGAAATACACCACTCAAATTATCATCATTTAGTTCATCTATAATAGCTAAGACTTCATCAAAACTATCACGAACATGTATAGCAATAGGCAACTTATATTTTTTAGCCAACTCAACTTGTTTACGAAATGCGTCTTCTTGTATAGATAAGTTGCTTTTATCCCAATATAAATCAATACCAATTTCGCCAACTGCTACGAAATTTTCATTTTGCAGCCATTCTTCAATGATTTCAAGTTCTTCTAAATAGTTTGTTTTTATATCGCAAGGGTGAAGACCTATCATTGGAAAACAATTGTTTGGGAATTCAGCACATAAATTCAACATTGGTTGAATGCTGCTAATATCAATATTTGGCAATAACATTTGTTTCACTCCTTTTTCAAGCGCCCTGTGTATTACTTCCGATCGATCTTGATCAAACTGCTGTGCAAATAAATGTGTATGTGTATCTATTAGATGCATGCGAGCAAAATTAGGATAAATTATTTAGCTTTGATCGGATGTCGAAACCACTTAAAATACTTGTTATTCGCTTCAGTTCGATAGGTGATATTGTACTTACAACTCCTGTTGTTAGGTGTCTTAAAAAACAAATAAATGCAGAGGTTCACTTTTTAACAAAAAAAAGATTTTTCTGTTTGTTGGAAAACAATCCATATGTGCATAAACTACATGCAATTGAAGATCGTGTGGAGAGTTTAAAAGCATTTTCTTTTGATTGGATAATAGATTTGCACCACAATTTACGTACTTCAAAAGTGAAGCGAATATTAGGTGTTCCTTCTAAAAGTTTCCATAAACTCAATATACAAAAGTGGTTGCTGACAAATTTCAAAATTAATCGTTTACCTAATAAGCATGTAGTTGATAGATATTTGGATACAGTTGTTCATCTAGGCGTAACAAATGACAATATTGGATTAGATTACTTTTTAGCAAAGAATGAAACCTTGCCAAAGGAATTGAAACTGCCAGAAAAATATGTCGCTTTGGTAATTGGTGGGCAACATAATACTAAAATCTTACCGACAAGTAGATTAAAGGAAATTTGTCGAAAAGTTAATTTACCCATAGTACTTGTTGGAGGCCCAGAAGATCAGTTGAGAGGAGAGGAGATTGCTCAAAATCAAAAAGAAGTCATCAATACTTGTGGTGATTTAAGTATCAATCAGTCTGCATATTTAATAAAATATGCGCAAAAGGTGATTACTCATGATACAGGAATGATGCACATTGCTGCAGCATTTAAAAAGGAAATTATTTCTATTTGGGGGAGTACAGTTGCAGATTTTGGAATGTATCCTTATCTAGCAGATGAAAAGTCTAAAATATTAGAGCTGAAAAACCTTTCATGTCGTCCCTGCTCAAAAATTGGCTATAAAAAATGCCCTTTAGGGCATTTTAAATGTATGAATCAAATTGATTTGAATTTACTATCCGGAAAATAATGCCTTAAGCTCGGTAGCGTCATTCGGCTCCATTCTACCTGCTAAAATCAAACTAAGTTGTCTTCTTCTTAATGCACCATCAAATCTCATTTTTTCTTTTTCCGTTTCAGGAATAATTGTCGGAACTTCAATAGGGTTTCCTAATTGATCTACTGCAACGAATGTGTAAATCGCTTCATTACATTTTACACGTCCTTTACTCTTCATATTTTCCATCCACACATCAACAAATACTTCCATAGAAGATTTGAAAGCGCGAGAAACTTTTGCTTCCATGGTTACAATGCTTCCTCTAGGGATTGGTTGATTGAAAGACACATTGTTAACAGAGGCGGTAACAACAATTCTTCCGCAGTGGCGGTGAGCAGCAATAGCAGTGGCAATATCCATCCAATGCAATAGTCTACCTCCCATAAGGTTGTCTAGATTATTGGTGTCGTTAGGCAACACCATTTCTGTTAGAGTGGCGATACTTTCTGAAGGCGTTTTTGAAGCCATATTTTTTTACATTGATAGAAGCCAAGCAGAGGTGTTGGTCTTCTTGATTTGGTCTAGTGCGATTAGAGCATCTTCTGGTTTCGCATATCCATCGTAGCAAACACGATATAAACCGTTATTGCTTTGCCCTATGATGTGGGCGTTATCAAAATTCCAACGCTTTAGTTTTCGAACTAGCTTGTTGGCATTTCGTTCTGTGCTGAATGCTCCTGCAATGATGAAGTGTTTTGGTATTCGCTCTGCAATTATTTTTTCTGCAGAGGCTTTTGCTTTAAAGGATTGCTGGATACCTCCTTCAATTTGATAAATAGGAGTGTGTAAGGCATAATCTAAAGAAGGAGATTCAATTATTTCTCCGACCATTTCTGTATTTGTATTAGTAAATAGATTTAGGTTAGCGACAGCAGTTTGTATTTGCTCTTGCTTGGAAACTCCAATTAATGATAACATTGCTAATGGTAATAAAACAGCAGCTACCTTTAGCCACGATTTTTTATTACTTGGTAAATGGTTTTCATCAATATGCTTGATTTTTGCTTCAATACGTTCCTGCACACTTATACGCTTAATAGCAGGTGACTGAATTTTTCCCATTCCATAACTTGTAAGCAAGTGATTAGTTGTTAAGTCTTGAACAAATAAAAGCGTGTTATCATTCGATTGAATCAAAGTTCCAACGCCTTCAATTACTGCTTTTTTATGGAGGTGTAATTTGTCTTTTAAATCATTAATAAATACATCTACTTTTTTTTGTGCCTTTTTAAAGCTAACACCCTCACAGGAAGCTACTTCGTTTACCAATAGTCCATCGTTGTTTTGTAAGCTTTTGTTGAAAACAATGTGTTTTTTTGGTGGATGCATGAGGTTGATGACAGGGTCAATTTTAGCCGAATGGAAATTTGCTACAAAACCACCAAAAGATGGTAAAATGACACAATCGTGTTCATGTAGAAGATATCTGATATGTAAGTCTAACTTTAAAGACATTTGTAGTGCTAAATTATCAAAAATAGGATAAAGATTTATAGTAAGTGCGCTATTTTTTTAACATCTTCTGGTGTGTCAATTGAAAAGCTTTCATGTTCAGTCAGTTCTACTCGGATACTATAACCATTGTCTAACCAACGAAGTTGTTCCAAATCTTTTTTTATTTCGTTTTCAGTAGGTTGTAAACGAGTGATTTCGGTAAGAATTTTATTTGTGTATCCATAAATGCCAATATGAAAATAGTATTTAGTTTTGCACTCAAAATTGACTTCTCTTTCGAAACTAGTGGCAAGCATATGTTCATTAAAAAATACTTTTGGAGTGTTGATGTCTAACAAATCATCTTTTCTATTAACAGCTTTACCTAGTGTAACAATTTGAGTGTTTTTTTGTTGAAGACAATCAGCAATTTTTTGAATTTGTTCAGGATGAATAAAAGGTTCATCCCCTTGAATATTGATGACACAATCAAAATTTCCTACAGTTTTTTGCATTGCCTCTAAACATCGATCTGTTCCGCTTGAATGTTTAGAGGAAGTCATCACAGCTTTTCCGCCAAAGCCAAGAACAGCATTATAAATTCGCTTATCATCTGTGGCAACAATTACTTGATCAAGCTTAGATTTTTGTGCTTGTTCATATACACGCTGCACCATACTTTTCCCCCCCAAATCAAGAAGAGGCTTTCCGGGAAATCGATTAGAATAATATCTAGAGGGGATAATACCTAGAATTTTCATTACACTTTGATACTCCATTGTACAGAAAAAGTTCTAGGGGGCATCATGTTTGCAGGTCTTGACTGATATTCTGTATTTAGGATGTTGTTGATTATGAAAGAAACTTTAGAATTTTTAGTGACCTGCTTGCTATATCTATAGTCAACAATAAAATCACCGTCACTTAAGGCTTCTCTAGATTCGTTAATGCCTATTCCTGGAATAGCAAATTCAAATAATGTAGATGTGAAAATAGCATCAACATTTTCCATAAAGCTGTTATAACGAACACTTACACCTGAACTTATTTTTCCATTAGTTAGCTCTAGGTCTAGCTTTGCTTGGTGTTTATGTCTATACTTTAGTACTTGTCTGTAGTTCTCAGGCATCTCCATTAAAGGATAATTTTCACCCGTCGATAATTCAGCAGTATAGTCATAATTATTAGAGCTAGCCTCATAATAATTACCTAAGTATAAACTATCAGCATACACATATAGAGGATTTAAAGCAATAGGATCGGTGTATAAATAACCTGCAAGGATATTAATGTCAGTGTTGTTGACCAACCTTCCTGTGCCAGCAATGCTAAATTCAATTCCAGAGACTTGTGTTTCCCCAATATTTATGGATTTAAATCCTAAGCCCAAATTAGCTATTCCATCTTGACCTTCAGTTCCCCAAGGGCCGAAGCTAAATTCCATCATATCTTGATAACGCATCATAAATGCCGCTATGTCAATATATCCTTTCCAATCTCCAAATTTAAGACCTTGACGAAAAGCAATTTCTGAACTCCAACCTTCTTCTGACTTTAAATTAGGGTTGGCGTATACATGAATGTCTCCCACATTAGTAGAAATAAATAATTCGGCAATACTTGGAAATCGATATCCTTGACCCCATGAAGACCTTAAATATGTTGCTTCTGCTAATTGGTAATTAGCGCCAAAGCGAAAAACAGGTTTTCCTTCTGTGAAAGATCTTAAACTATCTCCATCAACTACAATACCTGATTCAGATTGTAGTGTAAACTGTTCATAACGAGCGCCCGCAGATAGATTTAATCGTTTGCCAAATTTTTTATCTAATTGTGAGAAAAAAGCGTTATTGATACGATAATTTCTACCATTAAATAGTTCAGCTTTTGCGTCAACTATTTCGTTCATAATTCCACTTGTCCAGTTAAGTCTCCAGCCTTCAATACTTTTTTGGTATTGATATTCGGTATAATATGTTTCAGACTGATTATCTTGTCCGTTGTCTATTCCTTTTACACTATTATCATTAATCACCTTCATGTATCGTGTTCGAAGACTATGTTTATCATTGTTTCTACTATTGATATATGTTATGAAGGGATCTACATTATAAACGTCTCCACTAGTTGTAGTTACTGCGCTGTCCATTGGAATAAATCCTTGATCATAGCTTTGCCAAATGAGAGCAGAAGCAGTATTGTTAAATAAGAAATTTCCATTTAATCCATATGAAAGGCCATCTATTTTCTTATTTTTATATCGAGTGTTAAAATTTACTCTCTTTCTGCTTGTTGTCTCATCAAAACGATATCCTTCGTCTTCTAAAACGAAGCCTCCTACAACTAAATCTAAGTTGCCTATCTTTCTTTTATGTAAGAAATCTGCACCATAAACCCTTTGATTTCTAGTTCCCCACCAATTTAATGATTTGCGTTTAGCATCATTATAAAATCCATGGTGAAAATTAACTTTCGTTTCAGGGTCACTTCCAGGGTAAGCTGTTCTAATGTTGATTACTCCGTTAAGAGCAGAAGAGCCGTACAAAGCAGATGAAGCTCCTTTGATAACTTCTACTTGATTTATGTTTTCTGTAGAAATAAGGCTCCATTGTGCCTGACCTGCGTCTCCAGAAATTAGCGGCATGTCGTCTACCATTACTTGTACGCGAGTTCCAGCACCATAACTCCACCCACTACCACCTCGAATATTAGCTTGCCCATCAGTTATAGTAACACCAGGAACTTGTTCTATAGCGGTTTGAATGTTTGTTGTGTTTTTATTTTCAATTAATGAAGGTTTAATTACCTCCATGGAGACAGTTGTTTCTTCTATTTTTTGTTCAAATTTACCAGCAGAGACTACAACAGTTCCAAGCTCCATGGCAGCATCACGCATCTCTACATTTAACACATTTACTTCCCCAGTCTTTAGTATAACTTCTTTTTTTACCTCCTCATAACCAATAAACTTAAATAAAATAGTGTGTTTTCCAGATGTTGTTTTTATTTGATAATTTCCGTAAAAATCAGAAGCAGTTCCATTATTTGACCCTATTAAAATATTAACACCTACTAGAGGGTCACCAGTTGAAATGTCTGATATTTTTCCTTGAATTATTTGTCCATTAGTTGTATAAGTGGAGAAAATCAATATTAAGATTGAATAAAAAAATCTCATATAATTAGTTGTTTACAGTAATTAATTTCACGAAATCATTTTGTATTTGATTTACTAATACTTTAGTAAGATAAACGCATCAAAGTTATACAAAAAGTTAACTTAGACTTTGATAATTAGATTCATCTTAATTATTTAATGTTGCCATAAAAATTTTGAGTTATTGATTTAAACTTTAATAATTTTAAGTTAATTATTTGTGTAGAAATCTCTTAAAAACAACTCTTAGTGTTTTTTTAACACTAACTAATTAAACAAAAAAAACAGTTTATCAGATTAAAAAAAACATACATTTGCTTCCGATATTCATTTAAATAAAGATGTCTAGTAAGTATCAAAATAAGATTGATGCGTTCATCAATAAGGTAAAGTTGAAAGACGCTCACGAGCCAGAATTTATTCAGGCAGTTCAAGAAGTAGCAGAAGCTATTATTCCATTCATGAACGAGAATCCAAAATATAAATCTTCTAAGTTGTTAGAAAGAATAGTTGAGCCAGAACGCGTAATTATGTTTCGTATTCCTTGGTTGGATGATGAAGGGAAAGTACAAGTAAACCGTGGTTTCCGCGTGGAGTTCAACTCTGCTATTGGACCCTACAAGGGAGGTTTGCGTTTTCATCCTTCGGTAAACTTAGGAATCTTGAAGTTTTTAGGATTTGAACAAGTGTTTAAGAACTCACTAACCACATTACCGATGGGAGGCGGTAAAGGAGGTTCGGATTTTGATCCCAAAGGAAAATCGGATAATGAAGTAATGCGATTTTGTCAATCTTTTATGACGGAATTATGTAAGCATATTGGTCCAGACACCGATATTCCGGCAGGTGATATTGGTGTTGGTGGTCGCGAAATTGGTTATATGTTTGGTCAGTATAAGCGCATCCGTAATGAGTTCACAGGTGTATTAACTGGCAAAGGCATTAACTGGGGTGGATCATTGATTCGACCTGAAGCAACAGGATATGGTTGTGTATATTTTGCACAGAATATGTTGGCTGTTAAAGGCAATTCTTTTGAAGGCAAAACTGTAGCTATTTCTGGATCAGGTAATGTAGCTCAGTACGCTTGTGAAAAAGCAACAGAGCTAGGAGCTAAAGTACTTACACTTTCAGATTCTTCCGGTTACATTTATGATGCTGCAGGCATCGATGCTGAGAAATTAGCATTTGTAATGGAATTGAAAAATATAAAACGTGGTCGTATTAGAGAATATGCTGAAAAGTATGGTTGCGAATTTCATGAAGGAAGACCTTGGGGTGTTACTTGTGATATTGCCTTACCTTGTGCAACACAAAATGAGTTGAATGGTGAGGAAGCAAAAACTTTAGTAAATAATGGATGTTATTGTATTTCAGAAGGAGCGAATATGCCATCTACACCGGAAGCTATAGAGGTGTTTCAAGCAGCGAAAATTTTATTTGCTCCAGGAAAAGCTTCTAATGCAGGAGGGGTAGCAACATCAGGTTTAGAAATGTCGCAAAATTCTTTACGTTTAAGTTGGTCAAGAGAAGAAGTAGATGATAAACTAAAAAACATTATGAAAGACATACATAAATCCTGTGTAGAATATGGCTCAGAAGGAGAATATATTGATTATGTTAAAGGCGCTAATATTGCCGGATTTGTTAAAGTAGCAGATGCTATGTTAGATCAAGGCGTAGTATAAGTGCCAAAAAACTTATAGAAAAAGGGAGGTTTTCCTCCCTTTTTATTTAAATAAATTTGTAATATAAATTTAAGTATATGTACGGTAAGTTCCAAAAACAATTACAAGATGAATTACAAGTAATAAAAGAAACGGGTTTATTCAAAAAAGAACGAATTATTTTAAACCCACAAGCAGCTGATATCAAAGTTAGCACAGGAGATGATGTGCTAAATTTTTGTGCTAATAATTATTTAGGACTTTCCTCACATCCTAAAGTGATTGAAGCTTCTAAAAAAACTCTTGACACGCACGGCTTTGGTTTGTCATCCGTAAGATTTATATGTGGAACACAGGATATTCATAAAGAGTTGGAGCAAAAACTTTCCGACTTTCTTGGAATGGAAGATACTATATTGTACGCAGCCGCTTTTGATGCAAATGGAGGTGTTTTTGAACCTCTTTTTGGAAAGGAAGATGCAATTATTTCAGATTCTTTAAATCATGCTTCTATTATTGATGGTGTTCGTCTATGCAAAGCAGTTCGTTATCGATATAATAATAATGACATGGCTGATTTAGAGACCAAATTGATTGAAGCACAATCACAGCGAAATCGAGTTATTGTAACAGACGGTGTTTTTTCCATGGATGGATATATAGCGCAATTAGAAAAGATTTGTGACTTAGCCGATAAGTATAATGCATTAGTTATGGTAGATGATTGTCATGCAACAGGATTTGTTGGTAAAACCGGTAGAGGGACACATGAACACTGTGGAGTTATGGGTCGTGTGGACATTATTACTGGTACTTTGGGAAAAGCTTTAGGTGGAGCTATGGGTGGTTTTACATCAGGGAAGAAAGAAATTATTGAGATGCTGCGCCAACGCTCTCGACCATACTTATTCTCAAATTCTTTAGCACCCTCTATAGTAGGTGCAGCAATTCAGGTTATTGATCTGTTAAGCGAAAAAACGGAGCTTCGTGATAAATTGGAAGATAATACTAAATATTTTCGTGCCAAAATGATTGAAGCAGGATTCGACATTAAAGCAGGTATTCACCCTATCGTTCCTGTAATGCTCTACGATGCAAAATTATCACAAGTTATGGCAGATAAATTATTAGAAGAAGGTATTTACGTAATAGGCTTTTTCTTTCCTGTAGTTCCTAGGGAACAAGCAAGAATTCGTGTGCAGATTTCAGCGGCGCATGAGCGTGAACATTTAGATAAAGCAATAGCTGCATTTACCAAGGTTGGAAAAGAGTTAAAAATTGTCAGCTAATTATGGTTGATAATTTTTTGTTGGAATTAAAAATTATTTCTACTTTTGCCACCCCTTTCGAGCATAGGGTTTGTTGGGGAAATGAATTATAAAACAAGAGTGAAAGTGGATACATTGAGCTACAAAACAGTTTCAGCCAATAAAGAAACTGCAAATAAGCAGTGGGTTTTAGTAGATGCTGATGGAATGGTTTTGGGACGCTTAGCATCGGAAGTTGCTAAGATGTTGAGAGGTAAGCACAAGACTAATTTTACACCGCACGCAGATTGTGGTGATTATGTAGTGGTAATCAACGCTGACAAGATTATCTTAACTGGACAGAAGTGGACAGAAAGAGAGCATTTTAAACACACAGGTTACCCAGGCGGTCAGAAGCGCATTTCACCTCAAGAACTTTTTGACAGAGATCAAACTTCTTTAGTAAATCAAGCCGTTAAGGGTATGTTACCAAAGAATAAATTAGGTCGTGCAATCTTCAAAAACTTGCATGTTTATGCAGGTGTTGATCATAAGCACGAAGCACAGAAACCAAAAGCAGTAAAAATCAACATATAACGATGGATACAATTCATACTATTGGTAGAAGAAAAACAGCTGTTGCTCGTATTTACATGAGTAAGGGTAAAGGAAATATTATAGTAAACAACCGTGAAGCAAAAGATTACTTCACTACTGGTACTTTGATGTATAAACTAAACCAGCCATTTGGATTAGTAGATGCAGAAGGACAGTACGATGTAAAAGTAAATGTTAGCGGAGGTGGTATTACTGGTCAGGTTGAAGCAATTCGTTTAGCAATAGCTCGCGCGCTTTGCAAATTAAGCGATGATAACCGTCCAGCTTTAAAGGCCGAAGGATTGATGACGCGTGATCCTAGAATGGTTGAACGAAAAAAACCAGGACAGAAGAAAGCTCGTAAGAAATTCCAGTTCAGCAAACGTTAATATCCAAGGATATTGTTTAGTATCGAAATTGTTGAGACTGCGTGAAAACGCGCTACTCAGCAGTTGTATTTAATGAATGTAAACAATTTTAAAATGTCAAAGACAAATTTCAAAGACCTTCTAGAGGCAGGTGTACACTTCGGTCACCTTACAAGAAAGTGGAATCCAAAAATGGCCCCATATATCTTTATGGAGAAAAATGGGATTCACGTTATCGACTTAAACAAAACAGTAGCTAAAATAGATGATGCTTGTGCTGCATTAAAGCAAATTGCAAAGTCTGGCCGTAAGGTAATGTTTGTCGCTACGAAAAAGCAAGCGAAAGACACTGTATCTACTAATGCAACTAAGGTGAATATGCCTTATATTACAGAGCGTTGGTCTGGTGGTTTATTAACTAACTTTGCTACTATCCGTAAAGCGATCAAGAAGATGAATGCTATTGATAAAATGAACACGGATGGAACTATTGATACCTTATCAAAACGTGAGCGTTTACAAGTTTCAAGAACAAGAGCAAAATTAGAAAAAAACTTAGGTAGTATTGCTTCTATGAATCGACTTCCAGCGGCATTGTTTATCGTAGATATTCATCGTGAGCATATCGCAGTAGCGGAAGCAAAAAAATTAGGTATCCCAACTTTTGCTGTAGTTGATACAAACACAGATCCTTCATTAATAGATTTCCCAATTCCAGCGAATGATGACGCTACACGTTCAATCGATAAAATCATTGGATTAGTATGTGACTCTATCCAAGAAGGATTAGCTGAAAGAGGTGCAGAAAAAGAAGCGGCTGTTGCGGCTAAAAAAGAGCAGAAGAAAGAAGAAGCTCCAGCGGAAGAAAAATAATCATTAACTGATAAAAACAGTATAGAAATGGCAAATGTAACTGCTGCTGATGTAAATAAGCTAAGAAAACAAACCGGTGCAGGAATGATGGATTGCAAAAAGGCATTGGTTGAAGCAGAAGGAAACTTCGATGAAGCAATCGCAATATTAAGAAAGAAAGGTCAAAAAATTGCTGCAAAGCGTGCAGATAGAGATGCAACAGAAGGTATAGCGATTGCGAAAATTAATACAGAAAAAACAGTAGGCGTAGCAATCGTATTAGCATGTGAAACAGATTTTGTTGCTAAAAATGAATCTTTCAAGTTATTAGCTAGTCAGTTTGCTGATATCGCAGTAAAATATACAGATAAAGAGTCCTTCATGGCTGCTGATTTCGAAGGAATGACAGTAGCTGAGAAGTTGACAGAGCAAACAGGTGTTATTGGAGAGAAATTAGATATTTCTGCATTTGAAAGAATAGAAGCACCATTTGTTGGTTCTTACATTCACGGAGGCAAAATTGCAACAATTGTTGGTTTGAACAATGCGGTAGATAAAGCAGATGATTTAACGAAAGATTTAGCAATGCAGGTTGCGTCTATGGGAGCAACAACTTTATCTTACAAAAATTTTGATCCAGCATTTATTGCCTCTGAAACAGAAGCGAGAATTGCAGTTATAGAAAAAGAAAATATTGAGTTAGGTCGTTTAGGAAAAACATTAAAAAATGTTCCTCAATACATCTCAATGGCACAGTTAACAGACGAAGTTTTAGCTACTGCTGAAGAGGCAGCGAAAGCTGAATTAAAAGCAGAAGGTAAGCCAGAGCAAATCTGGGATAGAATTCTTCCTGGTAAAATGGAGCGTTTTATATCTGACAACACTACTCTTGATCAAGAGCAGTGTTTGCTAGATCAAAACTTTATTAAAGATGAGAAGAAATCAGTAGCTGAATATGTGAGCAGCTACGGTGATGTAAACGTAAGCGGATTCAAGCGTGTAGCTTTAGGATAATCCTATTTGATAGATTAAAAAAACCACTCTTTCTAGAGTGGTTTTTTTTGTACATAAAAAAAGCCAAAAAATCAAAAAGAAAGGATGTTGCTATTTTTCTATATTTGAAACGATTTTCAAAACATATGAAATACAATAGAATACTTTTAAAATTGAGTGGTGAAGCTTTAATGGGCGATAAGCAATTTGGTATCGATACAGAAAAGCTAACCACCTATGCAGAAGAAATAAAGTCGGCAGTAGATTCTGGAGCTGAAGTTGCCGTTGTAATTGGTGGGGGAAATATCTTCAGGGGTGTACAAGTAGAAGGAGAAGGACTAGATAGAGTACAAGGTGATTATATGGGTATGTTAGCAACTATAATCAACGGTATGGCTTTGCAATCAGCTTTAGAAAAAGTAGAAGTGAAAACACGTCTGCTTACAGCTATTAAAATGGAGCAAGTAGCAGAGCCATATATACGCAGAAGAGCTATGCGACACATGCAGAAAGGAAGAGTAGTTATTTTTGGTGGAGGAACAGGAAATCCATATTTTACTACTGATACAGCTGCTACATTACGAGCTATTGAGATGGAAGCAGATGCAATATTTAAAGGAACAAGAGTAGATGGAATTTACACTGCTGACCCAGAAAAAGACGAGTCGGCGACTAAATTTGACACCATTACATTCACAGAGGTTTATGAGAAAAAGCTGAAAGTAATGGATATGACAGCTTTCACTCTTTGTGAAGAAAATAAGCTACCAATTGTAGTATTCGACATTAATCTAAAAGGAAATTTATTGAAAGCGTTAGAAGGTGATAAAATCGGAACGCTTGTCAATTTTTAACAGATAAAAGCCAAAATTATGGAAGAGATAGAATTTATTTTGGATAGTACTCGCGAATCGATGGATAAATCGATAAAGCACTTAGAAGTAGCTTTTTCAAAGATTCGTGCAGGAAAAGCATCACCACAAATGTTGGATAATGTAAGCATTGATTACTACGGAGTAATGACGCCATTAAATCAATCGTCCAATATCAATACTCCAGATGCAAAAACCATTTCGGTACAACCTTGGGATAAGTCAATGCTAGAAGTGATGGAGAAAGCAATTATTGATGCCAACTTAGGTTTTACCCCAATGAATAATGGAGAAATGATCATCATCAATGTTCCTCCCGTAACAGAAGAAAGAAGGCGTGATTTGGTAAAGCAAGCCAAAGCAGAAGCAGAAAATGCGAAAGTGAGTATTCGTAATGTTAGAAAGGATGCTAACGATGAGTTGAAGAAGCTTGATGGATTGTCGCAAGATGTTATTAAAGATGCAGAAAACAGTGTACAAGATGTGACCAATGAGTTCTCATCAAAAGTAGATGAATTCTTCACGAAAAAAGAATCAGAAATTATGACGGTATAAGTTGTAAAATTATCATTTAAGCTCGGCTATATAGTCGAGCTTTTTTTGTTTCTACTCCTATAATTATCCGTATTTTTACAAGAAAATTTAATCACTATGTGGTCGGTAATAGCTCGAGTTATATTAAGGTATAGAGCCATTTTTATTTGGCTGATTGTAGCTATGACATTCTTCATGGTGCAGCAGTCGAAAAATGCGAAACTTTCCTATTCGATGGCACGTTTGCTTCCTAAAACATCCGATACACAGCTTGATTTCGACTATTTTGTAGAGCGTTTTGGGCAGAGAGATAATGTGATGGTTCTTGGAGTGAAAGATGCAGATTTTTTTACTTTAAATCATTTTCAATCCTGGACGGAACTCGCAGATAGTATTCGTAATATTCAAGGTGTTGTGGAAGTCATTTCGGTTGCCGATGCTGTCAATTTTGTAAAAGACAGCGAAAGCAAGAAATTTTTAATGGAGCCTGTCTTTGGTGCTATTCAAACACAAACAGATTTAGATAAAGCGTTACAATCGTATCGAAATCTTCCTTTTTACGAAGGGATGTTCTTAAATGAAGCAACAAATGCTTCTGCAATGTTGGTAGAAATTGATCAACAAGTTTTGAAATCTGACGAAAGAGTTAGAGTTGTTCAGGAAATTATTAAATATGGTAAAAAGTATTACACTAAAACAGCTATAGATGTTCATTATTCAGGCTTACCCTATCTGAGAATTGTTAATTCAGAATTGATCAGAAAAGAGGTTGGCTTGTTTATTTTCTTAGCCATGTTAGTGACGGCTATCATCCTTTTTATGTTTTTTAAGTCTTACAAACCGGTTCTTATCTCTATACTAGTAGTAGCGATAGGTGTGGTTTGGTCTTTTGGAACCTTGGGAGTTTTGGATTATGAAATTACGATTCTTTCTGCTCTGATTCCTCCATTACTGATTGTAATTGGCGTTCCTAACTGTATTTTCTTAATCAATAAGTATCATGATGAGATTAGAAGACACGGCAATAAAGCCAAGTCGCTTACCAGAATGATTAAGAAAATAGGGAATGTCACGATTTTGACCAATGCTACTACGGCCTCTGGTTTTGCAACATTTATTTTAACATCTAGCAAAGATTTACGTGAGTTTGGACTGGTTGCTTCGGTCAATATTTTCGCTGTTTTCTTACTTTCATTATTATTGATTCCAATAATATTCAGCTATTTAAATCCTCCAAAAGATAAGCATACCCAACACTTAGATAGAAAGTGGATGCTTTCAGTAATTAAACAATTGATATTTTGGGTAACTCATAGAAGAACAGTAGTATATGTTTGGACAATTCTTTTGGTGGTTGTTGGGCTTGTTGGTGTTTATAAAGTACACACTACTGGAAATGTTACAGATGATATTCCTGAATCATCAGCCTTATATCAAGATGCTAAGTTTTTTGAAGAACATTTTACATCCGTTCTTCCCTTTGAAATTATTATAGATACACATAGAAAAAATGGAATGACTAAACTGTCAACCTTAAGAAGGTTGAATCAGTTGCAAGATACATTAGCCACTTACTCTGAACTGTCTCGTTCTTTGTCTATATTAGATGTTGTCAAGTTTTCTAAACAAGCATTTTATAATGGTAATGTTGCCTATTATGACATGCCCAACTCACAGGAAAAAAACTGGCTTTTATCATATGCTAAAAACTCCAAGTCTCAGCAGGATTGGACCAAAACTTATGTTGACGAAGATATGCAAGTAGGAAGGGTAAGTGTACAGTTGGCAGATATTGGAACTTCTGAAATGGAATTACTAAAAATCAAGTTAAGAGGCCAGATAGATCAAATTTTTGACCCGGAAAAATATGATATTAAACTAACAGGGACAAGCGTTGTTTTTCTAGAAGGCACTACATATTTAGTTCGCAACTTGTTTGTGAGTTTATTTCTTGCAATCATTCTTATTTCAATTTTCATGGCATGGATGTTCAATTCCTTCAGAATGGTGGTGGTTTCCCTTATCCCAAATTTAATCCCTTTGCTCCTTACCGCAGCAATTATGGGGTATTTTGGAGTGGCAATCAAGCCCTCAACCATTTTAGTTTTTAGTATTGCTTTTGGTATTTCGGTAGATGATACGATTCACTTTTTAGCTAAATACAGACAGGAACTGAAAGCAAGAAAATACAATATACGGCCTGCAGTTTTAGCGGCAATCAAAGAAACAGGCGTTAGTATGATTTACACCTCTATCGTACTTTTCTTCGGATTTTTTATCTTTATAGCTTCTCAATTTGGAGGGACTGTAGCTTTAGGATTATTGGTATCTATTACACTATTGATAGCAATGTTATCTAACTTAGTGGTATTACCTGCGTTATTACTAACGTTGGAAAAATCAATCAATCTTGAAGCCTTCAGAGAACCGTTATTAAATGTGTTTGATGAAGAGGAAGATATCGACTTGGGTGAACTAACATTAAAGAACGAAGAAGAATGAAAGGAATCGTTTTAGCAGGAGGGTCAGGCACAAGACTGCATCCGCTTACATTTGCAATGAGTAAGCAGATGATGCCTATTTATGATAAACCAATGATTTATTATCCACTGTCAACATTGATGTTTTCAGGAATAAAGGATATTCTTATCATTTCTACCCCACAGGATTTACCATTGTTTGAAAGATTATTAGGAGATGGCTCTAAATTTGGCTGTAACTTTCAGTATAAATCACAAGAGGTTCCTAATGGACTAGCTCAAGCTTTTGTAATTGGTGAAGAGTTTATTGGAAACGATAAAGTATGCTTAGTGTTGGGAGATAATATCTTTTATATGAAGAGACGTGTTTTAGAATCTTGTAAAGATGTTAATGGAGGAATTGTTTTTGGATATCACGTAAATGATCCTGAACGATATGGTGTGGTTGAGTATGACGAAAATTTCAAAGCGCTTTCAATAGAAGAAAAACCTACAATTCCAAAATCAAATTATGCGGTTCCAGGCTTGTACTACTATGATAATGATGTGGTAGAAATAGCAAAAAAAATTGAGCCTTCTGCTAGAGGAGAGTATGAAATTACAGATGTGAACTTAGAGTATTTGAAAAGAGGGAATTTAGAAGTACGACTATTAGGTAGAGGAACAGCTTGGCTAGATACAGGCACATTTAATTCTTTGATGCAAGCCAGTCAGTTTGTACAGGTGATTGAAGATAGACAGGGTCGAAAAATTGGTTGTATTGAGGAAGCAGCTTACAAGATGGGCTTTATAAACGAAGCTCAATTAGAGAGACTAGCACAACCGCTTTTGAAAAGTGGTTATGGTAATTATTTAATGTCATTAATATAAAAATAAATGAAGTCGATAAAAGAACTTCAACAGATAATTGAAAAAGAATTAGCCGGCATCTCTTATCCAGAGAATCCGGCTGATTTATATACGCCTATTGATTATGTGCTTGGTTTAGGTGGTAAACGTATGCGACCAATATTGCTATTATTAGCCCATCAATTATTTAATCAAAATTTGAGTGCTGCCATAAAGCCTGCACTAGGAATAGAAGTCTTCCATAATTTCACCCTTTTACATGATGATATTATGGATAATGCACCATTGAGAAGAGGACAGCAAACCGTGCATGAAAAGTGGAACCCAAATGTAGCTATTCTCTCTGGAGATACTATGTTGGTGCAAGCATATCAACTCATATCCGAAGTTCCTAGTGAGGTACTCAAAAAATCATTAGATATTTTTAGTAAAACAGCTGTTGAGGTTTGTGAAGGACAACAATGGGATATGGATTTTGAGAAACGCGATGACGTTACTATTCCTGAATACTTGAAAATGATTGAGTATAAGACGGCAGTTCTTTTAGCAGGTGCATTGAAAATAGGCGCTTTATCAGGGGGAGCCAATGAAGAACAAGCGCAACATTTGTATGAATTCGGAAGAAACATGGGGGTTGCGTTTCAGCTAAAAGATGATTTGCTAGATGTGTTTGGAGATCAGGATAAGTTTGGGAAGCAGGTTGGAGGAGATATATTATCAAATAAGAAAACTTACCTATATCTACAGTCGTTAGCTGTTTCTGAGGAAGCGCATAAAGAGGAGTTACAGTTTTGGTTTTCCTCTAAAGAACATGACAGAGCACAAAAGGTTAATGCTGTAAAAGCACTTTACGAACAATTAGAAATTAAAAAAGTCACGACTGATTCAATCCATGAATTTCATCAGAAAGCCATGACTCATCTCAAAGCAATTGATGGTGATAAAAGTGGATTGGAGCAATTTGCTGCCATGTTGCTACAAAGAGAAAGTTGATGAAAATATCTGAGAAAGAAGTTAACCAATACCTTGCCAGAAGAAGTTGGCTATCAGCTACTATTCAACAGATTCAAAAAGATTTATCCTGGCAAAATTTAGAGTTGCCATTGAGCACTTCTCCTTCGGCGGAAGAGCTTCAAGAACAATTATCAAAACTCTTTTCTTTTCTAGAGCAAGGCCAATACCAAACACTGATGAATATCCTTTATAGAGTAGATGTTGGAGAGGAACAGATACAAAAAGCTATATTAGAAACAGTGGATGAACCTTTTTCAGATGTTGTGGCTAAAATGCTAATGAAACGATGTTTGTTAAAAGTATTGATGAAGCATCATTTTTCTAATCAAGAAAATAGGGGTTCAGAAGGACTTCTTAATCAATAAATTTGAATAATTTTGTCATCAAATTTTAGGTAACGAATGGATAAGTATTCTTTCCTAGGAGCAGTACACTCCAACATGATTGAGATGATGTATGACCAATACATCCAAAATCCTGACTCTGTAGATGAGGGTTGGCGCAGCTTTTTTCAAGGTTTCGATTTTGCAAAGGAGATTTACTCTGAGGATGATGAGGTTCCAGAAACTTTTAAGAAAGAATTTCGTGTCATTAATCTTATAAACGCTTATCGTACAAGAGGACACTTGTTTACTAAGACAAACCCTGTTCGTGAGCGTAGAAAATACACACCATCACTAGCGATTGAACATTTTGATTTAGAAGAAGCAGATCTTGAAATTGTTTTTCAGGCCGGCTCTACCGTTGGAATTGGGCCAGCAACTTTGCAGGAAATCATCACTCATTTAGAGCAAGTTTATTGTCAATCAATTGGTGTAGAGTATATGTACATTCGTAAACCAGAAGAGGTAGAGTGGATTAAAAATCGTTTACATCAAAACAACAATACACCAACATTTAATGTTGACCAAAAGAAGCATATTCTTCACAAACTAAATCAAGCGGTTGCTTTCGAAAACTTCTTGCATACTAAGTACGTTGGACAGAAGAGATTTTCTTTGGAAGGAGCAGAATCTTTAATTCCTGCACTTGATGCATTGATTGAAAGAGGGGCAGATTTAGGTGTTGAGGAATATGTGATGGGAATGGCTCATCGAGGCAGATTGAATGTTCTTGCTAACATTTTTAATAAGACATACAAAGATATTTTTACGGAGTTTGAAGGCAAGGAGTATGAAGATGCTCTTTTTGATGGAGATGTAAAATATCATCTTGGTTTCACATCAGAACAGGCTTGTGATAATGGAAAGAAAGTAAAAATGTCACTTTCCCCAAATCCTTCTCACTTAGAGGCTGTTGACCCAGTTGTAGAAGGGATTTCTAGAGCAAAAATTGACGATAAATACGCTGGAAACAACAAAAAGCTTGTTCCAATTCTTATACATGGAGATGCGGCATTAGCAGGACAAGGGGTTGTGTATGAGGTTATTCAAATGGCGCAATTAGATGGGTATAAAACAGGAGGAACTATACATGTGGCCATCAACAATCAAATAGGCTTTACTACAAATTATTTGGATGCACGCTCTAGTACTTATTGTACAGATGTTGCTAAGGTAACTTTGTCTCCGGTCTTTCATGTAAATGGAGATGATGTAGAGGCGGTAGTTCATGCAATGCAGATTGCAACAGAATATCGTCAAAAGTTTGGTAAAGATGTGTTTATCGATTTGTTATGCTATCGTAAGTATGGTCATAACGAAGGAGATGAACCACGCTTCACGCAGCCCTTGTTGTATAAGGCGATTTCAAAACATAAAAATCCACGCGAAATTTACAATCAGAAATTGATGAGTGAAGGCGTAGTTGAAGCTAACATTGCTAAAGAGATGGAGGCGGAGTTTAAGCTATTGCTTCAAGATCGTTTTGATGAATCGAAAGAGGTAGAAAAGGCATTTATTACACCATTTTTGGAGCAAGAATGGGAAGGCTTTCTGAAAGCAAAACCGGAAGATTTTGATATTTCTCCAGAAACAGGTGTTGCTAAAGATGATATATTAGCTGTAGCTGAAAAGTTATATAATGTGCAAGAGGAAAAACAACTTTTCAAAAAGTCAAGACGTTTATTATCTGACCGTAAAAAGATGGTAGAAGATACCAATAGATTAGATTGGGCTATGGGAGAGTTGTTGGCTTATGGAACGCTTTTACAAGAAGGTCACCCTATTCGTATTAGCGGACAAGATGTTGAACGTGGAACCTTCTCGCATCGACATGCAGTCTTGACGTTAGAGGATTCGGAACAAGAAATCTGCCCTCTTAATAGCGTTAGTGATGTTGCTAAATTTACTGCATTTAATTCCTTGTTATCAGAGTATGGCGTTCTTGGTTTCGATTATGGATACGCTATGGCAATGCCAAATTCGTTAACTATTTGGGAAGCACAGTTTGGTGATTTCAGTAATGGTGCACAAATAATGTTAGATCAATTTATTAGTTCTGCAGAAGATAAGTGGAAAATGATGAATGGTTTGGTAATGTTATTACCACATGGTTATGAAGGCCAAGGTGCTGAACACTCAAGTGCAAGATTGGAGCGTTATTTACAGTTGTGTGCGCAACACAATATGCAGATGGTTAATTGTACCACTCCTGCTAATTTCTTCCATGTTTTAAGAAGACAGTTAAAGCGTAACTTTCGTAAACCATTAGTAGTATTTACACCAAAAAGTTTGTTACGCCATCCACAATGTATTTCCCCTATTCAAGATTTTACAACAGGAAGGTTCCAAGAAATTATTGATGATAAGATTGAAGCATCATTAGTGAAAAAACTGGTGTTATGCAGCGGTAAATTATATTATGAGTTATTGCAAGAAAGAGAAGAAAATAATAGAAACGATGTGGCTATTGTAAGAATGGAGCAATTATATCCATTGCCTACAAAACAAATAAATACCGTAATTGAAAAATATAATCCAGAACAACTAATTTGGGCTCAAGAAGAACCAGAGAATATGGGTGCATGGAGTCATATTTTAAGAAATTTACGCTACTTACCATTTGAGGTAGTAGCAAGAACTGAGAGTGCAGCCACTGCTAGTGGTTCTAGTAAGCGCTCTGCCAAACGTCAAAAAATAATTATAGAACAAGTTTTTAAATAATATATAGATCATGCTCTTAGAAATGAAAGTTCCCAGTCCGGGCGAGTCAATCTCGGAAGTAGAAATTGCTACTTGGTTAGTGGAAGATGGGGAATATGTAGAAAAAGATCAAGAAATTGCTGAAGTAGATTCAGACAAAGCAACTTTAGCATTACCTGCAGAGGTAAGTGGTGCTATTAAAATTGTCGTGGAAGAAGGCGAAACAGTAGCCGTAGGTGATATAGTATGTATCATTGACACTAGTGTAAAAGGTGAGGCAAAAGCTAAGCCTGTTGATTCTGTAGAGAAAGCGTCAGTAGCAACTGCTCCAAAAAGTAATGTTTCGTTAGATGCAAAAGCAACACCTTTAGCTAAAGAATATATCAAGCAAAATGATATTTCTCCTTCAGATGTTAACGGAACAGGAGAAGGAGGAAAAATTTTGAAAGAAGATGTGATAGAGGCCATGGAAGGGGTGAAAACTGATGGCCCAAGAGGTATTGAGCGTAAGAAAATGTCAATGCTTCGTAGAAAGGTAGCACAGCGTTTAGTATCGGTGAAAAACGATACCGCAATGCTAACTACTTTCAATGAAGTAGATATGAGTCCAATCAATTCAATTAGAAAGGAATACAAAGAAGTATTCAAAGAAAAGTATGGAGTAAATCTTGGTTTTATGTCTTTTTTCACTAAAGCTGTTACTACTGCTTTAATGGAGTATCCTGATGTAAATGCTATGATTGATGGTAAAGAAGTTCAGTACCATAATTATGCAGATATCAGTATTGCGGTAAGTGCGCCAAAAGGTTTGATGGTACCCGTAATTCGTAATGCTGAGCTGATGAACTTTCAAGAGTTAGAATCGGAAGTAAAGCGTTTAGCAATCAAAGCGAGAGATGGAAAAATTACTCCTGACGAAATGATTGGCGGCACCTTTACTATTACTAACGGTGGTGTATTTGGGTCAATGTTGTCTACGCCTATCATCAATCCTCCACAATCAGCTATTTTAGGAATGCACAATATTGTAGAGCGTCCGGTAGCAGTTGATGGTAAAGTAGAGATCCGTCCGATTATGTATATCGCACTTTCTTACGATCACCGAATTATTGATGGTCGGGAGTCTGTAGGATTCCTTTGTAGAGTGAAAGAATGCTTGGAAGATCCAATAACCCATTTGCTTGGAGGTGATATCAGGAAAAGTTTAGGATTATAAAAAAAAGAGCCCTTGAAAGAGGGTTTTTTTACTCATGAAAGAAATATCTTAAATCGATAGTAACAAAGTTGCCGAGCACTTCTAAATAATGTGCATCTAAACTGGGAGCACTTTCATTGAAATTGTCATATTCAGGATAAATTCTTCCTATTTCATCCCATGGTCGGTGCAAAGAAGCACCAATATAAAAGATTCCGTATTTTTCGGTTCTATATTCAGCTCCAATATTAGCTAACATAGCCATTTGTATTCTTCTTCTTTTCAGCGTATTTTGTATAAATTTATAATCTTCCTCTCCTTCTGAATATACATCTGAAGCAAATATGTTATGTGATACACCAAAGGCAACATTGAGATAAATATTATCAGATACTCGTACATTGGTAAGTAGTTGGTATGGGATTTCATAAGATCTGAGACTGAAGTCAGTAAAATCATTAAGACTGATTGTTGAATTACTAGTGCTTAGTCTATAATTTCTATCGATGTAGTTAATTCCTGTTTCGAAGGAAAAAGTTTTATTCACTTCTCTTCTAACTACCATTCCTAGGGAATAGCTATATCTTGGAGATAAATCAAATTTAAAGTTATCCCATTCATTTGAAATATTAGCTGCATTAAAGTATGCTGCAGGTATAATCGGTTTGTATTGTAGTGCAAAAAAAGCTTGTTTTTCTTGCGCTTGAGCGATAGAAACAGAAAAAAAAAGAATAAAAATTCTATTAATCATTATCAGCTACTACTTCTATTACCTCATTAGGCATCATTTTCTTTAAGAGACCTTCTATTCCCCCTTTTAGTGTTTGAGAAGAAGAAGGACAACCGCTACAAGCGCCTTGTAAAGAAACAGTAACAATACCATCTTCGAATTTTTTCAAAGAGATAAAACCACCGTCTTGCTCTACTGCAGGACGAACATATTCATCTAGCAAATTGGCAATTTTTTGTTCTATTTCGTTAAATTCTGTATCTAACTCTTGTTTGTATTTAACAATTTCAATGTCATCTTTTACCCGTGCATTTTCTTTAATTACCACACCGCCATCTACCAAGTAATCTCTTATAAATTCTCGCATTTCAATGACAATATCAGACCAATCAATGCTATTGGCTTTTTTACTGACCGATACAAAGTTGTTGCTGATAAATACACTATCTACAAAAGAGAAACCAAATAACTCAAGAGCTAAAGGAGATTCAACAGCTTCTGCTCGGTTATTAAATTCATAATTGTGTGTATCAACTAACATTTTATTAGCTGTAAACTTCATCACATTTGGGTTAGGTGTGGCTTCAGCATATAGCGAAACAGGGATTTTTGCTGTATTCATAGTGACGGATTTAGACTACAAAGTTAAGCCATTCTTTTATCTTTGAGGAAAATCAAAGAAAATGGCTTTAATTAAAGAAGTAAAAGGTATGTATCCTGTTTTTGGAACAAACGTTTACCTTGCAGAAAATGCAACTGTTATAGGTGAAGTACAGTTGGGAGATGATTGTTCTATTTGGTTCAATGCGGTTGTTCGTGGTGATGTGCATTATGTCAGGATAGGAAACAAGGTCAATATACAAGATGGGGCAGTTATTCATTGTACTTACCAAAAGGCACCTACTAATGTGGGAAACAACGTTTCTATTGGCCATAATGCATTAGTACATGGTTGCACTATTCGTGATAATGTATTAGTAGGTATGGGAGCTATTATCATGGATGGTGTTATAGTTGAAAGCAATAGCATTATTGCCGCTGGGGCTGTGGTTTTAGAAGGAACACATATTGAAAGCGGAAGTATTTATGCGGGAGTACCAGCAAAAAAAGTGAAAGAGTTAAGTGAAGAACAAACAACGCATTTAGTCGAAGGAATTGCAAATAATTATGTGATGTATGCATCGTGGTTTAAAGTTTGATCTCTTCTAAATGAATTTCTTCATGAAAGAAAAATTTAGCTGATTTTTCGAAAGAATCGGTATAGTCAGAAACAAAAAACTGATACAATGCTTCTTTATTACTTAACAATGATTTATTTTCTAAAAGTACTTTTACTGCTTTTGATACTTGGGATGCAGAATCTATAATATCAACTTTTCCTTGATAATAATTTTGAATAGCTTCTTGAATAAGAGGATAATGCGTGCAAGCTAATATAAGTTTATCGATACCCATTAGTTGTGGGCTACTTAAATAGGATTCAATAACAGTCTGGCTTAGTTGGTCATTAAAAAAACCCTCTTCAATCATGGGAGCTAAAAGAGGCGTTGCTAAAGAGGTAACTTCTGCTTTAGCATTTAGTAAGTGTAATTTTTTTGGGTACACATGTGAATTAGTAGTCCCTTTTGTTCCAATAACTCCAATGTGACAGTTTTGACAATGTGTAGCTACATGTTTTACTACTGGATCAATCACATTGATGACAGGAATACCTTGAGCTGTTTGTTTGACTACATCATAGGCAACTGATGAAGCTGTGTTACAAGCAATGATGATTAGTTTGCATTCTTTTGTTATTAAGAATTCTGTAATTCGTTTAGAAAATTGCTGAATAGCTTCAACTGATTTTTCCCCATAAGGAAGGTGTTCTGTGTCTCCAAAATAAAGAATGCTTTCATTGGGAAGGGCTTTTTTTACAGCATTTGCTACAGTTAGTCCTCCGATTCCAGAGTCAAAGATTCCAATAGAAAAATCCTTTTTCATTTTTCGAAGTTACATAAAAAAAGCAGCTCATGGAGAACTGCTTTTCTGTTGTACTTGTTGATTCTACAATCCTAGTTTTGCTTTTACAAGTGGCAAGATATTTTCACTTTTCTCAGCATACAATATGTTTCCAGTACTTGCGTCAAAAATGTAAGTAAAGTTTTCTTCTTTAGCTACATCTTCAATAGCTTTTCTAGCTTTATCTAGTATAGGTGTTATTAGTTCTTGTTCTTTAGCAGCTAAAGATTCTTGAGCATTTTGTTGAAACTCTAGGATTCTCTGTTGAATGCTTTCCAACTCACGAATTTTATCTTGCTTTACTAGTTCACTCATTGTCGCTTCGTTCTGTTGATAATCTGCAAGTTTCTTTTCTCCTTCCGCTTGCATAGCAGCTAAGGAAGATTCTAATCCTTTAGCATATGATTGAAGTTCAGTCTGCATTTCTATGCTTTCAGGCATAATACTTAACAACTCATTTGAATTGATATATCCTAACTTGTTTTGAGCCTCTGCTGCAAATAAAGTAGCTATTCCAAGGCAAATAATTAATAATGTTTTTTTCATTGTTTTTAAATTTATTATTTATATCCTAACATACGAAGAATGTCATCGCTTTTATCTAGATCAGGATCGGCAAAAAGCATACTTAATTCTCCTGATTTATCAAAAATGACTCCGAATCTTTTTTCAGTTGCTAAATCTTGTATAGCGTTGTAAATTTTGTCTTGAATTGGTTTTACTAATTCTTGTCTTTTAGTGAAAAGGTCTCCTTTAGGACCAAATCTTTTTCTTTGTAGTTCTTTAGCCGCTTTTTCTTTATTAATGATTTCATTTTCTCGTTTTACTTTCATGTCTTGCGTTAGCAAAATTTGATCGGCTTGGTATTTTTTATAGAGCTGATCAATCTCTTGATAAAGTTGTTCAATATCTTCCTGCCAGCTTAATGTCATTTTGTCTAGCTGCTCTTGTGCTGATTGATATTCAGGAACTCTTTCTAAGATGTAGTCGGAGTCGACATAAGCGAACTTTTGAGCATGTGTTGTGAAGCAAAATAAACCCAAACATGCTATCAGTATTAACTTTTTCATATGATTACCTTCTTTTAAGCGAAATTAATTAAAATTGTTGGTTGATAGAAAAGTGGAATTGTCCTTTGTTTGCATCTGGATTTCCAAGAATATCGTCAAATCCGTAGCCCCAATCAACACCCATCATCCCCATCATTGGAATAGTAATTCTGATGCCTACACCTGCGGATCGTTTTACAGTAAATGGATCAAAATTATCAAAGTTGTCCCATGAATTACCTGCTTCTAAAAAGCTGAGCGCATAAATAGGAGATTGTGGATTTAATGAAAGCGCATAACGCAGTTCCAAAGTGTATTTGTTATAAAGTGTAGCACCATAATCTGGTGATAAAGCTCCGTTAGAATAGCCTCTTAGCGCTATGACTTCTCGATCGTCTAAAGCATAACCACTTAAGCCGTCACCACCAAGGTAATATCTTTCAAAAGGAGAAAGACCTATGTCTGGATTATACGTTCCAATTAAGCCATAGTCTAAGTTTGTTTTAAGGACTAATTTGTCCGCTAAACTAATGAACCAGTTAGCCCCAATATTCCATTTATGGTATTCTACCCATTTAAACTTTTCATTGTCTGTTAGATTAGAATAATCTTCTATTCCGTCAAATAGCGAGTATGGAGGCGTTAGTTGCACAGACAATTTCATATTAGACCCTCTTCTAGGGAACGTGGGTTGGTCTACAGAGTTTCGACCTAAAGAGAAGTTATAGCTGTAATTGTATGCTGTTCCAGATCCTAAAGAGTTGAAGTTAGTCCACTCATCAAGGTTGTATTTCTTTAAAGTAATGTTCTGATGTAGTGTAAAGAAATCATCCGGCCACTGTAATCTCTTTCCTAAACCAACAGTCACACCTGTGATTTTCATTTTCGGCATTGAATCTATGGGCATTTCTGTAGAATCAGGAGATCGTTGAACAGAATGCCAAGAGCCTATGGTTAAAGCATTTGGTTTTTTACCTCCCAGCCAAGGTTCCGTAAATGAGATATTCCCCGATTGGTAATATAAGCCATTGGAAGATGCAGCAAGACTTAATCGTTGTCCATCTCCAGAAGGGAGTGGAGTCCAATTCCCTTTTCCTTTTGCAAACATTTTACGTGCCGAAAAGTTATTGAATGAAAGTCGGAATGTACCAATTATTCTATTAGCTCCGTAGCCTCCTTGTAATTCTATTTGATCTGTTGACTTTTCTTCTACAACATAAGTGAGATCTACCGTTCCATTTTGTGGGTCAGGGCTAACATCTATATCTAATTTTTCGGGGTCAAAATAGTTTAAAGTAGCCAATTCTCTTTGCGAGCGCATGATCAAAGAACGATTGAATAAGTCGCCCGGTTTTGTGCGGATTTCGCGCATAATTACATGGTCGTTCGTTTTAGTATTACCTATTACTGTTACTTTGTTAATACGTGCTTGTTGTCCCTCATAAATTCGAATCTCTAAATCAATAGTGTCATTTCTTACTTCTGTTTCAACAGGAGTTACTTGAGAAAATAAATAGCCATTGTCTAGGTATTTTGAATGAACATCTCTGCTGTCAGGACTTCCTAATAAACGAGTTTGCAATACCGTGTTGTCGTATATGTCACCTTTCTCTATTCCTAATAGGTTGTCTAATTCGTTATTGGAGTACTTGCTATTTCCTACCCATGTAATATTTCCGAAGTAGTAGGGAGAACCTTCACTAATGTGTATTCTAACGGATAGATGTCCTTCTTCATTTAACCAAATACTATCGGTGATGATTTTAGCATCACGAAACCCCTTTTCATTGTAATTAATAATGATATTGTTTTTATCAGTTTTATACGCGTCTTCTAAATATTTGGAAGCTTTGAATAAACGGTAAAACTTTTTTTCTTTGGTTTCTTTTAATAATCGTTTTAGTTTTTTCTCTTTGAAAATAGTGTTTCCTACAAATTTGATTTCGGATATTTTCACCTTTTCACCTTTATGAATATTGATAACAAGTAAGACATGTTTTTTGCTTTGAGAATCTTTCTCTTGTTCAATGTTAATTTCTACATTTAGAAAACCCTTTTCTACATAAAAGTCACGGATAATATTCTGGGTATTACTAATCAAGCTTTCAGTGATTATTTTACCTCTAACAAGTTTTATTTTTTCACGAAGTGCGTCTATGTCTGATTTCTTAATACCTATGAATTTAAACTTAGAAAGTCTAGGTCTTTCTTCTAAAAAGAAATTTAGAAAGATGCTGTTTCCTTGAATTTTTGTAGCTGTAATTTGCACATCTGAGAACAGGCCCTGCTCCCATAATTTTTCTACTGCTTGTGTGATGTCATCTCCTGGAACAACAAGTGTTTCACCAATTTTTAATCCAGAAATCTGAATTAATGTATTTTGATCTAGGTGTTTTGTTCCGCTAACAGTAACACCTCCTAAAACATACTGTCTTGGGTTACCGTACGAAATAGTTTCTAAACTTGTGTTTAAAGTTACTTGAGCTTGAGTTCCTAGCGAAACTCCCAATATACATACAAATAGCAATAAAATTTTATGCATTTTCCTTTTCAATTTGTTCGCTGGTTTTTCCAAACCTTCTCTCTCTGTTTTGATAATTTACTATCGCATCATTTAGATGTTCTCTTCTAAAGTCGGGCCATAGAACATCGGTAAAATAAAGTTCTGAGTAGGCAATTTGCCAAAGCAAAAAATTGCTGATGCGATGTTCTCCGCTAGTTCTAATTAACAACTCAGGATTGGGAATATTGTGTGTGCTTAAACAAGAGTTAAATATTTCTTCGTTTATGTCTCTTATTTGTAATTTTTGTTTCTCTACTTTTTCTGCAATTTTTTTAACAGCTTCTATTATTTCCCACTTGGAACTATAGCTTAAGGCCAGCACCAATGTCATTCTTTTGTTGTTAGCGGTTTTGTTAATAGCTTCTTCTAGGTTTCTTTTACATTTTTTAGGTAGACTTTCTATGTTGCCGATTGCTTGTAATCGTATGTCATTGTCCATCAAGGTTCTTGTTTCTTTATTGATGGTGTTTACAAGTAGTTCCATCAATGCGTCTATTTCTAGTTTTGGACGATTCCAATTTTCAGTAGAGAAAGCATAAAGTGTTAGATATTTAATACCCATTTCTGCAGCTCCTTCTACAGTGTCTCGGACAGCCTCAACCCCACCTTGATGTCCAAAAACACGTAGTTTGGATTGTTGCTTTGCCCAACGCCCATTGCCATCCATTATAATGGCAATGTGCCTAGGCAATCTTTCTGTATTGATTGAAGTTTTCAAGTTTTTTAGAACTGACAAACTTTTGGAGTTTTTACGATCTTGAATGATAAAGTTATACCAGCAAACGTATACCAATCATTCCAGTTATTTTCATTTGCTCTTTGCGTCTCATTGAATCCACTTGGATACAATTGTTGCCAATAAGCTTGCCAATCAGCATTTGATGGGGCGGATCCATTTACAGGAGTAGGGGGTTCAATGCCTTGATAAGATAACTGATGAGATAACTGCGCAGCTATAGCATTTTCTGCGTTTAAGTATTGTGGATCAGCATACGTTCCTCCTACATCATCTAAATAGTCAGTAAATGTTTTACGAATACCATATTCTGCCACTAGACTAAACTTTTCTCCTAAACTCCATTTTATACCTAAACCTAGAGGAATAGCTATTTGTGTTAATGAATATGGATCTTTTCCTGGGTAGTGTACAGAGTTTTGACCCTCTGTTCCTAGTGGTTGTAATTCTATCCATTCATTACTGCTTCCATATCCATCTCTATCAAATGGATTTTCAGTATTCCATCTTCTTGCTTGTGGATTATGTTTAAAAAAAGAAATTCCAGTAAAAATAAATGGAGAAAAAGGATAGCGTTTACTTCCTGTTTCATATTCGAAAAAATTAAACTCTATTTGTCCGGAAAGCTCCATAATTGGAGATCGAAAATGTAGATTTCTTATTATTTTAGCAGTATCAACATTATTGATTTTATCGTTTCCTCGTATTTCCCCAGTCCATGCAGATGCCTTTAATGTAAATCTTCTATTTATGTTGTTTCTGTAAATTAATCCTAGTGCAGGCTGAGCTAGATCAAAATGATTGTCGTTTAAATCACCAATGTAATAGGATGTCCCCATAAAAACTCCTACTTCTGTAGAAGGCTTAAATGATTGTGCTTGTGTATCAACTAAAGAACAGATGACCAAACACCCAAATAGCCATTTTTTTATCATTTGTGTAAATCTTTTACTCTAAACGAGCAAATATAGGGATTTATGATAGAATGAACTTAATTTCTTTTGTCCTTACCCCACATTAATTTTTCGCGAATTGTAGCGATAAAAGATTGGCTGTGAAGTTTAATTAAGTTCACCTTGAAATCTGCTTTTCGAATAGTGAGTTCTAGCGTAGGGTCAATAGCTCTAGAACGAGAGTCTAAAGCAACAAGCGCTAACTCATCTCTATCTTCAACTTTCAGTTTTAAAACCCTATCTTCAGAAACAATGACAGGCCGCACATTTAAGTTGTGAGGAGCAATAGGCGCAATAATAAAGTTTTCTGTTCCTGGCACTACAATTGGTCCACCGCAACTTAATGAATAACCGGTAGAACCGGTTGGTGTTGCAACAATCAAGCCATCAGCCCAGTAAGAGTTGAGAAATTCATCATCTAAAAATGCATGTATGCGTATCATGGATGAGGTATCTTTTTTTAAAACGGTTACTTCGTTCAGAGCAAAATTTGTTTCTCCAAATAATTGATTATCAGTGTCCAATTGTAAAAGCGTTCGCTTTTCAAGCGTATATTCCTTCTTAAAAAGCTGATTAATAGCATTATCAATTTGATCAGTAGATACGCTAGAAATAAACCCTAATCTTCCTGTATTGATTCCAAGTACAGGAATACCGGAATCCCTTACTAAAGTAATGGTGTTAAGAAGCGTTCCATCTCCTCCAATACTAAGTAGAATATCGGCATTTTCTTGTAATTCTTTAGGCGTGTCAAAAATTTCAATATCCTTTTTAAACTGTACATGATCAATTAGAAAGTCATGAAATTGATGTTCGATAATGATAGGTACATTATTCTCTTCTAATTTGTAGATGAGGTGTTGCACATATTTAGCTTTAACCGGATTGAATGGATTGCCGTAAATTGCTATTCTCATTGATTAAAACGGATTGGAAAAGTGAATGAAAAAACCTGTTTCTGCTAGGTGATTACGACTAAATTCTAAACGAATAAGTTTGTCGTAATAACTTACAATATCTATGCTGAAACCCTGACTCATTAAAAATTCATTATTTAAAGGGTTATTAACAACCTCTTTGTTGTGTACGTAACCCATATCGGCAAAGATACTGAAGTAAATAGAAAAATGGGTTTTACTAAATTGTTCATATGGGATGATGGGTAATTGCATTTCTGTTGTTTGGAGTAAAGTCCATTTTACCGCAGTTTTTGTCATTGCAAATTGGCTACCATCTATCACATAGTATTCGTACCCTCTTAGGTAATCTTCAAACCCAAATGCTTGCTTTAGCATGTAGGGAATTTCGTCTTTCCAACTAGCTTTTGCCTTTATACTATTGCCAACTGACCACCTAGAATGAAATTGATGATGATGTTCCGCTTTAGTAGTAAGACTGATGTTTCGATAACTGTTTCTAATACCATGAAATGCTTCAATGCATAATTCGCGCATATGACCATCTAAAGGATATTCTTTATAATCACGCTTTTCTTGTATAAAGTGGTAATCTAACTGAGCGTATTGAAAATTTAACCTATCGAAGAGGAAGAAAGCAGGGTTTTCAACGGAATATTGCGTGCTCATCTTACTCCCTTCTATCTCTATTTTGTGCGTAATATGTATACCAGGCTTGAATTGAAAGGCTAAAGATAACTTATGTTCTTTGAAGAGGTTTTCTCCTTGCGGGGTGTAAAATAGTTGATGATAATCTGTTTTGTAGTGAAACTTTTGCATGCGAAAAAGTTCTGTTTTAAATATCGCACCCCATGTTTTTTCTTGGTTTAGATAAGGTATATCATATTCGAAAAGATAATGCTCTTTGTATCCTTTTCGATATTTAATCTTGAGCAGTTCGTTACGCCCACGGAAATTATACCAATTGAGAAAAACTCCATAGTTGACTCTCGAGAAATCCTGAAAGTTAGAATGTCGTAAACTATCCCAAAAGACATTGAAGTTACGCTCGGATATTTCGAAGATAGGATAAGGCCATACATACCAACGCTCGGTAATTTTTAGTAGAATATCTACTTCACTTCTTTTTATAATAGGTGTGAAATCTACAAAGTTAAATAGCCATTGATTGAGCAAGTTGCTTCTGTTTTTTTCTAGTAACGAATGTAGTTCTTGAATAGTGACTTTATCTCCTACAGAAAAGCTGAGTTCTCTTAGCACAGTTGCTTCTTTAGTTGTTTTTAGTCCCTCAATCTGTATGTTTCGAATCTGTAATTCTTGAGCGTTTAGAGCTGTATTCAACAGACATAAAACCAATAAAAACTTCTTCATTAGATGTTGAGGTAGCGCATTAAAGAGTCGTATCGATCTTGTAATCCATCAGTAGATTGTGACTGGTCGTAGTGAGCCGTAATAGTGTAATCATAACGCTGAAAGGTTTGGATAACTGGACTCAACTCATTTACATTTAGTTTGAGTGTAACCTTAATTGTATTGCTATCCTTATGATTGCTAATGTAGGAGCTTAAAATTTTTGCATTGTTTCCCTCAACAATTTGTGCCATCTCGCTCATTGAGTAGTCATTTTTATTCATTTCCAATATAATAACACCCCCTTCGGATTGCATAGCTACAATAGATGCTAATGCTTTTAGGATTGATCGTATACTTATAGCTCCTAAATAGCGATTATTATCTACTACTGGAATAAGGGTCAGATCGTGCTCGTTTACCATTTTAACTATTTCAAAAACATCGTGTTCGAAAGTTACAAATACCTTCTTCAGTTTGATTAATATGCTATTGATGGGTTTTTCTTGATTATGCATATTCCAAATATCATCTTCGGAAATAAGTCCTAAAAGTTCTCCATTTTCTACAACGGGTAAATGTGATACTTTAAACTCGTCCATTAGGGACATAGCATTCATGCCGCTATCGCTAGGTAACGCAGGGCTGATGTCGGTAGCTATGAGTTTTTGACTTAGCATAATCTTGTAGCAAACATAAGTAATAGTATTTATACCTTTGCATTTTTATACGAGATGACAAAGCTAAGTGTTAATATTAATAAAATAGCAAGTTTGCGAAACGCTCGTGGAGGGAACTTACCGAATGTTAGTTTGGCTGCACAGCGTTGTGAACAGTTTGGAGCGGACGGTATCAC
>CEUV01037402.1_pt1 | contig 33890 bp, 28 predicted proteins | sample 356401 | NCBI WGS metagenome assembly CEUV01 (sample SAMEA2622710, study PRJEB7988) | marine metagenome | isolation source: saline water (ENVO:00002010), including
GAACTGTAGGTTACTGCTTTTAAAACAGTAGTTTGAGTAAATGTAATCGGAACTGTATAAGTTGGAGAGGTATTATCAGGCCTCGTTCCATCAAGAGTATAATAAATGGTTGCTGTAGGATCTGCACATGTGATAGCTACTTGTGCGGAACCGGTATAATATCCTGGAGGTATTGAAAATACGGGAGTTGGAGCATATTCTAAAAAAGCACCAGAGTTTGAAACATTAGGAGTTGGAGCTAAAAAAACAGACCAAGTAGCACTTCCATCTGTTTCTCTTCCTCTGGAATGTGTTTTGATATTTGGACGAACAGTTACAGAATCTAATAATACTTGGGATGGATCTGAAATCATAATCACTTCATTACCCTTTGTTTGAGTTATCTTAAAATTTGTATGGGCTGCTCCTCCAGAAACTTCATCTCTTCCAGAGCAAAATATGACAGCAACTCCATTAGCAGGAACCGTAAAAGAAGATGGGATTTGCCATTTTGTAGGATTTGCTACTTTGTCCGTAAGAAAATAGCCATTTAAATCTATTGTAGTAGTACTAGAATTATAAATCTCTATCCAATCTTCATACTCTCCATAGTTATCCTGATAACTATCGAAGTTTGCAGCGGAGTACTCATTTATAACTATTTGAGCACTAAGAAAATTGGAAAATATTATTGTAAATAATAAAATACTTTTTCTCATAAGTGCAAAGATACTAAAAAATAAAAATTTTCAATAATCAAGTATTAAAATCTTATTCATTCAAACTTTTATAAAGAAAAAAATAAAAAGTTAGTTAATTCATCTTATTTTCTAATTTTGCAGAAAATAATATTTAAAATATAATGTCAGAAAAATTATTTGACGATTTAAATACATTCAATCATCTAGCAAAAGAGATAATATTAGATTGTAATAAGAAAGGAATTTCTAAAAAAGTAAAACCAACAGATTTATTAAAAAAATTTGGAATTGAACTAAACAATTCCGGAATTTCAGACAATCATTTAAAAGAAATTCTGAAAGAGATAGCTTTACATACCCCAAAAACTTCTGGAAAGTTATTTTTTAACCAACTTTTTGGGGGCGTAAATAGTAAAGCTGTTCTTGGAGATTTATTAGCTGTTTTACTAAACAATAGTATGGCTACTTACAAAATTGCTGGACCAATGGTCGAGTTAGAAAGAGAAATCTTAAGAAAAGTAGCTCATCTTATTTCCTATCCTAATACTTTTGGAGGAACCATGCCTACAGGTGGGAGTATGAGTAATTTTATGGCATTAGTTGTAGCAAGAGACAAGAAAAGACCTAAAACAATACAAGACGGAAATACTGACAGATTAGTTTTTTACACTTCGGAAAATTCTCATTATTCAATTGGTAAAAATGCATCCTTCTGTGGAATTGGAAGAGATAATGTTAGATATATAGATACTAATGAAAAAGGTGAAATGATTTCAGAAAAATTGAGTCACACAATTCAATCTGACATTAAAAATGGATTTATACCATTTTTTGTGAATGCTACTTTAGGAACTACTGTAATGGGTGCAACTGATCCTATTAATAAAATTCATAAGATATGCAAAAATCATAATATTTGGCTACATGTAGATGGAGCTTTTGCTGGATCAGTAATATTTTCAAAAAAACACAAACATTTAATAAAAGGAATTCAGCATTCAGATTCATTTTGTTTTAATCCACACAAAACATTAGGAACTCCTTTATCTACATCTGTTTTCTTAGTAAAAAACAAAAAAGATTTATACAATTCATTTAGCCACAAGGCCGATTATTTGTATCAAACTGACGACAATGATTATAATTTAGGTCAATTTTCCTTTGAATGTGGAAGAAGGAATAATGCTTTGAAATTTTGGACTCTCTGGAAATCATTTGGTACAGAAGGGATTTCAGAAATGGTAGATCAGAACTATATACTGGCGAGTTTTGCAAGAGATTACATCAGAAGCAATTCAAACTACACTCTTTATAGTTTTGAAGGTAGTCTTTCAATATGTTTTAATTACAAAAATATTGATCCAAAATTATTATGCACTGAATTATATAATAACAATAAGTTAATGGTTGGATATGGCAAACATAAAGAAAATGAGTTTGTTCGTCTGGTAAGTATTAACAGAGAAAATACTAAAGAAGATATTTTAAATTTCTTTAAAGTATTAGAGGAATTTACTGAAAATAATTTATAGTATATTTACCGAATGATTAATAAGGATTTTATTATCACACTAGCGTGGCCAGAAGGAATGGTAACAGCCTCCGGCTCTTGGTACGATAATTTTTTTTCCAAGAATGGAAAATACCGAGTTGGTCATTCAGCACTAATTCTTGTAAATTCACAAACTAAAAAATTACACTATATGGATTTTGGAAGATACCACACGCCAGAAGGGTATGGTAGAGTGAGAGATGCCGAAACAGATCCGGATGTAGGAATTCCATTAATGGCTGAGATAAAAAACAATGAAATCCTAAACATAGATATAATTCTAAAAGACGCAGCTTATAAAAAAGCCAATCATGGAGAAGGAACTTTATATGCTTCTGTTTTAAAAGGAGTTAGTTTTAACTCTGCATTCAATTTTGCAAAGAAAATACAAAATAAAGGAGCGGTAAAATATGGTCCATTTATTATAAACGGAACAAATTGTTCAAGATTTGTATCATCAACTATACAACACTCTAATCCAAATTTTCTAAAAAAAATAAGATTAAAATTCCCCTTCTGTATCACTCCATCTCCAAAAAGAAATGTTAGTATATGTAATAGAAATTATTACTTTACAGACACAAATAGTTGTATAAAAATAAATCGTAACATCTTTTCTGGATATTTTAAAAGTATAGAAAGAAAATAATGAACAAACCTAAAAACATCTCAAAAAATGCACAATTACTTACAGGTATAGGAGCTAGCTCTTGGTTTGAAATCAGCAAAGAAGGAGACAAATTTAGAATTAAAAGATATTCTGAGGAAGGAGAGTTAGAATGTTCCAGAATATTTTCGACAAACTCAAACGAGTTTGATATAAATAAAAAATATGAATTTACTTACATATCAAACTGTAAACAATGTAAAATAATACAAGATAATAAAACATTTACTTTTAATACTAAAGATTATGAATATTAAAATCTATGGAGCGGACTGGTGTCCAGATTGCGTTCACGCAAAAAACTTTCTGAACTCAAAAGGAGTTTCTTATGAATATATTATTATCACTGATAATAATCAAGCTATCGATTTAGTAGAAAATATAAATAATGGAAAGAGAATAATTCCTACTATAATTATTGATGGTAAAAGTTATTCTAACCCAGGAATTAATGGATTAATGAAGATATTAGAACAATAAACCGTAATTTTGGAAAACTAAAAATCAAAGAATGAGTGATTCAATAAAACACGAGTGTGGTGTAGCGATGTTACGACTACTGAAACCATTAGAATTCTATCAAAATAAATATGGAACTTCTTTATATGGTTTAAATAAGATGTATTTATTGATGGAGAAGCAACACAACAGAGGACAAGATGGTGTTGGACTAGCAAATATAAAATTAGATGTAGATCCTGGCAAAAGATATATAAGCAGAAAAAGATCAGTTGCAGCAAATCCTATCCAGGATGTTTTTAAACAAGCAAACAAAAGATTTATTGAGTTAGAAAATAAAGAACCTGAAAAACTAAAAGACACAAAGTGGATGAAAGACAATCTTCCTTTTACAGGAGAATTATTTTTAGGGCATCTGCGATATGGTACTTTTGGAGGCAATACAATTGAGCAATGCCATCCATTTTTGAGGCAAAGTAATTGGAAAACAAGAAATCTAGTATTAGCTGGAAATTTTAACATGACTAATGTAGATGAATTATTTCAACAATTAGTAAATATTGGACAGCATCCTAAACAAAAAGCAGACACCGTAACTATTCTAGAAAAGATTGGTCACTTCTTAGATGAAGCGAATGATGATATCTACTACCAAAATAAAGAGAGTTTCACAAAAAAAGAAATAACTAAAGTTATTGAAGATCAATTAGATATACAAGACATTTTAATTCAATCCGCTAAACATTGGGATGGAGGATATGTCATGTGTGGTTTATTAGGACATGGAGACGCATTTGCCTTAAGAGATCCAAATGCAATAAGGCCAGCATATTATTATAAAGATGAGGAGGTAGTAGTAGTAGCTTCAGAAAGACCTGTAATACAAACTGCTTTTAATTGTAAATCAGAAGATATATATGAAATAAAAAGAGGTCATGCTCTTATCATTAAAAAAGATGGAAGTACTGCAGAGAAACAAGTAAGAAAACCATTAGAAAGAAAAGCATGTTCTTTTGAAAGAATCTATTTTTCTAGAGGAAATGATAAAGATATTTATAATGAAAGGCTAGAATTAGGAAAAAGAGTTTTTCCAAAAGTATTGAAATCAATAGAAAATGATGTAAAGAACACTGTCTTTTCATATATCCCAAATACTGCAGAAGTCTCTTATTTTGGGTTATTAAAAGGTTGTCATAAATATCTTAATGAGGTTAAAACTAGAAAAATTAAAGAACTTGGAGATAAACCTAACCATAGAGAAATAGAAGAAATACTAAAAATCTCTCCAAGAGCAGAAAAGATAGCAATTAAAGACGCAAAACTGAGAACTTTTATCACTTCAGATGACAGTAGAGATGATTTAGTTGCTCATGTTTATGATATCAATTATGGAACAGTACAATCAAATGATAACCTAGTAATGATAGACGATAGCATTGTTAGAGGAACTACACTTAAACAATCTATTATTAGAATATTAGATAGACTAGAACCTAAAAAAATTGTTATTGTATCTTCAGCTCCACAAATTAGATATCCTGATTGCTATGGTATTGACATGGCAAAATTGGGAGATTTTATAGCCTTTAATGCAGCAGTTGAACTACTGAAAGAATCAGGAAAAGAAAATATATTACAAGAAACTTATACTAAATGCAAAGATCAATGTCATTTAACGAAAGAAGAGATGAAAAATTATGTTCAAGAAATTTACAAACCTTTTACAGCTGATAGGATTTCAAAAAAGATATCTGAACTTTTAACTCCAAAAGAAACTAAAGCAGAAGTTGAAATAATTTATCAATCTATTGAGGATTTACACGCCTCTTGCCCAAATCATCAGGGAGATTGGTATTTTACTGGAAACTATCCAACTCCGGGAGGGAATAAAGTTGTAAACACTGCATTTATAAACTTTATAGAGGGAAACAATAAAAGAGCTTACTAAGAAAATAGTTTCTTACTTTATTTCCGTAGTATATACATTTCCTTTCCACCAGAAAAGTTGCTTGTTACTAGCTCCATACTGCTCTACAGCCATATCAAATGCAGATCCAAATGAATGCATATCAAATACTGGGATTTCAGTTCCCATATACTCTTTCATTTCTAATGGTTTTACTATAGTGTTAGGATCCACAACAGCGCTTTCTAATTCTATGGCAACTAACTCTTCAGAAGACATCTGTTCAGGGCGTCTTGGAGCAATAGTCATTTCATCAATTAAATGTGTAGCTCCAGCATACTTATCAATAATAAATAAAATATATCTAATATCTACAGAAATTGTTCTTTGAATTTCATTTTCAAAAGCAATATCTCCACTCATTGCTTCCCAATTACCATCAAATGCAGTTCCCACAATCTCTCCCCAAGCATTTATAACAGGAGAACCTGAATTACCACCAGTAATATCATTATTAGAAATGAAATTAATCCTTAATTTCCCATCCTTATCTGCATACTGACCATAATCTCCAAGATAATACAACTCTTTTAGTTTTTCTGGAACAATAAATTCATCATCAGAAGGGTCTTCCTTTTCCATTATTCCTTCTATAGTAGTATAATAATCATAATGAGCTCCATTTCCAGGAGAATAATCACCTACATTTCCATATGTTACCCTCATAGTAGAATTTGCATTTGGATAATAATCCACATCAGGATTCATTTCTCTTAAACCCGCAATAAATAATCTGTTTCCTTCATCTAATTTTGCTCTCACAGATAATCTTTTTTGATAGAGATTTTCTAAATAATAGTCATATATTGACATCATTGTAGTGTAAGCAGGGTCTCTCTCTAATTTCATTTTAGAAGGATTTTCAAGAAACGCAAAAAACTTCTCTTTCGAAGAGAAAATTGATCTTCTAAAAACATTTTTAGCATAATAATCAAAATCTAGAGCCTTAAAACCAAATAATTGTTGTTCAATTCTTTTAAATACTGAAGGATGCTGATTCTTAGGTACATTGTAATAATACATTTCTAACATTGATGAAAACAATTCCTCATCAATCGTTGAATTATAATTTTTATAATGCTCTTTAGCTTCCTTTTTTATCTCCTTAATTAATTTTCTTCTCTCTTTTTCATCAGATGGCAGATCGTCTAACTTCCTATTCATCAAGAAAGAAAAGTACATGATTTCAGCTCCTTGAAAAATCGCCTCATTTAAATATGTTCGGGCAATATTAATTTTTTTATTCTGCTCATAAGCTTCTTCTATGATGTTCAAAACATTTCCATACCTCTCATATCTAATTTCATCACCAGAATTAACCCATTCTGTAAATTGTTCTTGAAGATCTAATTTTTTATCATAAACCTTCATTCTTTTAAGTCCTTTTGATTGTCCTATATAATATTTCCAGTAGTTAGATGTACTAGCATGCTTTGACGCATATTGTATTTTTGTTTTCTTACTAGCGTCCATACCTGCCTTCATAATTGCTAACTTTTCTTCCCTAATCTGCACAATTGTAGGATTTGTTTGTTCTAAAGCTTGTTGGATTCCAAAAGAAGTTAGATACCTATCAGTACTGCCTGGAAAACCAAAAATCATAGTATAGTCTCCATTATTCACTCCATCAAGTTGAATTGGAAGATGATGTTTTGGAGTATATGGTATATTTTCTTCTGAATAATCCGCGGGTGATCCGTCTGGAGCACAATACACTCTAAACAATGCAAAATCCCCTGTATGTCTTGGCCACATCCAGTTATCTGTATCACCTCCATACTTACCAATAGAAGAAGGTGGAGCTCCTACCAATCTAACATCATTATATGTAATATACTTCATTAAGTAAAATTCATTGCCTCCAAAAAAGGATTTTACTCTCGCATTATAATCAGTTCCTTCTATAGATTCAGAAACTATTGAATTAAAGATCAATCTTAACTTTTGATTTCTTTGAGATTGTGAAACGTCTCCTAATTCTTCTAACACTCTATCTGTAACGCTCTCTATACTTACTAAAAAAGACACAAATAAACCTTCATTTGGTAATTCTTCATCTCTAGTCATTGCCCAGAAACCATCCCTTAAATAGTCATTTCTTAGTGAAGAATGTTCCTGTATCTGACCATATCCACAATGGTGATTTGTTAGAACTAATCCTTCAGATGAAATCATCTCTCCTGTACAAAAACCTCCAAATGAAACAATAGCATCTTTCAAAGAAGATTGGTTTACATCATATAGATCTTGTGCTGTAAGTTGCAATCCACATTCTTGCATATCTGCTTCATTCATAGATTGCAATAAATGAGGAAGCCACATACCTTCATCAGCTTTCAAAGAGAAAAAGCTAATAGTTGAAATTAATACAACTGAACATAATTTTTTGATCATTTTTATATTTTTTGTTTAAAGCAAATTTATAACATTTATATCTAGAATTTTGTAAAAAATATAATTAGATTATAAGAAAATATGTTAGCAACTTATGGTATCAATTTTACTCTTTCACATCTAGTGAAGATCTCAATCCATTCCCTAAAAGCATAAAAGCTAACACAGAAAACATAATACAAGTACCTGGAATTATTGCTAAATATGCTTTATTCATAATAATATAATTATAATGATCCTTAATCATAGCTCCCCAAGATGGTACGGGAGGCTGAGTTCCAAGTCCTAAAAAACTAAGCCCTGCTTCTATCAAGATAGCAGCCGCAAAATTTGCCGCGGAAACAACAATAACTGGAGCAATAATATTTGGAAGAATGTGTTTAAAAATGATTCTAAAATGAGAATAGCCCAAAACTAGACCCGCCTCAATATATTCTCGATTTTTTTGAGAAATAAATTCTCCACGAACTAATCTAGCTACTTCTACCCACATAGTAAGCCCAACTGCAACAAAAACCTGCCAATACCCCTTTCCCAAAGCTAAAGTTATTGCAATGACCATTAAAAGGGTTGGGATAGACCAAACTACATTTACAAACCACATTATTATATTGTCTATCTTTCCTCCATAATATCCGGCAAAAGAACCTAGCAAAACTCCAATTATTAATGAAATTAGTACTGATACAAATCCTATAGACAAAGAAATTCTAGTTCCATATATGATTCTACTATAAAGATCTCTACCGAATTTATCTGTCCCAAAATAATATGTTCTCTTAATATGAGAATACTCTCCTACATATTCGATATGTTCTGAACTAGAAATTAAATCATATGACACTCCTGAACTTTTCTCATTAACATTTTTAGCAAAAACCACATCCTCGTCAATAGTAAGTAGTGATATACTTGAGAATGGGGGGAGTGTAGAAAGACCAAGATTCATTTCACTTGCATACTCTGTTTTATCAGTCATAAATACATAAGGAATTACAGCCAAAATAAATAAAAAAACAATGAAAAATAATGAGACTATAGCCATCTTATCCTTTTTAAATCTATACCAAGTTATTTTATTTATAGAATGTGAGTTCATAGTTTTCGACCTTTCCATTTTAATGGAATAATAAACGACAAAGGTACAATAACAACTGTAATAATTGAGTTAATTATTGCAAAGGGGAAAAGATATTTTAATAAGTTTTCTTTATTAAAGAAAACTAAGATTGTATTAAGGAAAAGAAAATCAATCAAAACTTTTGTTATAATTATCAATAAAAAATAGCAAATTAAAAATAAATCAAACATAAAAATAAACGAATATATAATTTGTAAAAAGGAATAAAACAACAATAAATTTACTAGATAAACTAAAAGCGAAATTAAAATTATATGTAAATCTGTAAAATATCCTGAAGATGATATCCATCTCATTTTTTGAGAAATATAAGAAACTATACTATTTTGCTTATCTGTATAAACTATAGCTTCTTTATCTTTAACGAAGAATATACAATTCTTAAACTTATCATTGAAATAATGAAGCAAAGACAAATCGTCAGTTCTAAATTTGTCAAAATCCTTTTGATTAATATCCAAATAATCTTCTCTCCTAAATGCTAAATTTGCTCCATTACACAAAGTAACTTTATTTAAACCGATTGCAGCGGCAGAGGTTGATACTAGTGAAAGTAATTCTAATTGTTGATACATAGAAAATAAATGATCATCTTGATTTAAAACAACTGGACCAGAAACAAATTTACAACTAGAAAATTCAAAATAATTTACTATAGTTTGTATCCAACTTCTTCCCATTTCACAATCTGCATCTGTACAAAGAATAATATTTCCTGTAGCCACTTTAACCCCCTCCCTGATTGCATTTTTCTTTCCTTTAATTGAATTATTAAGATTTACAACTTGTATATAACTACAATTTTGTTGTTGTTTTTCTAATAATTCTAATGTTTTATCTTCTGAATGATCATTAATAAAAATCAATTCCAGTTTATTCTTATCAAAATGTTGTCTTTTTAAACAACTAATAATTTTAAGAATATTTTGATCTTCATTTCTACATGCTATTATTACAGATACAGTTTCAGTATAACTCATGTTCTCTAAAGCATTAATTTTAATCCACGAGTATACATATACATAAAACAAGACAAAGTATAAGAGTAGAATTATTGATGAAACCATAGGATATGTTGTTAATACAAACTTAATCAAAATTTAAAAAGAAAGATATACTATAAAAATCATTTACTATTTTTGAAGTTATATTTTGGAGAAAGAAAAAATCATATTAGGAATTGATCCAGGAACTACAATCATGGGGTATGGTATCCTTATTATAAAAGGAACGCAAATGGAGATGCTTCAAATGGGTGTGATCCATCTAGAAAAACTTGATAATCAGGCCCTAAAACTTAAAAGAATATTTGAACGAACCGTACAACTAGTAGAAGAATACAGACCTGACGAAGTATCTTTAGAATCTCCATTTTTCGGGAAGAATGTACAATCTATGTTAAAACTTGGGCGAGCCCAAGGTGTTGCTATGGCTGCAGCATTATATAAGGATGTTCCAATTTTTGAATACACACCAAAAAAAATAAAAAAATCAATTACGGGTAACGGAAATGCATCGAAGGCACAGGTAGCTTCTATGTTGCAGTCTTTATTAAAGATTAGTGAAATGCCAAAACATTTAGACGCAACTGATGGTCTTGCAGCAGCTGTATGTCATTATTTCCAAAGAGATTCAGATGACATAGGCAAAAGTTATTCCTCTTGGTCTTCTTTTTTAAAGGAAAATCCTGATAAACTAGCATAGAGATTTTCTAATCTTTTCTGCAACTTCTCTCATCTTATCTTTAGAAAAATTCATCTTAGGTTTATCAAAATTAATATCTGATACTCCATTAATAGGGACTAAGTGAATATGTGCGTGTGGAACTTCTAGGCCAATAACAGCTACTCCAATTCTTTCGCAAACTAATACCTCATCCATTGCTATAGCTACTTTTTTTGCAAAATCCCAAAGTCCAATATATTCATCAGAATCTAAATCAAAAATATAATCAGTTTCCTTTTTGGGAATGACTAAAACATGACCATAAGCTAAAGGAAACGCATCCAAAAAAGCGAGAAAATTATCATCTTCAGAAACCTTATAAGATGGGATTTCATTATTTATAATTTTAGTAAATATACTAGACATTAGGCAGCTTCAATCTTTACTATTTCAAATTTAATAACACCATTTGGAATTTGAATTTCAGCAATCTCTCCAACAGTTTTTCCCAATAAACCCTTACCTATTGGCGAGGAAACAGAAATCTTTTTTGATTTTAGATCTGCTTCTGCTTCTGGCACTATAGAGTAAGACATTTCCATATTATTTGATGTATTCTTTATAGTGACTTTTGTTAATAATCTAACAGTAGAGATATCTAATTTTGAAGTATCTACAACTCTTGCGTTACTATACAAAGATTCTAATTTATTAATTCTATCTTCTAAATGACCTTGAGCCTCTTTAGCTGCATCATACTCTGCATTTTCAGACAAATCACCCTTATCTCTTGCTTCTGCAATCTGTTGGATTATTTTTGGCCTTTCTACACTCTTTAAATGATCTAACTCATCTTTTAATTTTTGTAATCCTTCTTCTGTAAAATATTGTATATCGCTCATATTACATCGTTTTAGTATCTTATTAAACTGCAAAAAGGAAGTTTCACCTTCCTTTTTATATATATTTTGGTATTTCGTTTTACAAGTCTACTCTACAGCCTATGGCATGAGACCCTTTAAATGGATCAGTAGCAGTGTATGAGTAATCTACTCCAAAAGTAGAGCCATTACCCATAGGTAATTCAACAGTAAAACCTGCAGTAGGGCCTGTTAGAGCAGTCGAAGTAGTCTCAATGTTACCTATCCCCTCCTCATAAACGTAACCCATTCTTGCCATAAAATAATCATTATAAGAGTATTCTGTTCCTATTCTATATTGATCTTTTTGAAAAGAATTTGAAGTAAATGCTCCTGCCCATGTTAGCCTATGATCCAATATTAATATATCATAAGACATACCAATATTAAACAACGAAGGTAACTCAAAAAAAGATGATCTTTGTTCTACTGTCATTTTATAATCATCTTCACTTCCTACAATTCCTCTAAATGAAAGTCCATCTCCAGAGAATGACATCCTAGGACCCCAGTTTTTGAAAGAAATTCCGAATTTTAATTCATCTTGATCTCCTGTTCTATATTGAATACCCGCGTCTAAAGCAACTCCATTAGCGCTTACATCCGCAATTTGTTCTGAAATCATTCTTAGAGTAAAACCTCCCTGAATACTGTTAGAAAAAACATGTGCATAAGAAGCTCCAATATTCATAAACTTTGGAGAAAATGTACCAATACCACCATCAGGCATATCTACAGTAGTAATTTCAATATCACCAAAGTCCATTGCCATAACCCCAATACCTAAAACTCCAGATTCACTAACTCTTTGAGAAAATCCGAAAGTACTTATACTACTCACCGATTCATCCGCATTAAACAATTCATTTCCATACTGAAGCCAAGACGTTTGTGAGAATATTAATTCTGTTTTCTCAGTTGATGCTAACCCTGCAACATTAGAGTACTGACCTTCAAGACCAACTACTCCAGCAACATTTGCAGCTCCCCATCCAGAAGTTCTAGAAAAAGGATTAATTAATAGTTCTGCCGCACCAGCAGATCCAGATCTAATAGCTTGTTCTTGAGCAATACCATCATTTATTGAGAGTAATAATATTGCAGAAGTTACACAGACCTTTAAACAATGAGTTATTTTTTTCATATTTAAAATTTTCATTTTTCTTTTATATTAGAATGTATCTAAGTCAACAGGACGTAATACACCAAACCATTTTAAAATCTTTTGTTCCTTTATATTGTCAATAGTTGTTTCTACATGAATAATATATAAACCACTAGCAATAGGAATACCATGATCGTTCTTTAAATCCCAGTCTAAAGACGTTAATTGATCAGACTTTTTAATAGTTCTGATTAAGGTTCCACTTACTGTATAGATTCTTATCAATGATTCTTCAGGAAGATTAGTAATTTTAATTCTATTATCTAATTGACTTGTTTCGTATTCTGAAAATCCATAATATGGATTTGGAACGACATTTATTAAATCTAAAGCTGATACTGCCTGCTGATTATTATTTTCTTCTGACATTAAGTCTGAAGTATTAAACTCATATACAGGATTAAAATTATTTATAGGCATGTCTGCAATTAATCTTGCTTTAGAGTTTCCTGACCAGGAGGTAGAAGTTGCTACAAAAGACTCTCCAACCTGGTAATCAGTTCCTGCATGAGTTGCTTTCTTCCCTCCTAATATTTTAGGGTAGGTAAGTTGTAATCTTGCATTATGCTTTTGCATATTCTTATCTGCTACGTAATAAGTGTTACCAATTACTAAATCATCAGAAGTACTTAATATTTGTGATGGTTCAACATTAACATACGGATTATATGAAGATTCAACTCTAAGTTTTACTCGTGCGGTATTATTTCCATCTTTTCCAAAAATCTTTGAACTTGCACCAGGAGCTAATAATGGAGCACCTACCCAAGTAGTATGTTGAAATACTTTTGCAATATTTCCTTCAAAAGAGTTAGAAGTAGAATCTGACAATAAGTTATAAATCCAAGCTCCTTCATCATAAGAAGGACATAAATCACCTGACAAATAATCATCTTCTGCTAAAACTGAAGCATCTCCTCCTATTACATACACAAAATGTTTACCTCCTAACAAATAACTTCCTCCAGAAAATTCTCCAGAGTTTGTTGAATAAAATGGAAATTCTTCAGTAACAATATTAGATGTTGGATTCCAAATCATGTCTCTTCCATTTTCTCCAGCTAACCAAGAATCTTCTGAAAAAATAACATTTAATCTTTCTCCAGTTTCTAGATCAATTACATAACCAGGGAACCATCCCATACCATAAGTTCCTGAATTATCTGGATTTCCATCTTTACCTACAGAAGGAGTACTTCTAAGTCCTAATTTAGTTTGTCCTCCTTCAGATAAATTTTTATTATCGGAAGCTTCAACAACTGCACATCTTGTCCATTTAGATTGGTCAGAAGTAAATACAATGTCTACAGAATTTAGCGTTGTTGCGGAAGAATAAGGGAATGATGTATAATAATTTTGTCCTGGACCACTGTTGAAATGTGAAGCAAATCTGTAAGGAGCCCAGGTACCACCAGAAATTTCTAAACCTCCAAATACAGTAGCAGATTGCTCTACAACAGTTTCATAAATTCCATTAGGATCCTCATCAGGAAAATAATCATCTAATTTATCATCATCTTCATCTGAATAAGAACCTGAACGAATCCAGTTTAATCCGTATAGGAATGGTTCATCATAATCTGGAACACCTGTTAACCATTTATCGTACGGATCATCAAACTCAATTTCGCCTGATATAAATCCATTATTAGGATTTGTAATTGGATCGTTAGTTGGCACATCTACTTGGTTCAGTTTTAGTGAGAAACCATGTGTTGGAAACAATTGTTCTACACCTATATCTATAGATTTTGAACTAGAAACCAATGTATCACTTCCATTTAAAACAGTCCAATTTTCATATGAAGTAACTACTCCTTGGGCAGTTTTAACTGGCTTTTCTAAGATAACTGTATAGTCTTCTCCTTTAATATGAACCGGATCAACTACAGATATGGTAATAGGCCCCATACCGTTCTTGTAAGAAGGGAATAAAGATTTACCATTGTTAAGAATTACTTCAACAGTAACAGAATCAATCTCTAATGTATTTGATCCAGAACCACTCCCCTCTAATCTAGTTATTTTAACTCCATCACCATAGGAAGATCCTAAAATAGTACCTCCATTCTCGGGATCAATCTGATGAGGTATTGCAGAATAAACTCTAATATTTCTTCTTCCAGCAATGTGAGGCTGATTTCTACCATCATAAAGTGGATTGTTAACATCATACGGATTAGCATTTATCTCTGCGGGATTAAATCCATAAGCAATAGACATATAATGATAAGTTTTATGATTTACTAAAGTTGGATTACCTAAAGCAAACTTATCTTCAGTAACTCTAAAAGAATATTCTACTCCTCCATCTACTGATCCAGCAACACCAGATTCCATAATCGCTGGAATCTCCTCTATAGGAACGTATACGTTCATAATAGGATCAAGATATTGATTAATGATTCCTTTTACATCATCTTTAATATCGGAACGGAAAACTAATCTAGCTTTATCCGGATTATCTAGGTCTGTTACAGATACTGTCGCATCTTTTAATTGATACACTAAATAACCCTGGAATTTATAATTCTGATTATCTACATTTGAAGCTAATGTAATGTAGGGATCTTTCTCAGAATATTCCTCATCATAGTTATTGGAAGATTCTTTATTTGTTAAAGAAATAATTAATTCTTTATCTAATTCTCTAATTTCTAAATCTGGTGCATCTGGTCCATTCATAATATTAAAATTATTATCAAAAAGAGCTTGAGCTTCTCTATCGTAAATCTTTACTAATTGAACGGACGCTTCATTTCCTCCTGCTTGAGCTCTTGCCCAAACAACTCCAGTAGTTATTGTATTTACGGCTCCAGGCTCTAGTGTAAAAGGACCAGCAGATTGAATAAATCTTCTGTCAGCTGGTTGATTACCTGCTGTAACCTCTGACCATTCTTGTCCTGGGAAATCAGGATCTGAAACACCTGGGAACATGAAATTACATAGATCCGTAGTGGCTCCAGGACCGGAACCTTTTCCATCTCCACCATATGTCATAGGAACATTATCTTTCCAAATACCTCTTAAATAATTGTAAATATGTGTTCCATTTTCTGGATTTCCTCTTACTGTAAAGTCGTTATTATAATATACAAATTTTGACATAATAATCTGCTCTCCTTCTTCATCAATTATACCATCTCTATCATTATCTAATCCATCATTTGGATCTGCCAATGGTCCTTGAAAGAAATCTACTCCAATAGCAGGAGGATTAAATCCATAACCTTGAGCTCCCTCATCTTCAGCATCACCATTATAACAGATACCTAATCCTAAACTCACATCACAACCAACATAATCATCTAAGTAATAACCTAAATCAGGATCTACCCACTGTCCAAAATACACATCTGATAACGGAAGTGTAGATCTGTTAATAATTTTATAATTATAGAAAGTCATATCATTAATCTCATTGTCAGCTGTAAAACCAAATGCTTGAGCATGAATTTCTAATCCAATAGGATCAGCTTCTGTTTCTGTATGGATATTTCCTTTATCATTAAATATCCACCATAATGTTTGATCTCCATATAACTCAGCTTCATCATTGTCTCCTGTAATATTATAATCTGGATAATCACCCTGTAAAGGTTCGTAGTATCCATTTCCATTTTGATCATAGAATGGAGCTAAAAATTGATCTTGAGCAGAATTACCATTAGCTGGCCAGCTCAAAATTGATTCCGGAATCATAGTTTGGTCATAAGTTGGATCAGATCCACCAGCTGGAACGTATCTTGATACAAATTCTTCTACGTCAGATCTTGTGATTTTAAAATGTTTGTCCCAAGCATTACATTCGTCTGCAGTTATAGTACCTGTCGCAACATCTAATGGTCCTGGCCAAAAATCATTCCCCCCCTGCCTGTAAGTCATTGCGGCAACCTTTAACTGTCCACCAGCATCCACACCTCCAATCCACAGAGAGCCAGCAAATAATGAATTTAATCCACTTCCTTTTGGAATTTCGTATTGAGCGTCAGATAAATTCCACCACATATCACCACCTCCTAATATTGTAGCTCGTACATTATTTACATCAATATCTGTTTGTGAGGTTGCAGGAGAACACCCTGATGCAACTTTAGAATAATTACTACTAATCATATTCGGATTAGGAACATTTTCTTTAGCAGTAATTACAAAACTAATCAGAAATGCAACCACAAATGTTATTAAAGTTTGTTTATTAAATTTCATATTTATAAATGATTTTTTTGATATCATAATTAATTTATATTAAAAAGTAAGTGATAAACCTAGTCTAAATGTTCTTGGCAAACTATAATGAGAAGGATTGTTAACCGCTAATGAATACAAATATCTGAAGGAATCAGGGTTGTTTCTACTCATTATATCATTTTGAGATTCTGCAGCTGTTAAATATCCATCATCTTCAGGGTTACCAGTTGCTCTATACACACTAATAATATTTTTAGTATTTAACAGATTTTGCACTTGTAAATATGCATTTACAAAAGAAGATTTTTTCTTAGTCCACTTAATTTCAAAATTCTTATTCAACTTAGCGTTTAATCTAAACTGCCATGGCAATCTAGAACCATTAATACTTCCCATAAGAGTAGAACGATCATTAATCCCATCGGCCGCTTCCTGAGTAATATTTGATTGTCTTGAATAAGGTGTACCAGATCCCGCAGACATCATTATATTCGCTCCCGCGTCTTCAAATATTTTAACACCAAATAACACAGGGCCCGTGTATTTATCTCCAGTTTTATATCTGTAGTCTACTGATGCAGAAAGTGCATGTCTTTGATCATACGATAATGGAATCGTTGTTCTCAAATTTGGCTGTCCTGTATTTACTAAACTATATCCTGAGGAAGCTGATGAACCTGTACCGTCAGCAAATTGCAAAGTATAGTTAGTAGTCATTTGTACTCTTCCGGTTCTTCTTAAGTCGTAACTTGCAGAAAATCCTTTTACTGTACCAAAGTCAATATTCTGATACATCATATAAGTAGCTGGATATGCTCCTAGAACGTTGGTAACCTGAATCATATCTCTAAGTTCTTTGTAGAATAAAGACAGCTTAAGTGCTGAAGAAAGAGTTAATTTTTTAGCAAAACCTAATTCGTAGTCAACAGTTTTTTCTGGTTTCAAATCAGGATTGTTTAAAAGAGCTCCAACATTATCTTCCATATATAAATAATCTAATGGCTCAATTCTGTTTGCAGATGGTGGTCTTTGAGTTAAAACATCATAATGAGCAAAGAACTGTGCTTCATCAGAGATTGGAAAAGAAAATGCGATACGAGGCATAAATGTTGTTTGCGATTTGTAATCTACAAACGCATCATCCGTCTTGTAACCTCCTCTAACTGCCTTTTTAGCGTCCGCGTCTAACAAAGGTGATATTTTCCCTTCGGCCGCTTCTGCTAAAAGAGTAGGGTCAGAAATCTGTATTCCCTGTTCATTGTACCAATCATCCCCATTTCTATATCCAACAATTCTTGTCGCATCTTCAATATTGTCTACATAAACGACGAAATCGTCTCCAATAGATGACGGATGTGAAGATCCACTTGGTAGTAATGATAACGCTTCGTCAGTATTAGCTAATGCTGGATTGAACAATAAATATTTATCATTTAATACTGGTTGATTAGCATCATAATTATCTATTCGAAGTCCAACATTAAACAATAAATCATTAATAGCAAATTTGTCCTGAATATATCCAGCAGTATAGATTGGATTAAATGCCGCTACTTCTCTTCTAAGTTCATTCTCAGATATTACATTGTCAGTACCTTTCTCAACAAGGGCTCCGTCAATGTTTCTATGACCAAAGTAATCATTCAAAGTTGGTGTTCCAGATATAGCATTTCCAAAAGCGTCAAAACCAAAATAATAAACATAATTAGACCCTCCATTTAATAATTCATTTGCACTAAAAAAATTAATATCCAACATATCAGGATCTAAATTATCAAGATCAATCCAATTAATATCATTAAAACTATAACCGTCAAGACTATTTCTCAAGTTGAAATCAAAAGTAGATTGTTGACTTAATCCTTTTGCTTCATATGCATTACCAGATTCATCGTAATAATAAAATATAGGGTTACCTAATGCATCGTACTGTTGTTCATTTAACCTGTTGAAATTAACAGTATCTTGAAAAATTCCATTCTGATCAAATACAGGAATTGGATTGTATATATCTCTTTGTTCAATATGTTTATTTGTAAGTTGTCTCGCTAGTGTCCACAATCCACTAGCTCCTACACCCCAATATTTATCGTTTCTCTCTTCTCTTTCAAATCCAAAGGATATTTCATGATCACCAATATCTGCGGAAGCAGACAATTTAAAAGTGTTTTGTGTATTATATTGTCGATTTGCTCCGGTATATTGTGTTCCCCAATTTCCGAATAAAGAATATACAGAAGATGGTCCATCTCCATTTCTTAATCCCTGACCCTGAAGGTCAAACTCTGTTCTAATTACTCCATCAGCTCCATATCCAGATATATATTGTGAAGCCATTCCATATTGTTCAAATATATCATAGTAAGCATTAGTATAATTCGCTGCGTCTGGGTTGTGAGTAGTAGAATCAAAAAATTCATATAGTGTATCTCTCCATCCTAATAAAATTTGTCCCGAATAAGGAATACCCGTAATAGAATCTATAGCTGTACCATTTCCATAAACTGGAGCTTTATGAGTAACAAAATTCCCTACATGTCCATAATCAAACAAATTATATTTATGCCTCTCGTCATATGTCTGATAATAATTGGATGTGTAATCTCCTTGGATTGTAATATATGCATTTTTAATTAAACTAGAACTTTTTTCACTGTTAGACTCTTCTGTTCCAAACTTTTGAGTCAGTCTTCCAAAAACTCTCCATGTTTCTTGGGTGGATGTACTATTATTAGATGAGCTAAACATAGACCTCCAATAACTAAAATTTTGACCATCACTCTTATAATAAGTTCCTCCTAAGGATAAAAAAGTATTTTTAGCTGGTTTTATATCTAATTTACCAGCAAAATTGTATCTAAACTTATTTGTATTTAGTTTTGCTTGAACATTTTCAAAGTCTTCCTCAGTTAGGAAATCAGAAGTACTTAAGAAACCAGCAGCAGCATTTGGTGCAATAACGAATGGAGTAGATTTTAATTCTGCTAATTTATTGTCTTTAACTTTCCACATTCCAATTGCAGATGGGTCTGAGTCATCTACATTTCTTAATTCTCCTGATAAAAAGAATCCAACAACTGAATTTCCTTTTGTTCCATCTGATTTAGTTTTTCTAAAAATAGGTCCAGAAACAGCAAATCCTAATAAATCGTAATTATAATCATCAAATAATCTTGAAGACTCATACTCAAAAGAGCCAAACAATTTATTAGAAGGCCCTTTTGTTGTCACCTCAATGACCCCTCCGGTAGCATCCCCATATTTGGCAGGAAGACCCCCCGTAACCACAGTAATCTGTTCAATTGCAGAAGTAGGAACTCCCATTGTACCTCTAACTTTAATACCATCTACAATATAAGAGGTTGCATCTGAACGAGACCCTCTTACATTGACAGCATCTCCTTCATCTTTTTGATATATACCTGCGGTTGTAGAAGCAATAGAGTTGATACTCTTAGTCGGCAGAGCTACAATTTCCTTTGAAGTTTTGGTTTCTCCAGATAAATTACCTTGATCAATAAGTGGTTTCGTGTAACCTTTCACTTCAATTTCATCTACCAAAACTCCTTCTGTCATTTTAATAGCATTATCTCCTGTAAGATAAGTAATCTTATTTGCAGAAATAATTACTCCCTCTAATGAGAAAGTTGTGTATCCAGCAAAAGAAGCTTTTACAGTGTAAGTACCAGGATCTATTGGCTTGATCGTAAAACTACCATCCAATCCAGTAGAGGTACCACCTTTTTGTACACCATTTTTCATTATTACAACATTAGCAAAATCAACAGGAGCACCAGTGACTCTGTTTGTAATAACACCCTTTAGGGTTCCTGTCTGTGCAAAAGAAATTGTAGTAAATAATCCTAAAAATGCAGTTAAGTATAATTTTCTAAACATATCTATATAAATGTTTTATTAAAATTTATTTGTCAAAGGCGGTAAAGATAACAACTTTTACTATTTCCACAAAAAAATCATCATACTATTATACTAATTATTTATTTGTAAAATTGCAGTATGAAAAAAATAATGACCCTTACATTTTTAATGATTTTTATCAGTTCTTGCATTGACAGAAATGATTACATAAGGGATGTTTATGTTAACATTGAGGTTCCATTAAATCAACCTGAATATTCTGATTTAGACGCAATAGGAAATTCGATTTTCATATCAGGTGGAGTGAAAGGAATAATAATCTACCATTTAAATGTAAATGACTACAGGGCATTTGACAGAAGTTGCACTTTTGAACCATCTTCAGAATGTGCCTATATAGATTCCATTAACTCTACTATCGCCTCTTGCTCTTGTTGTGAATCAAAATACTTAATTGACCAAGATGGTGTAACCGCTAATGGTCCAGCCTTATTGCCACTTAAGCAATATTATACTTCTTATTCAGGAGGAATTCTAAAAATTAAAAATTAAAAAATCCCGAATTATCGGGATTTTCATAACTTCTATATTTCTCACTAAAATTAATATCTATAGTATTCTGGCTTGTATGGGCCTTCAACTTTTACACCAATATACTCTGCTTGATCTGGACGTAGTGTTTCTAATTCTACACCAATTTTAGAAAGGTGTAATTTCGCTACCTTTTCATCTAAATGTTTAGGCAACATATAAACTTTGTTTTCATATTTTTCTGAATAATTCCAAAGCTCTAATTGTGCCAAAACCTGATTGGTAAAAGAATTAGACATTACAAATGAAGGGTGTCCTGTAGCACATCCTAAATTCACCAATCTACCTTCCGCGAGTAAAATAATATCGTTTCCATTTATTGTATACATATCTACCTGAGGCTTGATTTCATTTTTGGTATGCCCCCAATTTTCATTAAGCCAAGCAACATCAATCTCATTATCAAAATGACCAATATTACACACAATAGTTTTGTCTTTCATACTTTCGAAATGACGTGATTGAATAATATCTTTATTTCCTGTTGTAGTTACTACAATGTCCGCTTCTTTCACCACATCATCCATTCTCTTTACAGCAAATCCGTCCATAGCAGCTTGAAGAGCACAAATCGGATCAATTTCTGTGACAATAACTCTAGCTCCCGCTCCTCTTAATGAAGCTGCAGACCCCTTACCTACATCACCATACCCAGCAACAACCGCCACTTTTCCAGCCATCATAACATCGGTAGCTCTTCTGATAGCATCTACTAATGATTCTTTACATCCATATTTGTTATCAAACTTTGATTTTGTTACAGAATCATTAATATTAATTGCTGGTATAGTAAGAGTACCTTTTTCCATTCGTTCATATAATCTGTGAACCCCTGTTGTAGTTTCTTCCGAAAGACCTCTTATGTCGTTTACTAAATGTGGATACCTATCTAATACCATATTTGTTAAATCACCTCCATCATCTAAAATCATATTTAATGGCTTCTCATCCTCAAACGCGTGAAGAGTTTGCTCAATACACCAGTCAAATTCATCTTCATTCATCCCTTTCCATGCAAAAACAGGAACTCCTGTCTTAGCAATTGCAGCAGCAGCTTGGTCCTGAGTTGAAAATATATTACAAGATGACCATGTAACCTCAGCTCCTAAATGAACCAATGTTTCAATAAGTACCGCTGTTTGAATAGTCATGTGTAAACATCCCGCAATTCTTGCGCCTGTTAATGGTTTACTATCTCCATACTCTTCTCTAATAGACATTAGTCCTGGCATTTCCGCCTCCGCTAATTTTATTTCTTTTCTCCCCCACTCTGCCAAGGAGATGTCTTTAACTTTATAATTCATAGTTTCTATTACCATATTTTTTTAAGGACTGCAAATATAAGCATAATTATTACTTTAGCCTCAACAAATCACTATATGCCACTAGTCCTTAAAAAAGAGGAAAATAATGTTTTAATTTACATCTGGAAGATTCAAGAATCTTTCGAAGAATTAGTCCAATTATATCCAAATTTAGAGTTCCCTAAATTTAAATCTATAAAAAGAAATCTAGAGTCTATCTGTAGCAGAGTTTTACTTTATAAACATTCTAAAAACCTTAAAATATCATATTCTGAAAATGGATCTCCATTATTAAATAATCATCAATATATCTCAATTTCTCATTCGGGGAATTTAGTTTGCATTGCAATAAGCGATAATAAAATAGGAGTAGACATAGATGAGATTTCTGAAAAATCTAAGAAAACTCAATCAAAATTTGTCAATCCTAATCAAACTAATTTAACGAAGAATAAAACAAGTTTAATCTGGTGCATAAAAGAATCCGTTTATAAATTTCATAAAAAAGGAAATGTAAATTTTAAAAGAGATATATTTTTACAAAATTTTGTACCAAAGAGTGAAGGTATGCTGACAGTACGTTTCAGAAAAAAATATTTAAAAGCTTATTATTTTAAAATTGAAAATAAGTATTTAGTGTATGTTTGCAAATAAGATGATGGATATATACACACATATTTTACAGTCTAAAAAAGAAGGCAAAAAACTTTTTGCGATATTAATTGACCCTGACAAACAAAATAAAGATAGCTTATTTGCAATAATTAATAAAGCAAATAATAATAATGTAGACTTCTTTTTTGTAGGAGGAAGTTTATTAACTAACAATAATTTAAATTCTTGCATTTCTACTCTTAAAGAAAATTCTAATGTACCTGTAATTTTATTTCCTGGAAATGCTATGCAAGTACATAATAAAGCTGATGGAATTCTTTTTCTTTCTTTAATTTCTGGAAGAAATCCGGAAATGTTAATTGGCAAGCAAGTAATAACAGCTCCAATATTAAAGAAATCTAATTTAGAGGTTTTATCTACAGGATATATGCTAATAGAAAGCGGAAAATCTACTACTGCATCATACATGAGCACTACAACACCTATACCACATGATAAAAATGATGTTGCAGTATGTACCGCAATGGCTGGAGAGATGTTAGGTTTAAAATTAATTTTTATGGATGGAGGAAGTGGAGCAAGCAACACTATATCTGAAGAAATGATTAAATCTGTATCTGTGGAAATAGATTGCCCATTAATAATAGGTGGAGGCATAAATACTTCTAAAAAAGCATTAGAAAAACTAAAAGCTGGAGCAGATATTATCGTTGTTGGGAATGCCATTGAAAATAACACTGATTTAATCACAGAAATATCAAACAAAATAAAAAATACCGAATGGAATGCTCAGTAGAAATATCTATGTATCCTCTTAATAAAGACTATAAACCATTTATAATTTCATTTATACAAAATCTCAGAAAACACCCATTCATTAAAGTAGAAACCAATGGAGTTAGCACACAGGTTTTTGGAGATTATTCTAGATTAATGAAAGCCATAAACTATGAAATGAAAAATAGTTTCTTGTCCGAAGAAAAAGTAGTATTTAATCTTAAAATCATCAATACTAATTTAGAAGAAAAACCAAATTTTTAATGCAAGAATTTTTTCAGATACTTACAAATCTTGATTTCAACTGGAGTATTGTTGAAAGTATCGCTGTATTTTTCTCGGTATTATATGTTGTTTTAGCAGCAAGAGAAAACATCTGGTGCTGGGGAGCTGCTTGTATTAGTGTAAGTATATATATATATATATGTTATACTGCAAAATTATATCCTGAAACTGGATTACAGGTATTTTATCTAATCATGGCTGGGGTAGGCTATTACATGTGGAACAAGGACAACAAAGAAGAAATTAAGGAATGGTCAGAGTTAAAACATCTTGGAATCATATTACTTGGAACAATTCTTACTTTTTTTATGGGATTCTATTTTTCTATATATACAGACTCTGTAATGCCAATTACAGATTCGTTTACTACAATTTTTAGTTTAATTGCAACTTACATGGTGGTGAAAAAAGTGTTGGGGAATTGGTTGTATTGGATTGTGATTGATTTAGTTTCTGTATATCTATATTTTAACAGAGATCTACATTTAACTTCTTTACTTTTTGTCGTCTATACTATTATAGCTGTTTTTGGATATTTTTCTTGGGTTAATAGAATGAAAATTAATGGATAAAATTATTATAACAGGACCTGAAAGTTCAGGAAAAACCACACTATGTAATGATCTCGCATACCATTTTAAACTTTCTCAATCAAAAGAATATGCTAGATTATACCTTAAAAAAAAAGGCAAAGATTACACTCAGGAGGATTTATTAATTATTGCTAAGGGACAACTTAATTTAGAAAAAGTAAACATACTATTAGATACTGATTTAATCACCATAAAAATATGGAGTAAATATAAATTTGGTAATTGTAATACTTGGATTTTAGATAAAATTGAAGAACAAAAAAATGAAAACAGATTTTATTTATTATGTAAACCCGATATTCCGTGGGAGTCTGATCCACTTAGAGAGAATCCAAATGACAGAATGGAACTCTTTGAGATTTATAAAATGGAGTTAGAGAATTTGGGACATAAATACTATATTGTAGAAGGAAAGGACAGGTTAGAGAACGTAATTAAAAAAATCTACCAACTGACAACTCTCAACTAACTACTTTTTGTAATTTTGCAAAATATTATTAGGGGTGCCTTAATATTTGGCTGAGATTATACCCATTGAACCTGAGGTGGTAATTCATCATAGGAAAATGTGAGTTTTCATTATAATACAAGGCAATAACCCCCCTTCTAATTTAAATATTAATTAAAAATTTAAACAATGTTTAACAAAAAATGGAGTATTGCTGTAGTGATGACATTACCAATGTTTGGCTTGTCACAGCTACAAGACACTATTTCTCTATCACAAATCTTAGAGGAAGTACAAGTTAAAAGTGTGAACGCAGGAGATAAAACACCTGTATCTTATACAAATTTATCTGAAGAGGAAATTGACAAATCTAACTTAGGGCAAGATTTACCCTACTTAATTTCACTGACTCCTTCTTTAGTTTCCTCATCAGATGCAGGAGCAGGTATTGGATACACTTATATGACTATCAGAGGATCAGACGCAAGTAGAATTAATGTTACTATAAATGGTGTTCCATTAAATGATTCTGAAAGCCAAGGAGTGTGGTGGGTAAATATGCCTGATTTTACCTCATCTGTAAGCAACATTCAGATCCAAAGAGGAGTAGGTACTTCTACTAATGGAGGGTCGGCTTTCGGAGCTACAGTGAATCTTCAAACTAACGGATTGAAAAAGAAAAAGTATTTTACTACATCTAACACTCTTGGTTCGTTTAATACATTAAAAAACAATATTGAATTTGGAACAGGTCTTTTAGAAAATAATTTATCATTTGATGGAAGAATTTCTAAAATTACTTCTGATGGATACATAGATAGGTCTTCATCAGATTTAGAATCTTTTTATCTTTCTGCTGGATATTATGGAAAAAGTTCAACTTTGAAAGCTATTATGTTTAATGGTCATGAGAGAACTTACCAAGCCTGGAATGGAGTACCTCAATTATATTTGGATAGCATTAGGAAATTTAATCCTTACAATTATGAGGATGAAGTAGATGACTATGGACAAAATCATTTGCAACTGCATTACAATAAACAATTTAGTGATAAAACATTCTTAAACCTTGCAACACACTACACTAAAGGATCTGGTTTTTACGAACAATACAAAGGCAGTGAACATAACTCACTTCTAAATTATGGATCTGAAGCTAATTTATCAGATTATGGAATATCAGACACAATAATTAATGGAGATACTATTTCTACTTCTAACTTAGTAAGAAGAAAATGGTTAGATAATGATTTTTATGGAGCTACTTTCTCTATAAATCACTCAACAAAAAAGGTTAATTTTATCTTAGGGGGAGCTGCGAACACATATAATGGAGCTCATTTCGGAAAAGTGATTTTTACAGAAATTTATGGAGATTTAGATCATGAATATTACAGAAATGATGCAACTAAAAATGATTTAAATCTCTACTTAAAAACAGATTACGCTCTTACTAATAAACTTAACGCATATCTTGATCTACAAACTAGAGTAGTAGATTATACTTTTGAAGGATTTGATTCGAACGGAGAGATTGCAGAACAAACTGTTAACCTAAGGTTCTTCAATCCTAAGTATGGTATATTCTATTCCATATCTGAGAACTCTTCTGTATACGCTTCATACTCAGAAGGTAAAAGAGAACCGAATAGAAATGATTATATTGAAAGCACCCCCTCTTCTAGACCTTCTCCAGAAACTTTATTTGATACTGAAGTTGGATATAGGTATAATTCAAAGAACATAGTTTTGGGGATTAATCTTTATAATATGGATTATAAGAATCAACTGGTAAATACTGGTGAGATAAATGATGTTGGAGCTTCTATTCATTCGAATATTGATGAATCTTACAGGAGAGGAATTGAAATTGAAACTGCTCTAAAACTAACAAAAAAAGTCAGTTGGTCTGGAAATATGACATTGTCAGAAAATAAGATTGTTTCTTTTACTGAATATATTGACAATTGGGATACCTGGGATAAAGATACAGTGAATTATGAAAACACTGATATTTCATTTTCTCCAAATATAATTGCAAAATCACAACTAAATTATAATTTAGGAAATTTACAAGCTTCTTGGATTGTTAAACATATAGGAAATCAATTTATGGACAATTCTCAATCTGAAGATAGAATGCTAGATAAATATACTATAAATAATCTACTACTTAGCTATGATGTAAAACTAAACAATGTAAAAAGTGCTAAAATTACATTATTGGTAAATAATTTTCTAAATACAGAATATACAAATAGAGCTTGGATATACAGATTTAATACGGAACAATCTGAAGAAGACCTATCTTATGACCCATATATAAACACAGATTCTGATGGGTATAATATGATTGGATACTTTCCACAAGCTTGTAGAAATTACTTACTAGGATTAACTTTAGGATTTTAATAATTTAATCTAATAAACATATTTATAATTAAATAGCATGTTAGATTTATCGTTTTAAACAAAACATAAAATCACATAACTATTTTCTAATTACTAATTTATATATTTGCCTTTTAACTACACTTATATGCAATACAATACCGAAAGGGACAAACTAATTATACCAGAATATGGCAGACACGTACAAAAAATGGTCGCACATGCCACTAACATTAAAGATTCCGAAGAAAAGAAAAAATGTGTTGAGGCAATCATCAGTTATATGGGACAATTAAACCCACATTTAAGAGATATACCTGAATACAAGCACAAATTATGGGATCATTTACATATAATGTCTAGATTTAAGTTGGAGGTTGATTCTCCATTTGAAAAGCCTTCTCCTGAAAAACTTGCAGAAAAGCCAGAAAACATTGAATATCCAAAGTCAGAATTTGCTTTTTCTTATTACGGAAAACATATTGAGACGATGATAAAAACAGCAGTTCAAATGGAAGATAGTGATGACAAACTTATCCTCACTGGAATGATTTTGAATCATATGAAAAAATGTTATTTAGCTTGGAGTAAAAGTTCAGTAGACAACAAAACTATCTTTAAACATTTAGATAAGCTTTCTGAAGGAAAGTTAAAACCTCATGCAGATTTTGAGATAATTGATGATTTAAAAGCAACAAGAAAAAACTCTTCAAAAAATACTAAAAACAAACGAAATCAACAAAACAATAAAAACAAGAAAAAAAGACACTAATGGCAACATTTAAAGTACAAGGTGGTTTAAAACTTAAAGGAGAACTTCATCCTCAAGGGGCAAAAAATGAAGCGTTACAAGTATTATGCGCTGTGTTACTTACTAGTGAAGAAGTTATCATAGAAAATGTTCCAAATATCAGAGATGTAAATATTCTTATTAACCTTTTAAGAGATTTAAATGTAAAAGTAAATCAAACTGATGAAGAAACTTTCAGTTTTAAAGCTGATGATGTAAATATTGATTATTTATCTTCTGATGATTACAAACATAAAAGCAGTAGAATTAGAGGTTCAATTATGATAGTAGGTCCACTATTAGCTAGATTTGGAAAAGGATTTATTCCACGGCCAGGAGGAGATAAAATTGGAAGAAGAAGAGTAGACACTCACTTTGTTGGATTTGAAAATTTAGGAGCGAAATTTGAGTACGATAGTAAAGAAGAGTTTTATAGAGTCACTGCTGAGAAGTTAATAGGAACTTACATGTTGTTAGATGAAGCTTCTGTCACTGGAACTGCGAATATTATAATGACCGCTGTAATGGCTGAAGGAAAAACTACAATATATAACGCGGCTTGTGAACCTTACTTGCAACAACTATGCCAAATGCTAAATTCTATGGGAGCAAAAATCACTGGAGTTGGATCCAACTTATTACATATTGAGGGAGTAAAAAGTTTGGAGGGTTGTAAACATAGAATTCTTCCAGATATGATTGAAATCGGATCATTTATTGGTCTTGCTGCAATCACACAATCTGAGATAACTATTAAAAATGTTGCTTACGAAAAACTAGGAATAATTCCATCTGTTTTCTCTAAACTAGGCATAAAAATTGAACTAAGAGGTGATGACATATTTATCCCTTTTCAAGAAAGCTATGAAATTCAAAACTTTATAGATGGTTCTATTTTAACAATTTCTGACGCGCCTTGGCCTGGATTTACACCAGATTTACTATCTATTATTTTAGTAGTTGCAGCGCAAGCAAAAGGGTCAGTACTTATTCATCAAAAAATGTTCGAATCTAGACTTTTCTTTGTTGATAAATTAATAGATATGGGAGCTCAGATCATTCTTTGTGATCCACACAGAGCTACTGTTATAGGTGGTGACCATCGAGTAAAATTCAAACCAACTACTATGACATCACCTGATATTAGAGCTGGGGTTTCTCTGTTATTAGCCGCCTTAGCAGCAGATGGAGAAAGCACAATTCATAATGTAGAACAGATTGACAGAGGGTATCAGAATATTGACAAAAGATTAAATGCTATTGGAGCAAATATCAAAAGAATTGAATAAGATAAAATTCTACACACTGTTTTTAAAAGTTCTTTCCTTATCTAATTTTGTCATATGACAAAATGTCCTTAGTTCCTATTTGGCAAAGTATTTTCAATAGTTTAGATTGTGCAACTAAATTAGTATTAAATAAAAATGGCAAAAAAGAAGAAAAAAAATAAAGTAGAAAAGACAGAAACTAAAAATCAAATAAAGGAATCTAAAAACAGTCTCTCTACAGAAGAATTACTAGCTGAAGAAAAAGATAAAAATCTACGATTGTTTGCAGAGTTTGAAAACTTTAGAAAAAGAACCGCAAGAGAAAGATTGGAGCTATTTTCCACTGCGAATAAAGACATTTTGACTGCTTTATTACCGGTTCTTGACAATTTTGAAAGATCAATTAAAGCAAACAACTACTCTGAAGAAGATGGTCCTATTTTAATATACAAGCAATTAAAAACAGAACTAGAAAAAAAAGGATTAAAAGAAATGGACGATCCTACAGGTAAAGTTTTAGACACTGAGTTTCATGAAGCTATAACTAACATTTCAGCTCCTTCCGAAGAACTAAAAGGAAAAATAATTGATACAGTAGAAAAAGGGTACCTTCTAGGAGAAAAGGTTTTAAGATATGCTAAAGTTGTTGTAGGTAATTAATTTATTATGTCAAAAAGAGATTATTACGAAATATTAGGGGTTAGTAAAAATGCTAATGAAAAGGAGATTAAGAAAGCATATAGAAAACTAGCTATCAAATATCATCCAGATAAAAATCCTGGTGATAAAACAGCAGAAGAAAAATTTAAAGAAGCAGCTGAAGCCTATGATGTACTTTCAACGCCAGAAAAGAAACAAAGATATGATCAGTTTGGTCATGCTGGAATGGGAAGTTCTGGAAGAGGGGGATTCAGCGGAGGCGGAATGAATATGGAAGATATATTCTCTCAATTTGGAGATATATTTGGTGGTGGTAGCTTTGGTGGATTCGGAGGTTTTGGAGGAGGAAGGCAAGGCAGAAGAGTAATAAAAGGAAGTAATTTAAGGATTAGATTAAATCTAGATCTAAAAGATGTTGTTGAAGGAGTAGACAAGAAAATAAAAGTAAGAAAATTAGTTGTTGCAGATGGAGTATCTTACTCAACATGCACAAATTGTAATGGAACTGGTCAAGTTACTCGAATAAGTAACACTATTCTTGGTCAAATGCAAACATCTACTACTTGCCCATCATGCAATGGTACAGGTAAAAAAATTGACAAAAAACCACCAGAAGCGGATCAAAATGGAATGGTCCAAAAAGAGGAGACAGTAGAAATTTCCATACCAGCTGGTGTAGAAAATGGAATGCAACTTAAGGTAAGTGGTAAAGGAAATGCGGCACCTGGAAACGGAATAAATGGAGATTTATTAGTTGTTATTTCTGTAGAAGAACACCCTGATTTAGTGAGAGATTCTTCAAACAATCTACACTATGATAAATATATTAGTTTTTCAGAAGCTGTTTTAGGAACATCAACAGAAATCCCTACAGTAAGCGGAAAAGTAAAAATAAAATTAGAATCAGGAACACAAAGTGGAAAAACACTGAGACTAAAAGGAAAAGGTGTTCCATCTGTTGAAGGATATAGAACAGGAGACTTATTAGTACATATTAACGTTTGGACTCCACAAGATTTAACAAAAGAAGAAAAGCAATTCTTTGAAAAACGTTTTGACGCTGAGAATTTTATTCCCTCCCCTAAGAAATCAGATAAATCCTTTTTTGATAAAGTAAAAGAAATGTTTGGATAAAATGGGAAACAATATCTTAAAAGCAAGAAACATTATAAAAAAATATGAAAATCATCTTGCTTTGGATGATGTTAGTATTTCTATTCCTAAGGGAAGTATTTATGGTCTCTTAGGCCCCAATGGAGCAGGTAAGAGTACTTTAATGAAGATTATAAATCAGATTACTGCTCCAGATTGTGGAGAAGTATTCTTAAATGGAGAGCGACTTCAAAGAAAACACATATCCAGAATCGGATATCTACCAGAAGAAAGAGGTTTATATAAAAAAATGAAGGTTGGAGAACAATCTTTATATTTAGCTCAATTAAAGGGTTTGAGTAAAAAAGACGCATCTAACAAACTTAAATATTGGTTTGAAAAACTAGATATTCTCAAGTGGTGGAATAAAAAAGTAGAAGAGCTATCAAAAGGAATGGCTCAAAAAATACAATTTGCAGTAACTGTAATTCATAATCCTGATTTACTTATTTTTGATGAACCGTTTTCTGGTTTCGATCCTTTGAATACTGCAATTATAAGAAACGAAATTCTTGAGCTAAAAAAACAAGGAGTTTCTATTATTTTCTCTACACATCGGATGGAATCTGTAGAAGAGATATGTGATGAAATTACTCTAATTAATAATGGAAAATCTATTTTACAAGGAGAAATAAATAGTGTAAAAAATAATTTTAAGAATAATACATTTGAGTTTGAATGTAATTCAGAGAATTTAGTTTTAGAAAATTTTACAGATTTAAAACAGTATGGTAATAGATATTCTGTTGTAATACCTGAAGGAAAAAATTCAAAGGATCTAATCAATGAAATATTAAAGCACACAGATATTCATTATTTTAAAGAGAAAATTCCTTCTATGGAAGAAATATTTATAAAAACAATAAACAACAATGGATAAGATTTGGCTAATCATAAAAAGAGAGTATTCTGTAAGAGTACGAAAGAAATCTTTCGTTGTTATGACTATTGTTACTCCTATTTTATTAGGTTTACTAATATTTGCTCCAAGCTTTTTGAATTCTATTAGCTCAGATTTTGATAAGGAAGTAACAAAAAACATTGCAATTATAGAAAAAGATTCCTTTTTCTCTAATAAACTAATGAATTCTGAACATTTAAATTTTACTCAAATACCGGAATCAGAGAAAGAAATTATTAAAAAAAACTTTAAGGAGTCCTCATATCATGCAATAGTAGAAATTGAAAACGAAAGGACTTTTAATATTATTTCGGAAAAACAGACTAGTAAAATTACTTTAAAAGAAATTGAAAGTAAGATATATAAAATAGTAGAAAGACAAAATTATATAGATGCTAATATTGATATTGAACTACTAAATACGCTTTCACCTCAAATAACATTCAATAATATTATAATTAGTGAAGATGGAAAAGAAACTACATCAAACTATGAGGTAAAATCTATAATATCTTTTGTTTTTGGATTTCTGATATACATCTTTATTTTTATGTATGGAAGCCTAGTTATGAGAGGGGTGATAGAAGAGAAAACAAACAGAATTGTAGAAGTTATTATTTCATCTGTAAAACCTTTTCAACTGTTGTTAGGTAAAATTATTGGAGTAGCGCTAGTAGGATTTACTCAATTTGTTCTTTGGATTTTTCTTAGTTTATTAGTAGCAAACATCGCCGAACTTAGTTTTTTGGAATCAAATCAGAGAGGAATATTTGAGATTATGAATAATCTCTTACTAAATATTGACATATTTTCTTTATCACTATATTTTCTCTTTTATTTTTTTGGAGGTTATTTATTATATAGTTCCTTTTTTGCTTGTGTTGGAGCAGCTGTAGATAACGAATCTGATACACAACAAATGATTCTTCCTCTAACAATACCATTAATTCTATCATTGAGTATGATTGAAGCTATTATAAACAACCCTGATGGTGTTCTTGCATTTTGGATGTCTATATTCCCTTTAAGTTCTCCTATTGTCATGATGTCTAGACTACCTTTTGGAGGAGTTGAAACTTGGGAATTAATACTTTCTATAACTATATTAATTATTACATTTCTATTCTCTACATGGATATCTTCTAGAATTTATAGAATAGGTATATTAATGTATGGTAAAAAGGCTACTTACAAGGAGTTAATAAAATGGATAAAATACAAATCATAAGCAGTTTTTGAGATTAAAAACTGATTTTTTTCTTAAATTTCAATTAAATTTAGTTAAAAAAATCAAAAAAAACTAACAAACTAAATTATTGATTTTCAGGGTTTTAATTCAAATATAAACATCAAATTGTTAAAAAACATGAACTTTTTTGTTTGCCATGCAATTAGATATACTTACATTTGCCCCGTATTAACCAAAAACATAAATT